>JAEEGL017418905.1_pt1 | contig 20183 bp, 14 predicted proteins | sample 9134231 | NCBI WGS metagenome assembly JAEEGL01 (sample SAMN16246548, study PRJNA631951) | gut metagenome | biome: gut microbiome; feature: rumen; material: fiber-attached | host: Bos | place: Iran: Karaj | collected 2018-10
ACCCCCGACAAGTCGCTTAACTATATGCTCAACCGTTGGTACCTCTACCAGGTCTATGCCTCACGTCTCTTCGCCCGCGCCGGCTTCTACCAAGTAGGTGGCGCCACCGGTTTCCGTGACCAGTTGCAGGATGTGATGAGCGTACTCTACAGTGATCCGGCGTATGCACGTCGTCAAATCCTCGACCATGCTGCACACCAATTCGCCGAAGGTGATGTGCTGCACTGGTGGCACGAAAGCATGAAATTCGGTGCCCGTACCACTTTCAGCGACGATTACCTTTGGTTAGTGTATGTCACTTATCAATATATCCATGTAACTGGAGACTACGGAATCCTCACAGAGGAAGTGCCTTTCTGCCAGGGCGAGGCCTTAAAGCCTGGTGAAAACGAAAAGGGCATCCATTACAGTGTTTCCGAGACCAAAGCCAATCTCTATGAGCACCTCAAGCGTTCAATGAACCGCTCGATGGGCCGCATTGGTGTCCATGGACTACCGCTGATGGGCTGCGGCGACTGGAATGACGGCATGAGTCGCGTTGGCGCCCAAGGTCGTGGCGAGAGCGTTTGGGTGGCCTTCTTCTTGTGTGACCTGTTGCCCAAGATGGAACAACTTACCCAAAAGATGCCAGATGCCGACTTGAATTACTGCGAAGACTTGTCACAATTCCGTGTCAGGCTGGTGAAAGCCTTGCAGAGCCATGCCTGGGACGGCTACTGGTTCCTCCGCGCCTTCTACGACAACGGCCACCCAATGGGTTCGCTGAACAACACCGAGTGCCAGATCGACCTCATCTCCCAAGCCTGGAGTATTCTGACCGACGTGGCTACGCCAGAACAGAAAAACTCCATCTTCCGTGAGACTGATAGCCGTTTGGTCAACCGTGAACACGAGATCATCCAGCTGCTCACGCCAGCCTTTAAGAATTCGACCGACAATCCCGGTTACATCATGCAATATCCTGAGGGGGTCCGCGAAAATGGTGGACAGTACACGCATGGAGCGATGTGGTACATCATGGCCCAACTCAAGGAGGGCCGCACGGATATGGCATACTTCCTCTACTCGCTGATCAACCCGATCCACCGCACGCAGACGCTCGCCGATGTGCTCAAATACAAGGTGGAGCCGTATTGCATCGCGGCCGACATCTACAGCAACCGTCAGCATCCTGGCCGTGGTGGCTGGACCTGGTACACGGGTTCTGCTTCATGGGCCTACAAAACAGGTATCGAGAACATCCTCGGCTTCCATAAGGAAGGCAACCGTTTGACCATCGACCCGCATGTCCCCTCGGATTGGCAGGGATTCAGCATCCGTTACCGCTTCGGCACCTCGACCTACGTAATCAAGTATCAGACTCCTGCTGCGCATATTGCACCTACGGTCATCGACCTGGTGGATGACGGACGAGAGCATGAGATCATCGCTTGATTTGGGCGCCGCAAAACGCCCCCCTAGCTTAGCGAAGTACCCTCTAAGGCGCCGCAAAACGCCCCCTAGCTTAACGAAGTACCCCAACGGCACTACGCACCTCCCTGCGGTCGGTGCTGATGTGCCTTTTGGGTACCTCGCACGCTGACGGGGGGCGTTTTGCTAAGCGGGTTGTTTATTATTTAGGGCATTTTTATAACGTCCTCAAAATAATCTTGATATCCTTCAAGAATGAATAATGCTGGTAGTAGGTTACATTGATTTTCACCTTATCTGGATAGATCACTTCGTCGTTGTACCATTGGGCTATTTCATCTTCTGAACGAGGGTCACCCTGTGCTTTGGCTTGTTTCACGTAGGCTTCGATGAGATGTTCTTCGTCGCGGTATTTCAGCGTTGCGGGGCCAGTGATGCCTGGACGCATCTTGAGCACCACACGGTCGGCACCTTGCAGTTTATCGGCATAACCTGGCACGTCAGGCCGGGGGCCTACAAAACTCATGTTCCCGACAAGCACGTCCCATAGTTCCGGCAACTCATCAATCTTATGACGCCGCAACTTGGCTCCCAGGGGTGTGATTCTGGCACGATTGGGATAGGCAATGTTGCCACGCTCTTCCTCATTGCTCATCGTGCGGAACTTATGGATCTTGAACAAACGGCCGTCCTTCCCCACCCGGTCCTGCTTGTAAAGCACCGGACCATCGGGCATGGCAATTCTCACCAGCAAGGCAATCACAGCCAGTGGCAACGCCAATACCACCAAGGCGATCAAAGCCACTAGGCGGTCGAAGAGGTATTTTATGACACGGTTGAAAAGGTTCATCTTTTGTCTGCAAAGATAGTCTATTCTGTGAAATACCCAAACAAAAAAGGCCAACCCTGGAACGGATCAGCCTTTTCGTTGTTTCTTGAAACTTTTTATTCGATGGCATTCTTGATGCAATCTACAATGTAACGCACATCGTCATCGGTGACGTAGGGGCCTGAAGGCAAACAGATACCCATTCGATAGAGCGATTCACTCACTCCATTGACATACGATGGTGCATCTTTATATACTGGTTGGCAATGCATGGGTTTCCATAAGGGACGAGCCTCGATGCCAACTTGATCAAGCTTGAAACAAAGCGCCTCCACATCCAATTCTTTATCAAATGTGATCGTAGAGAGCCAGAAACTGCTATCGAACCCTTCCGAAGGATTGCCTTGAACGGTGATGCCTTCGATGTTGTTGAACAACTCCGAATACAGCTGATGGACATGCTTGTGATGCTTGACATGTTTGTCGAGCACCGTCATTTGGCCACGGCCGATGCCCGCACAGATGTTCGACATTCGGTAATTGAAACCTATGATTTCATGTTCATAATGCAAGAAGGGTTCCTTGGCCTGTGTCGCCAAGAAGATAGCGCGACGTTTCGTTGCCTCGTCCTTACATACGATGGCGCCTCCCCCACTGGTAGTGATTACCTTGTTGCCATTGAAGGAGAGCGTCGCAATATCACCGAAGGTACCACAAGGTTTCCCTTTATAATAGGACCCCAATGCGTTGGCTGCATCCTCGATCACAGGAATCCCGTAACGGCGTGAGATCTCCTCGATTTCGTCCCAATGTGCAGGCATGCCATAAAGGTCCACCACGATGATGGCCTTGGGCTTCTTGCCTGTCTTGGCGATCCTATCCTTGATGGCCTCCTCAAGAAGCACCGGCGACATGTTCCAAGTATCCTTGTCTGAGTCTATGAAAACCGGCTTGGCCCCACAATAGGTCACCGGATTGGAACTGGCACAGAAAGAGAAACTTTGGCACAGCACCTCATCGTCTTTCCCAACGCCCAAAATCAGCAGTGCCAGGTGGATGGCCCCCGTACAGGAACTCAATGCGGCAATATGCCGATCATGCCCAATGAAATCTTCGAGAGCTTGCTCAAAAGCATTCACATTGGGGCCCAACGGTGCCACCCAGTTGGTGTCGAATGCTTCTTTAATATATTTTTGCTCTAGACCTTCGTCAGACATACGGGCGAGACAGAGGTAGATGCGGTTTTTCATGAATTATCCTTTATACACTTTGCAAAGATACAGCTTATATTTGATTTGTCAAGGTAAATTAACTGAAAGTTTATCAATAAAACTGTATAAAATCAAAATAAAATAATTGATTGGCTCTCTTTTATAATCAGAAATTTTTGGCAAGCACCTCTCATGTTGGCAAGCATTTAAGATGCAAAATACTTATTTAGAGTACGACAAACCCATTTCTGCATCCTCGACAATCGTTGTGTAGATCCGGCTCCCCTGTTATATGCCCTATCCTTTGAATTGGGTTTGCGATGCCGAGCCTTTTCAAAAAACAAGTCACCCAATTCATTCCAGTCCGGCGGTAATTTGCCCCTATTTTTTAACTGGGCATTCTTGCTAAATCCCGCACCAACAAAAAGGCATGCCTGACCGTTCCATAAATGATAATATCGCTCGCTGGGTACCGTCTGTAGCGTTGTCAGGGTACCGCTGTTGAGTGTGGTTTGGTTTTTCATAGCAGTTCAATGGTACCGCTGGATATAAGTTTTTCAGTTCGGTTATTTGAGAGCGTGTTTTTTGTCCGTATCACTCCAATGGTACCGCTGATATCACTCGGATGGTACCGGCTGTAGCGCACCTACGGTACCGCTTGGGGCTTTACTTGGAAAATGGTTATTTTGTGAATATATGGCTTTTTGCCATCAGATCAGTTCACTAAATATTAACCATGTAACAAGTAAAGTTATGTTACGGATCAAACAAATTCTCCAGCTGCTGGATGACGGAGTTCCGCAGAGGATTATCTGTGCGGAGGTCAAATGCAGCAAGCGACTGGTGTCGGCCGTGAAGAAGAAGGTCGATGCAAGCGGCAAGTCGATCGGAAGCCTGTTGGCTTTGGTCGACGATGACTTCAAGGCAACCTTCCTTCCAGAACAGCAGGCGCCGCCTGTTGAAGACGACCGCAAGGCGGAACTGGACCTGATGATGCCTGAGATCATCAAACGCCTCAACCGCAAACACGCCCACATGAAGTACGTCTTCGACGACTACTACATGCGCGAGTGCCCCAAGGGCTACGGCTACACCCAGTTCAAGAAGTACGTGAACGAGTACCGCGAAAAGAACGACTACTCTTACCACAACAGGCACGAACCAGGGAGGGAATGGCAGATAGACTTCGCCGGCGATCCGCTCTACCTGACCGACTACCACACAGGGGAAAGGCAGAAACTGGCGGTGCTGGTATGCGTGATGCCGTTCAACAACCTGCCCTTCATGATGGCCTTGCCCAGCGCCAACACGGAATGGTTCTTCCACGGCCTGAACAAGGGTCTTGAGTTCCTGGGGGCGGTGCCCCATGTGGCCAAGAGCGACAACATGAAGCAGTGGGTCACTAAGTCGGACCGTTACAGCTTGACCTATGCTGCCGCCAATGTCGAATGGACGCTCTACTACGGCATCGAGCCTTTCGCCTGCCGTGTGCGCAAACCTCGCGACAAAGGCCCCGTCGAAGGGGCGGTAAACCAGCTTTACCAGTATGTCTATGCCCGTATCGAGGGAGAGGCGTTTTTCAATCTTGACGTTCTCAACCAGCGCATCTGGGATCTTTTGGAGGACTACTGCAACCTGCCTTACAAGGGCAGCACGCGCCGCGAGATCTTTGAGAAGTACGAGAAGCCTGAGATGCTCCCGCTTCCCGACAGCCCCTACCGCTTCCGCCTGCGCAAGGAGGTGAAGCTGTCGAGCACCTACCACGTCTGCGTGGGTCCGGAGCGCCACATGTACAGCGTCCCGTGCCAGTACGTCGGCCAAATGGTCAAGGTCATGTGGGACGTGGAATATGTCGAGGTGTATGTTGCCGACAAGCTCGTGTGTGTCCACCGACGCAGCCTGGTGCCATACGGCTACTCCACCGATCCGAAGCACATGCCCGACACCCACAGGGCTTACGAGCACAACAGTGAGATCAACGCCGCTACCCTCATCGACTGGGGCTCGCGTATCGGTCCGTCGGTGAAGTGGGCCATCGAGGACATCCTGCAGCACACCACCTTCCCGCAGCAGGCCTACGGCAAGTGCAACGGCATACTCTCGCTCGGGAAGAAGTACGGATACACGCGGCTCGAACATGCCTGTGCCCTGCTGCGCAGGGAAGCAGGTGTGGCGGGCTACAAGGCCCTGGCCAACATGCTCAAGAACAACCGCGACATCGCATGCGACGGCAGCTTCGTCCGCCGTGGCGAGAACCTGGTGATCGCTGCCAGAACCGGCTGCGGTAAGACCTATCTTGCCTGCGCCATAGGCCGCCAGGCCTGCCGGCTCGGCTTCAGGACGCTTTACCTGAGCATGAACCATTTTGTCCACCAGCTCAAGAGTGCCTTGGCGCAAGGTGAAGCGGAGGACTTCTTCGAGAAGCTCAACAAGGTTGACCTGCTCATCTTCGACGACTTCGGCCTTCAACCTCTCGACGAAGCCTCAAGGATCGCCCTGCTCACGCTGCTGGAGGACAGGTATGAACGCAAGTCGGTCATCATCACCTCGCAACTTGCCTTCGACAAGTGGTATGACTATATCGGCCAGACCACTGTGGCTGACGCCATACTCGACCGCATCACTCACTCTTCTCACCTTATCAGGCTCGAAGGCGAGTCCCTGCGCAAGAGGAACCGCAAGCTGTAAGGGTTCTATCCCGTGCTCCCGTATCCACGGTGAAACGGCAGTCCGCAACCACAGTGCGGGAGCACCCTTTGACCAGGCTAATGGAACAAATCACATAACGGTACCCAACCACCGCTATCACTGGTACCGCTACACCGCTCCGCTTGGTACCACAAAAACGTCACGATGGTACCGATGGGGCGATATAATCAAAGTTCGGGATGAAATCCTCGATGGCCTCCACCACTTGGCTTTGGTGAAGTCTTAGTGAGCAGAAATTCATCACAGATCGACACAGCATCAGGTCCTCGCCCAACTTCAGGAGGAACACTTCGCCACCATTGCCAAGGACACAGGCAGCATACAGATTTGGCCACTAGGAGTCTTTGGATACTGACCAGAAAAATACTACGGTTCTTCAAAACGGAAATATTCTCTCAGCCGATCCATGGTCACATACCGTGCCCCCGTTCCCACATAGATCTTGGTAAACTCTGCCCAGTTATCAACCAAATAGGCTTTCAACTGCTCGGCTTGCTGCTTGGTACGAGTCTTGAGCAACACCACGCAGTCCGACAGCACACATTCTTCCATTTCGAGCAGCACAACCTTCTCCTTATTGGGATTGCACACTCTCGGAATCAGCACGCCATATCCTTTCACCGCCTCCTTAATGCCCTTTGGCACACGCCCCATGGCAACCAACTCACCATTGCGCATATTGGTGGTGTGGACGAATGGCAGACTGTCTTGCCCTCGCTTCGGCTTGATTGTTTTATACACACCCAACCGCCCACGGTAGATGCCGCATAACGGAAAGTCCAACCCAATGCCAACAGCCTCCTGATGCTGTTCACGCACGGGGTAAGGCTCACGACCAAGATACACCAGCACAATGTTTGGGGCACACCTGCCGCTGAAGCTTGCCTTGTGAACCTCAGTCAGCACGCAGGCATGATAGTGTGCTTGAAGGTACTGCCAGCACCGATGGTCTTTCTGCGAATAGACGCAGCTGATGGGCAATATAGCATAAATGGCTCCTTTGTCCGACAAATATTGCAATGCCCCCACCAGGAAACTCATTGCCGTGCTCACATGGTATTCCACCTCCCCTATCATCACCCTCTTAATACTGCTACCACGGCATGTGAAGGGTGGATTGAGCACAATCAGGTCAAACGCTACATCTTGCAAAAACGGAATCTGTGCCAAAGCCTCTGCGTCGGTAAAGTCACATTGTGCCAAATGCCATGTGGGTTGCCGCTTCTGCAAAGCAGTCATTACCTCGCCAGAGATGTCAACGCCAAAACAATCGATACCCGTGAAGCGATGCTCGGCAGCCTTCAGCAGCCCACCATCACCCACGCAAAAGTCAACGGCGGTACGAGGGGTGCCCACAACGTGTGAGAGCAGTTGCACCGCATAGCAGTCAGGAGTATAAAATGCGTCAGGTCCAGTCATAATCATACATTAAATAAGCGGGTCACATCGCATATCGACACGCGCCCTACACCCTTGGTACGGTGTAGTGTTCTTTTCGGGTTATCATACAGCAGCTCCACCTCACGAGGATGCTTGATGGCATACACAATGGCACCGATGGCATGAGGCTTAGTGCCAATAGGTGCCACTATCATACGGCACTTATGATTTTTCTTGAAAATGTAGTCAAGCTTGAAATAGATGTCAACAATCGAGTTGGCCTCGGCATAGTCGATATGATTCCAGCAACGGTGAAGCTTTAGCACATTACGATTGCCCCAGAGCGAAATATAAGGATAGTTCATCTTGTAGCCCGGCACACCCACAATAGGACGTATTTTCTCATCCGACGGATTTTGGTTGTTCACCAGATAATGGAAACGGCCACCTTCAAAACCCAACAAAGTCACAAACACCGGCGAATCGTCGTCATAGGGAATCAGGTTCACAAACAACGGCAAGGGCATCACCCCGTCAACCGTTTCCGACAAGTCTTTGTGGATGCCTTCTTTCTGGAACTCTTCCACAATATAGTCCGAAGGCTCGGCATAAACCACCTTGGCAGGAATATTGTTCTTCAACAACACCTTCAGAATTGGTGCCGCCACACGGCAGTTCATGCCAGTCACGTCCAAATAAACGCACGTCGGCTTATCGTGCTTGGCAAAATTGTATATCTCTATTGCCTTATGCATGTCAAGCGTGCCAATTGATTTGCCGTCACTCATCAGTTCAACCTTGTCGCCAGCGTATTCTACTACACCGACAAACTGAACCGTAGGATTGTTAGCCTTGAGTTCACTGCAACAATAAACACTCCTGTCCTCGGTATCCTGTTCGTAAATAAAAAGAGACTTCTCCTGAAGCACATGGGTCTTGATGTTACAAAACTCAGTGTATTTATAGTCCTGGTTGATCATGACAGAAAATCAAAAAGAGTAGGTTGCTGGTAATTCGAATCGTCGTGACTGATAAAAATCTTGCGACGTTTCAAGATAGCATTGACAGTCTCTTCCGAATTGTCGATGCAGCCCAAAATGTCAGCATCAGTCAGCGACAGCTTGCGCTTGCGACGGAAACTGAACTGGAAATACGGGGCAAAGATGGGATGTAAAGAATACTGGTACGATTTAATCTCCTTGGCTGACAGTTTGTTGGATGCCATACGGATAATGGCCAGATTCATTACCGAAGCGTTTATAATATCCATCGTCCGCTCCGAAATGTCGCCGTCAATGTCAAACTGCACTAGCTCTGGAGCCGACTTGCCCCTGTAAGCGGCAATCTTTCCAAACAGCGAGCCCAAGGCCTGCACCAGTTTGGTAATCTGCACCCCTTTATTCCACATACCTTCCAACTCAGTGAGGTTTTTCCATCCAACGTCATGGGCGGCTTCGGTTTGTTTCTCACACGGGATGGGCTTGGTAATGTCACCGTCCTCTTGCAAGTAGATATAATAAGCCTTATACACCAACTCCATCAGATAGCGTATGTTGCCATTGGCCAACTTCACGTATGTGCCCCAACCGGCATAGTATTTCTGAATACCTGACGCGCCACGGCCACGCCTGATTTTGAACAGCAAACTGTATTTATAGTTTTCATAACGCTGATCCCATGAATAGGTACTCGAATGATAGTCGCGAACGGTATCATCGATTGAATCATGATGAACATCGGCCCAATAGGCCAGGAAAAACTTGTAGAGGGGATGTATGTTCAACTCCGTACCGCTTTCTGCCTCGTATTGTGCAAACGATCGGCAATAGTCGCTGTCTTCTATTTTTAGCAGTTCACTCTCATCCTCAATCGAAAGGCCCGGCAGCGACCGCTCAATACTATAGTCATCGGCTTCTTCTTCACCATCAAGTAACTCACAGATGCGCAAATTGCACACATTCCTTGCAAACGCAGCAAAATCTTTGTCGTTGCTGGAGAATTGCTCCGTAATGTTGATGAGGGAATAGTCGGCAGGGTCGTTAAGCAACTCATCCTTATTCAGGGTATATTTCACACGCCACCCCAGTTCGCGTACTCCAATTTTGAAAGTGTAGGTATCGGGTACATGTTTCAGCAACGTGTTGATAGCCTGCTGCTGGCTGTCAAGCAAGTTTTCATACTCGTCAATGATTAGATAGAACATCTTGCCTTTCAGCTGACGCAATTTCAGAACCTGCTCCACAAAAATCTTGATGGGGTCGCCCAGCATCGACAATCTTAGTATGGATTCAGCACTCACATTGTTGACATCCGACTGGAAAGCATACATCGTGCTTTCCAATTCATCGCACAATGCATCAAACGAATTGATGTTTGTATCGATGTGCAGCGAAGTGGCTATCAGTCCACAAGCATGAGCCGACAACACCTCATCATCGTTGTGTTTTTCACAGTGCCATTTCAGGAATTTGCATATTTCCCAACAAATAAGAAGATTGAAATAATGGGCATAGATATTGGTCCACGCAGACTCATCAATACCCCTACCCTGAAAAGCATGGGCATGGTTGGTATTCACCCTGTAATAAATACCCACAAAGCTGTTCTTGTCGAATCGATTGATATCCTCATTCAGTATGGCATACTGGCCTTGATACGACAAGCCGCGCAGCACCGTGGTTTTACCAGTACCGCGCCCGCCTTGCAGTATGCATGGGCGATGGTCTTTCAGCGTGCTGAAATAATAAGGAGTGGCAAAGAAATCGAATATCTTGTTTCTTAGCCATTCCGCCTTGTAGCTGCCAAACAGTTCGTCAAGTTTGGCCAATTTGTCAACTGCTTCCATTCTTATGCACGATTTAAATATTTCACTTTCAAAGGCACCCAATCGTCAGTTTCCTTGAAGAAGAAACCCGGACAGGCATCGGGAATGCCATGCGAAAAGCCTAATGCCAACCCTTGGCCGCCCAATCCTTTTACGCTGCACACCGAGTTGTCGTCTTCAATGCCTATGGCCAGGCTTTTTCTCTTGATTAAATCAGTACCTTCTTTGTAAAGGCCCATGTCACCATCCCAGCAAAGACAATTGGGCAAAAACAGATTCCATTCCGTCCCCAATTCGTAGGCATATTCCAATGCCAAGCCATCACAAAGCCCTTTAATGCAGTTCTTACCGCGCTCATTAACGATTAGTGGCGCATAAATCATACGGTGATTGCCATTCTTGACCATTTCTTTCAGAGATGGGATTTCAGAGTAGAGTTTGTTGTTCCACGCCGTTTTACATTGGTTGCCCGTACCAACAAAATCATCCGTCAATATGATATTTTGCGGGGTTGTGGCAGTATTCAAAAAAGCCAAGAGCTCCGTGAAGCTCTTTAGCCGACCCTCTGGAACACCAAGCACTTCCTTCACCTTGCGTGTATAGAGCAAACCGCTATCCGACACATTTGGATCTTCGCCCGGTATGTAGCTATACCAGCAATCGTCGCTAAAGCTCTTATAACACCAAGAGCTATCATGTTTTTTAAAGAAGTAACCAGCTCTTCCCACAACCGTGCGAAACAGCTGGTCGATAATGTCGTCAGGGAAAAAAATGAAAAAGTCAAGAATGTACTGAGCAAGGTTTCGCTCCTCGCCAGCATCAAAATTTTCAAGCCAAGCCTCGTAATTGAAGTCGGAATTCTTCGGCCACAAGCGGATGTCTTGATAAAACTTGAATTTATTTGTCAGGTCTTTGTCTTTCATAACCCTAAAACCTTTAATTTAACACCATAAAAATATGAATAAACCACCACCAGTAATGCCACGATGATAATGGCTATCCAAGTAATCCTCTTAGATAGCTTGCCCAAAACGGTTTCCTCGTTCAGTAGCCAACCTCTGGTGGCTATGATGGCGGCTATGATACAGATGCCTACTTGTGCATAGACAATCGAAAAATCATCTTTTGAAGCTCCGTTTAAATATGCATTCAAAGCCACCCCAACAAAGACTCCTATGAAAACATATCCCAAGCAAACCAAAGCCCTGTACCAAAGTTTCAGAGTATCAGGTACTTTTACTCCAATCTCGAATTCCAATTCATCCTTTGACTGGCCGCCGAATATAGTAAAGGATTGTATCTCAGGGTCGTTGTGTTGATTTGGTTTTACAGCATCCCCACCATTATGGGTAACGTCCACGTCAAACCTGTTGGGCGACTTTACATACAGCCATGAGTTACCTTTGGCCACTTGGGGATACTTATAAACATAATGCTTCTCATCAAACAGGCTTATCCGTCTACTCTTTACCGACTCATCAACATCCAAGAAATCGTAAAATGAAATCTCAAGTATGCCACCCTTGTCCATCAATTCTCTTATCTGCTCAGTGTAAATAAAGCATGGTATCGACCTACAATCATCCCATATCTCCTTCCACAGTTCCTCTTCCGTTCCTTTATATCCTGCCTCTTTCACCAAGTTCACCAAGTCCGTTTTTACCACAGCAAACAATTTATTCCTTATAGACTCGCCGTCGGCTATGGTCAATCTGCGCTCACCAGTTTTTATTTTCATCCAACTCTTACGCTTGTCGGGCAAAAACAGAAATACGATGTCGTCTTGGTTTTGTCCCAAAGGATTGGCACTTGCCGTAATGTCATACTCATAGGTTACCCTCACTCTGTTAGGGTTTTCAAATTCCAAAATCCTTTTCTCACGGGCAAGGTGGTCGGTTAGCTCGTGGCAATGCTTGGCATAGAACGTCCTATCATCCTCAACAAACAGGCACAAGGGGCTTTTCTGCTGATGAATTATATCCTTAATCTTTTGTTCCATAATCTTTACCGAATTTCAATGGGCAGTAATGGGCGCAGCGGTTGCATTGGCCATTGTCGCCGTCTAAACAGTTTTCCATCGTTGCGCGTTTTTCAAACATCGCCTTGTCTTGCTCCACATTGATGCCTTTGGCCACATCTATGATATGTGCTGTCAGTTTGGCCGTGCGGATGGCTTCCAGCGTCTCTTCGATACTGAAAAACGACTTGGTATGTTCGCTTCGTGTAATGCAGTTGATGATGTGCGCACAGTTCCAATAGCCCATCATCGAGGCTCCAATGGCCGATGCAATATGGTCTTCTTCCACTGCGCAGTCGGTCGGCAACGGGCCCAGTGGCATGATGGGGGCATTGAACAGCCTCAACAACTCACAATGCTTCTCCAATTTGTCGAGCGGAATATGGCCTACATTTTCCACCATCACCTGCACACCCTCGGCCTGTAGCATTTGGCACATCTTCAGTTGCTCTTGGGTTTCGCTGAGATGAACCTCATCGCAAGCCTCTTCAATTCCTGCGGGGCGGAAAGTGGTGCCAAGGCTAATTGTGATGCCATACGCCTTTGCCAAATCAATTATCTTTGGCAGTAAAGTCAACCAGATGTTTTCATCGCCCATGTCCAGCATCTGCCGCAGCACTATCGATCCGCCACGGCTAGTGACAGGTATTTTCCTTATTTTTAAAGCACGGTTAAACAGCTTTTCAGAGGCAGTTAAATGCAGCGTAAAAAACGAGATGCCGTCATCTGCCCGCCGCTTCAAAATATCTAAAGCTTCCTCGCCTAATACTTTTTCATCATCAGGAAATGAATAGGCTGGCACAGTACCCACTGGGCAATCAAAGTCACGAATAATATCCTTGTAAAGCGGCGTTGGGTATTGCCCAATAGAGAGATCCATAAAACAATCTGGCAGCAACCCATTTTTTCGGATTGATTCCAGCCGTTTTCTCTCGTATTCCATCTGCCTGGCAGTGTTGGCTCCCACGTTGCAGTTTACCCTTACCGGAGAGTTGCCACCAACTGGTAGATGACCGTTCTTATATTTCAGTTCTACGCTACAAGACATTCAATATAATTCTGATTTCTTCTACGGTTTCCTCTTCGTGGTTCCTCTTCACCACAATGGTTCTGCTGTGATACCTTTCCAACCAACTGCTTAGCACATTGGCCACAAAAATACTGGCCTTTGTTTTGTCTTTGCCGCTGATTTTGTCGTATTGGGTAAATAGCCTGACATCTTCCCTGTAATAATTCGCAAAGGGTCTCAATTGAGGATTCATATAAAATGGCAGCAGTAGAGAGGCAATGCCGCCAAGAATACCCGTTGTCTTTATATCCCCTGTAAGAGACAAAATCGAATCAAACGCCCAATTGTCGGCTTCCAACTCCAAATCCTTGATGTTTTCTGTAAACCTCCGCACATAATGATCATTGTAATAATGCGTCAACTCATGCAGCAAAATACACCCCATGCCCGTCATATACAAACCACTGACCCTCTTGACCAGTTCATCCAACATGTTGATGTTGCCATAAAACTGATCCTCGCTCTTTGTGTATTGGTTTTGCAACAAGAATATCGCTTTGATCAACAAATCATCCCAATCGAATGCCTCATACAAAGCCTCCAGATACAAACATCTTGGATCCTTATTTCCCGTCTTGTCAATTTCATTGTAAACCTGGTCTAATGTCATGCCGTTTGCCGACAATTCTTCAGTGACAATTCTGTCATCCGATAACCACAAACCAATGTAGCATAAGTTCCAAAAAGCCTGAGCAAACGTGGGCGACAAATAAACATTACCGTCTTTACTACTGCATGCATTAATTACCTTACCTTCACGAGTGGTCATCAGTTGGATTTGCGAATTCAGCCCCTTGTTTACCGCATCTTGAATATTAATTGCAGTGATATTGCCAAAAAAGCCCGAAATACTATTGGTAAGTTTTTCTGCTGGCCATAGATTGTCGGGGATTTCCCATAACTTCACCAGTGTCTTGCCATTATCAATGAAAATGTCTTCTACATAAAACTTAGTGTTTTTCGGAAACTCAACCTGAAATTCAGGCATAGTAGGCACAACTTCATAAGCCTTATAGATGCTCTTGGCCTTAGTCCTACCTGTCAATTTAATTTCATATTCGCAGTTGAGGCCGGTAGTTAACCTATTTTTGGAAGTAGTAAGATAGGCTGGAAATACTACTTCCTTTCCCACATCTGAGGATGAAAAATAACAACTGTCCGTCATACGATAGACCAAGGTAGTCGTGTCCTCTTTAGGCAATTTTTCTATGGCTGCGTCAAGATACTTACACAGAAGTTCTTCCAATTCTGTTGGATTTGTCCTATTATACAAATGCTTCTGTATCAACGATTGGCCATTGGACACAAACATCCTTAAAACCAAGAATTCAGTATCTGTCAGGCCATATTCATCCGTATCAGGTTTATAACCCAACGATTGCTCAACATAATTGGATCCCAATTCTTTCTCCAACTCCAAAAGATGTTCTATTTCTTTATTCATCTGCTTGTTTTATATCTTATTAATTCACGGTATCAAATGTCGCTGACGGGAGATAACTGCCCCATCCAAACAAGAACGCTAAAAAATAAAATCAAAAATCGCTCGGTTATTTGCGGTTAAAACAAATTCTGGAACTACTAAGGGATTTTCACAGTCCTCATTACATCAAAAACTCCCTTATCCGCTACTCCTCACTTCGTTTGCATACGAGGATTTGGCCGTTCTCTTCTCTCACGATGTAGCCGTCGAGGCCTTGGAGGACGACCTTGTGGTGAACTTTCATGTTATCTAGACATTTTGTCTAAATACTTGTCTAGATTCCTTTTTGGGGGATACAAATCTAGACAATTTGTCCAGATTCCTGTCTGGATTGAGTGGCTTTGTAAACTGTTTTACGCGCACTTCCTATTGAAATGACGTATCCTTTCTCCTTGAGTTTCGAAATAATGCGGGATGCTGGTTTCTGCTCAATGCCAAAATGCTTCTGAATTTCATTGCTCGAGACCTCTCCATTTGCCAGAATGTACTCATAAACCTTAATTTCCTTAGACGAGAGGCCTTCATACATCGACTCTGCGTCACTCATTGTCAATGGCAACACAAACTCGATATAAGGTGCGTTGTAACTAACCGATGGCAAAGGGAGATTCTTGCGCGGCAAGTCTTTCACTGTTTCAAACCCCAAACCGCGTTGTTCAGCATAATCAAGTTTGTCAAGCACATACATAATGACAGGATTACGGCTAAACGAAGGAGCCGAAAACGACTTGATCTGCTCCAATGTCACAGGAGGCTCGGGCAGTCCTGGCGATTTGATGACAATGCTCCGGTCGTTTATCTCGAAATAGATAGGGGCACCCTTCAACGAATAATCACGATGAACTACGGCGTTACATACCAACTCGCGCACCACTTCAAACGGATACTCATAAACCGTTTTCCGTTGTGCTTCCGAACGGTTGATGTATGACGGCATGTTACGCTCATACCATTTTTGAGCTTCATCCAATTGAACAGGGAGTCTTCCCTCGATGGTATTGACCTCAATCACCTTGCCGCCACGCTTCAAGGTGGTTTTAATGACGGCATTGGGATAAACCGACTGCGGCTTCTTACCGAACAACAAAAGGCCCAGTCCAGTTGGCTTAAGAGTGCCTTGGTCGTTATCGGCCAATTCCATATCAACAAGGAAGTTGTCTCTTTCTTTTTCTGAAATATTGGACAGTTTCAAGAAGCGTTTCAATAGTTCTCCGTCAATTGCACGCATGTCAACACTTGTAATAATGCGCTCGGTATCTTCCTTGTAATCTTTGGAGGATTGCTGCTTCTCCTCATTACGCTTGTTCTCTGCATATGCGATAAAGTCAGCATTAAGCAACGCTATCTCTTTTTGCAGTTCCTGGGGATAAAATTCCACCTCAATTCCATGATCCAAAAGATACCTCACTCCTTTGCCGTTGACCGACGGAAAAGGATCGCTCGTACCCACATACACTTTCTTTATTCTTGCTTTGGCTATGCGCTTGCAACAGCCCAACTTCGGGGGAGTTCTTTCAAAGCAAGGCTCAAGCGTTGAATAAACCACACAGCCCTCAAGATTCTCATTTATGCATTTACGCTCCAAAAGCGTGTATTCGGCATGTTCACCATCCCTCAACTCACCTCGGTATGCTGTTGTATAAGTGCCGTCGGGCCTTACCAGAACTACACCAACCTTTGGAGAGACCTCCCCCGGTTTTCTTTCTTCTTGTACAGATTTCTTCATCTCCTCGATTGAGATCCGCATGAAATCATTATGATCCAGTTTCTTATCTTTTGCCATATCAATTCTCTTCTAGCCGCAAAAATACACAAATCATTTCACACTATCGATGAAAATTTAAAAATCCATTTGAATTTATAAGGTTATTGGTATTGGTTGATGGTTAAAGAACCTGTATTAGCTATGACCCTAGAACCCCAATGCCGCATCTTCTTATAGTATGTCCTAATGTTTTAAGCACAGAAGCATGTGGTTAAGGTGGTTTTCGTTTGCTTATTGGTGTACAAAAAAAAATAGCCTCAGATTCAATACCTTTGTTTACGCTTTATTACTAAGCGGCTTCCGTCAGTTTGATTAACGGGAACATTGCCTTGCTCCAACAACGGCGTCACATGTAACGCCCTCATCGCCACTTTTGCCTTGAACTCTGCCGTGAATTCCTGTCGGTTCCTTCTATTTGTGTTGGTCATTTTTTCTCTTTTTTCTGTGAAAAGATAACCACCATAACCCTTGATCTATATTTTAGGGAGCATTATAATCTATCGATGGTGAACATATTTGCGAAACCTTGGAGAACTCCAACGGCCTCGCACCTGCTGGCGAGTACATTTTTAGGGAAGGCTACACCTCCTAAATGTATTTCTGTTCAAGTCCTACATCACTCATGTGTGCCAGACATAGGTAAATACGTTTTCTATCTGACACAATATAATGTTTTAGTTACTATCGTTCGTTTATTGCTTTATTATTCTTTCCAAACAAATCCTTAAACGTCTGCTTGGGGGTTATCTTCACATCCTGCGAAGAGGGGTCTTCATCAACTATGAACTGAATGTAACCCGAAAAATCGTTGGGGATTGAAAACCTAATTTTTGTAGCGAGTTTCAACACAAATGTTGGTTCGTTGCATCCTTGGAATGTTTCTATATTGCTGCAAATAGGGCATCCGTCTTTTAACGGATGTAAACCAGTATTATCTACTGCCATCAAAAAAGTTCTTGGTATTTCGCTCTTTTTGAACACAAAGAACAATCTATCAAGCCACAACGAATCCATCACTATGGCTTCACAAGGCAGTTCTTCAATATGTGCTGTAGATACTATTGCATACTCATCATTCAGCCCCATATCATGCAGCACATTGGCAATCTGTTTGCGCGGCACTCTAAAATCTCCAACTTTGGTTTGTTTTATCAAACACGAAAAAAAACAACGAGCCACTTGACTCCAGAAATTGATACAACATACACCGGGTACATCCTTTACACCAATTTCCATAAAGTCACTATAATGGATTGTCTCTAATTTGCTCGTATCATATACTTCGGTTGTGATTGACATCCCATTGGAATAGGCCTTCACCTTAGGTAGCATATCAAGCTTAGTGCCAACTGAATCCTTTAAGCCTTCCTCAAACTCATGACATTTTGCCCTGCTAACCGTTGGATGTTCTTCTTTAGTCTTCTTGTCGTTTTCGCATTTCAACTTATAGTCATCCAATAAAGCTAACACTTTTTCTTTATCAACATGCATTAACCTTGGCAAGTTCTCAAAAACCTCGTTTCTATACCACCATTCCACCTCCTTCTTCATCAATTCCATCATTTGAGCATCTCGCTCATCATTTTTCAGCACCAATGGTGATGAAGGTATTTCAAACAAATTGCCATATCCAAAGCCACGCCCATCAATCGACCACAATCTAATCACGAGCAAACTGAGATAGTTCACGGCATCGTGGAAGAAGTGCTTATTATCATCCACCCCATCCATCTGATCGTGATAATAGAAACCCTGCTGGTAATAGATATTGATATCACCACACATATTGTCAACCTGTTCCAGCACTGCAACTATTTCGCCAAAACTGCTTGGAATCAAGCCATAATACTCAGGTTGTGAATGGGTGAAGAATAACATATCATTCATCCATTTTACCTTGCCGTAATGCAACAACATGCCTCCAATCATCACATGGCGTATAACGAAAACCTGTTTGTCTTTGAGCAAAGGAGAATCGTAGGACACATGATGATATTTTAATACCGCATAGCTGTCGGCATATTGCCAATACTGATTAAACCATAATTGGTTATTGTATCCAATAGCCTCGTCTAAAAGCATCCATATTAGCCTATGGCTTTGAGTACTTAACCTCGATGCCGAAATCTGATTGTATATCGTTGGCGTAATGTCATTATTACCATACAAGAAATGATGACCATCGTCTGTTCGCAGAAACTCTTTTAACTTTCTAATTATCTCGACTGTCACTCCATCATAAACAACAGGTGGATTCACCTTGTCATGATCTTGGTTTGGTTGATTACCTTGCTGCTGTTGAATATAGGCAAACACATCGGCCAAACTCTTGATATACAATCCCATATTATGCTGACCATCTGCATAAATTGCAATATCTAAAATAGCCATCACGTTTTTCTTGTCAATCTGTTTTCTTTCAACCCTTTTAAGAAGACCGTCAGCATCAGAATAAAGCAAAATCAGATTGAATAACATGATGCTGGCGCCCACAAGTGCCACTAAAAAAACAGCTTGTATCGTAATCATCACTTGGTTGAACCAACCTGCTTGCAATATGAATGGTGCAGTTACCGCCACCATCAAATTTTCTATTAGCAGCACTCGGAACGCAATATAGGCAGGTTCTTTTGAAAACCTTTCCGACAGCCGTGGTGATTCATATTGTTTGAATATAGACCCAATGCTTTGAACTATCAAAGGATAGCCCACGCCAAAAAGAGATGCCAATATAGAAAGAAGGCCACTGAAAGCATAATTGGTAAAATCGAAACTCATTGTTTCCTGCCTTTCTTCTTGTTAGCGTTCTCAACACTTTCTCTCCATTCATTCATCGCCTTTGCACCGTCTTTCAAATGTGCATCCAAACTGTCCAATCTATCGGCAACAATACCAATTGACAATTTGATCTCATCCAAAGAATGCATCATTACAGAATCTATTTTCATTGTTTCCAATGTTTGGGCATTGTCTTTTTCGACCCTACTATTATATGCAAACAATGATACAATAATAACAGCAAGCATTACGAAAACGATGCCGACAGTGACCCAAATATCGTATCTATACAATTGGCAACCATTGTAATCTTCATTTTTAACGACCACCTCATTAGGTTGTTCTTGTGATGGGGAACCCTTTTCATCAAATGGGTTTTCAACGACTCTCATACCCTGCAGTATTGACTTTTCATGCATTGTGTTACTACTTGTAATATTCTGCTGGAAAAAACGGAGCAAACCCAGCCAGGGAGACGCTAAGAAAAACCCCTGATAAAAGGTCCTAAAGTGTTAAAAAACGGACCAAAACCAGCCATTATAGATAGATTTTGTAGAAAAAGCCCGCCTAGAGACGGGGCAAAACCAGCCACTGCGACTCGGAAGTGTTCCGGTAGTGTCGGAAACGGTCCGAAAACGGAGCAAAACCAGCCACGTCGCTATCTTTGCAAAAAAGCAATGAGAAACGACAAAGGCCTATGTCAAACTA
>JAEEGL015697688.1_pt1 | contig 20182 bp, 15 predicted proteins | sample 9134231 | NCBI WGS metagenome assembly JAEEGL01 (sample SAMN16246548, study PRJNA631951) | gut metagenome | biome: gut microbiome; feature: rumen; material: fiber-attached | host: Bos | place: Iran: Karaj | collected 2018-10
GTACAAGAACAGGAAAGTGTAAAATTGCAAAAAGAAATAAAGGGTGAAGATCAAGAACTTCAAGCAGAATTAGGAGATCTTCTCGAAGATTGTAAAGTAAATTCTAATCATACTGAAAATGGCACCCCTACCGATGAGTCAAAGTCGGGAACTGTTGTGTTAGACAATAGCTCGGCGGTGGTCTCATAAGGCAGCCAGACACGGAGGGATGATGTGAACAAAGAACTTCTTATAGAAACCGACTCAGAAGGCTTTATTGACCCATTGGTTAAAACAAGGCTTCAGGACGAAGACGATCAAAAACTTTGGGAACAATACAAGAATAATCATGATCAGCGAATTAAAGACGCGCTGATTATGAAGTATGCTTCTTTTGTTAAATATGTTGCGGGCAGAATAGCTGTAAATCTTCCGAGCAATGTAGAATTTGACGATTTAGTAAGTTATGGTATTCTTGGCCTTATTGATGCTATTGACAAATACGATATAGATAAGAATGTCAAGTTTAAGACATATGCAAAAACTCGTATTAGAGGCGCAATATTTGATGAATTGCGTATTTTGGACTGGACTCCGCGTTCTATCAGACAAAAAGCTCGTAAGCTTGAAAAAGCTTATGCAAAGCTTGAAGGAAAACTCGGACGTGATGCCAAAGACGATGAAGTAGCTGAATATTTGGGTGTGGATATTTCTGAACTGCACAAACTTTTTGATGAAACCAAAAAGTCTTTATTGCTCTCATTAGATGAAATGTTTTATGACGATGATGAAGGTTCATCTCGTTTTGATTATATTGAAGATGAAAAAAGTGAAAATCCACAAACCAAAATCGAAGAAGCAGAAGCTAAAAAGATTCTTGCTGATGCTATTTCAAAACTATCAGACCGAGAACGAATGGTTATAACTTTATACTATTATGAAGAATTAACATCTAAAGAAATCGGTAAGATTCTTGGGGTTTCTGATTCAAGAGTATCTCAATTGCATACAAAAGCTATTTTAAGATTGCGCGGACGATTGAGCCGAATTAAAGAAGCTCTTGTTCAGAATTAAAAAGCCATATAAAAAACCGCCTGTTTAATAAGCAGGCGGTTTTTTATATGGCTTTTTTTATTGTTTATTATTAGGCCTTTTCTTCTTGCTTTTCTTCTTCTTCTTCTTTTTCTGAATCAGAAGCTTTATCTGGTTCTAATTTAAACTGATCAACAAGCTGTCTTAATTCTAATGAATCAGCAACTATTTGAGCATATTTTTCATCGCCTTTTAATGAACCAAGTTTATTGTTGATGTCTTCGGTCAAGCTTTTGGTTTTACTTAAGGTTGTTCTAAACTTTTCAAGAAGTTCATTTAAAGCGGCTGCTAATTCTTTTAGGTTATCATTTCTGCGAAGACTAACTTGAAAGGTTAAATCACCTTCGGTAATTCGTTTAATGCTTTTTTCCAATTTATAAGCTGGTCCAGCGGTTTGATGAGAATAAATTACACTGACCATAAAAACTATAATGACATTAACACAGACTAAAACTACTAATCTAGGCCAATAATTGCCAACAAAATCATGAATTAATAGAGAAACGTCATTTTGCTGAGCTAAAGTAGTATTTTTTTCAACAAAAAAACAACCTAGCACATAAATATTGCATGCAGTAATAACTGCAACAAGCAAAGCTAACAAAAGAATAGTCCCAGCAAATTTGCTTTGCATGTCTTTTGCTATAAAGTAATTTTTACGTTGACTTGCACTCACAGTATAAACCCTCCTAGGGTACTTTATTCCTTTAGACTACATCAACATTAGTTTCTTTGTCAATTATTACATAATTTATGAAACAAAAACTTTTATGAATTTTTCTTTTATTAAATAAGCCAATCAATAAAAATAAAGGATAAATCTTTTTACTTTAAGGAAAATACGTTATAATGGAATAAACAACTAATTGGAGAATAAAAGAATATATGTCTAAGCTAAAAACAATCATATTTGTTTGCTTTATAATGTTGAGTACATCTGCTTATGCATTGATGCCTCCGACAGTTTCTAAAAGTGGGCGATGGGTATCTTTAAGTTCTTCTATGGTTGTTGATGCTATTATAGATGAAAAAGCAGAAAAAGTTTGTCTTCCTAAGCTTATTTGGAAAGAAGATGTAGATAAAGCACAGTTAGAAAAATTAATAAGAGAGGGGTTAGTTTCTCAAGATGCCGTATTTAATCTTTATCACGATGGATTAGGACGTCCTAAAAAAGAAAACGGTTATTATTATGCTTCAGATGTTTTGTTAAAAGACATAGATATGACTTATACTGGATATTTGAGAAAGAATGGTTTTAAATTCTCTGTTTCATCTACTCCTTCTTATGAAGATCCAGAATTTTTAGATGTTGTTATGGAAGGAGAAGATTCAAAATCTTTAGGGAAAAAACTAAAAAAGATAGAAAAGGAAAAAGAAAAAAAGAGAGAAAACGCAGCTAAACCTGGAAGCAAATCTACTTTACGTGTTGCTACTGTATATGATGTTCTTCCAAAAGAAGTTCTTCCACATCCTATTAGAAGCGAACAGGCAAAAGTTGCAGCAATAGTTGCTAATTTAAAAGCCAGACCCTATAAAACTGAAATTATACAGATGGATCCGTTAAGATGGGCATCTGGCCGCATGGGTATGCTGAATGCTAAAGGTGAAATAGATATGGCCAAATGTGAAGGGCAAATAATAGATTTTATTATTCGTGTTCCTGACAAAGAAGGCTGGTTAACCGCTGATATGCTTAAAGAAATAAAGGATACACCTTGTGAATATGTGCTTACCCGTTATAAAAACGGACTTGAAGTAGTAGAAGGAACAAGATACCTGCTTCATGATATCTATTTTGGAAAGCTTAAATTGTCTTGGGAAGAATGGTTAGAAAAGCATGGATTAAAATGTCCTGAATTTATAGAAAAACCAGAATATGCTTCTGGAGTAATTCCTATAGAAATACATAGGGTTAATGGTGTTTTTAAATCATTAGATGCATTAAGTGTATGCCAGATAAATTTTGTTGAAAAAAGCAATCTTGTATATCCGCAGGAAATTATGAGAGTTTTTCCTCCGAAACCAAAGCCAGAAAAGAAACAGACAATAAAGTTTGTTAAAGAATATACCAAAGCTTATCAGGGTAAAAATGTTAATGTTCATCTTATGGTTTGCCCAGATGGCAAGTCCTATACAGAATTAGGGCAAAAACGTATAAAAAGGATGATGTTCACAGAAAATTCAAAATATTTTGATGTAACCGAACAGGAAGTTATAAGCAATATCAAATAAATATTTTAAAGAAAATCTATGAATTAACTATAGATTATTAATTTGGATAGCATTTTGATATTTTAAGATAATGCCCATCTTCTAGTTTTTGTTCTAATATTTTTTTTATTTTAAAACTGTTGGGAAGTTCTTCTCCAATAACCGGTTCTTCTGTTTTTGCATCCATTAATTGGATAGCTAAAAAATACTGGTTGTTTTTTTCTTTATAGTAATTGGCGAAGTTATCAACATATTCTTTTAAAACTTTAAAATTAATTGCACTATAACCCAAAGGAGTAAAAAGAACAGGCTTTTTATATATGAGTAAGAAGTTATTTTTATTTTTATGGTTATCTTCTAAGTAGGTTTTTATAAATCTAAACTCACGGCACATAGGCATTTGCTTAATATCATAATTTTTTCCAAAATCTAGGCTATACATTAAAAACAGGAATATAGCTCCAGCAATATAGAATTTTTTAGAGAATCTATATTTTATTTTCAAAAAAACTAAGAAATTAATAGCTAGATAAACAATAATAGGTAAGAGAATTAAAGCGTGTCGATTAGCTAATACATGGGTAATATCACCCAAACAAAAAGATAACTTAACTATAGCATGTATCAAATAGAAAAATACAACAAACAAGGCCATTGCTGTATTTTTATTTAATCTGAATTTTTTAATTTTTAGTATATAAAGAGAAAAACCTATTAATGCCATAATGCTTATTATAGGCACTACTCCGTATTCTTCTATACCTGAAAAGAAAAAAACAATAGCTTGTTTGGTATTTTCAATTAAATAATCGACAGAGAATGGATTTGAAGAGTCCATTCCCTCTGATTTGTCTACAAAGTTAGTAATGGTTTTTAACCAAGCTATTGGTAATAATAATAGAGGGAAAATCCAAAGCTTGTAAGTAAATTCAGAATACTTTGTTTTAGGCAAGAAATAAAAAATGAAAGGCAAAGATAAAAACACAATTAAAGAAGATTCGTATCTGCTTTGTCCTAATATTGGCAGAAACAAAAGAATTGCTTCTGCATGTATAATGCTAGGATTTTTAAAAAAAAGCCAACAAAGTAGAAATAAAATTAATGAACAGAGTATATTTAGTATGTCAAAACCCGCTGAGTTAACATACCACACGAACAAAGGATGAGTATAAAGACAGATTAAACCAAGTATCCCATAAAATCTACCATATCTAAAACTTATCAACAAATAAAAGAGAAACAATATTAGTATTCCACATAAATAGTTTAGTATAAAAGGGTTTTGATAATTATAACCAATTAACGAGTGGATAATACAAGTTAGAACAGGAAACAGGGCAGGTCTTTTATCAATTAGTCTACTAAAAATTTCTTTATTGCCATCTAGATGTTTTATTGATGACATATCTGCCAAACATTCATTAGATTCATATATATTCTGTGAAGTTGATAATAAAACCATTTCATCTGAGAATATTCTGAATTCAGGTTTGCAATTATAAATAGATAAAGTTATTAAAACAGAGGAAATAATTATCGCCAGGCTATGTTTCTTAAAAAAGTTAATATAAGAGTTTTTATTATTTTTTAATATTTCAAAAATAGTTAATCCAAATAACAAAATATTGATGCAAAGCCAATAATAAATACCTTTTACATATAAAAAGGATTTATCTATAAAACTTATTTGAAAAAATCCAAGATAAATTGATAAAAAACCAGTTATTATAAAAAGTATTAAGTTTCTATACTTCAGAAGTTTCATTATTTTTTAATCCCTTTTTGATCCTTTTACTTAAAAAGAATTATTTAGGCAATATTACAAATATAAGTATGCTCGATACTGCGTAATATATCAGCAAAGCAAAAATATCATTGCATGAAGTAACGAATGGACCTGAGGCTACAGCAGGGTCTATCTTAAACTTGTTGAATACTATAGGAACAAGAGCTCCATAAGTCGTTGAGAAACTCATTGTGCAAAGCATTGCTATTCCAACAGTCATTGATAGATAAATAGCCTTCATTGCTGGTGGATTTGGTGAAGTAACAATCAGATATTGAGCCCATAGACCAATAACCAAGCCGCAGACTGCTCCCATCAAAGCACCAGCAGCAATTTCTTTCCAAAGTTTTTTAAATACATCACCAAGTGAAATGTCATTATTCAATGATAGAGCACGAATAGCAAGGGTTGATGCTTGAATACCTGCGTTACCGCCCATTCCGCAAACTACTGGAACGAAGAAAACAAGCACTGCTATGCTTTCAAATGAAGCCATAAAGTATTTTAAAATGGCACTTGTTACGAAACCGGTACAAAGAGTAATCAAAAGCCATGGCAATCTTGATTTGCAGGTTTTGAAGGGGGAATCTGTTTCGAGTTCTTCATCAGAAGTACCAGCCATCTTCATGATATCTTCGTTGGCTTCTTCTTCCATAACGTCCATGATATCGTCGATGGTGATAACCCCTAGAATCTGTTGCTTATCATTAACAACAGGCATGGCGATGTAGTCATATTTTGAAATCAAAGCGGCAACTTCTTCTTGTGGTGTTGCTGCATTAACTGATACGATGTCTTTTTCCATAACATCAGAAACTAAAGCATTCGGATTAGATGATATTAAATCTCTGATGGAAATGATGCCTTTTAAGCGGTCTTCGTTATCAAGAACATACATGTAGTAGATGTTTTCAACATCTGCTGCTACAAGTCTAATATGAGCTATTGCATTGGCAATGGTAAAATCATCATAAATAGAAATGTATTCGGTGGTCATAATACCACCGGCAGTGAACTCGTCGTGTTCCAAAAGTTTTCTTACATCGCTGGCCTCGTCAAGGTCCATATGATCTAAGATTTCTTTTGCACGGTCTTGGTCAATATCCTGAAGCAAGTCTGCTGCTTCGTCTGGATCCATCTCTTCGATAATGTCAGAAGCTGTTTCTGTATCCAAATCTTCAATGATTTGAATTTGGGTTTCTGAATCTGCCTCTGCTATGGTTTCGGCAGCAACATCTTCATCAAGATTTTCGATAACGGAAACTCTGTCTTCATCATCTAAGTCTTCAAGGATATCTGCCAAATCGGCAGGATGAAGGTTTTGCAGATTATCAGAAGTTTCGTCTGTTGTAATGGTTTCAAATTCATCATCGAAACCTATGATTTTATCCCATTCTACGATTTCTGGTTTTAAATCACCGTTGAACCAGGAAGCAACAGTTTTTGAAACATTATATAAGCCTAATCTTGTTAAAGCTGATTTTAAGCTGATATCGACACCACTAACCTGAATTATTTTGTTCTTTTCACAAATAAGAGCAAGGTCGTTGATAGTAATGTTTTTTACATTAACGGTATCGATTACTGTCTTATCCCACAAATCTGTTGCGGTAGGTTTTTTGTCGTCTTTGGAATAGACTGGCAAATCGCTTAAAGCGTCTTTTAATTCAAATTCTTTTGGAGTAAAAGTTTTAAAATTATGCAAAGAAGCAAGCTTGTTGGTTGAAGAGTCAAAATCATAAACAATAGCTTGTTCAAAATATAGTTTGTGATCTCTTAGGGTTAAAACAAAGTCCGTTATTTTCCCTGATTGTCTGCCTGCTTCACTGTAAACTGGGGCGCCAATTAAATCTGTTAAAAAATAAATGGTCTGTGTCATAATCATCACTATCCTGATTCATTTAATTTACGCCCTCCTTTACTTTTTTTAGGATAGCTATTCTACTATTTTGAAAGAAAAATTGCACTAAATTTTATTTTGTTTGTTTGGGAAAGCATTTCGAAACTCTCAAAATATAAGCGTTATTGATAGCCGTTTCAAATATATTATCAGAAGCTAATTCATCTGGTATTACTGAATTTTGAGAAGGGGTTTTTGTTTTTATATCAAGCATCTGAAAAGCTAGATAAAATTTACTTTGGTTTTGCGAAAAGTATTCTTTAATAACATGGTTTATTTCTGGTTTATTATAATAGTTATATCCGACTGAATTATAACCAAAGGGAGTATATAGATTGGATTTATAGTGAATTAGTATATATTGGCTTTTTTGGGGGTAATTCTTTTCTAAAAAGCTATTACAAGTATTAAAGTCTAAATAGGGTAGGGAGTCTTTTATGTTTATATAAGACCAACAACCTGAAAAATACGGAATAATCAGAATAATCAGAATAATAAAAAATACATATTTGGAGTAATAAAACTTTTTGCTTATTTCAAAAAGAATGTATACCGCCATTAGGACTAAGAAAGGTAAAAAGATAATTCCAAGTCTGTTGATAACAGGATTAGTTAAGTCTATCCAACTGTAAATGAATCTAATAAGAGCATGGAGCAGATAGAAGGTAAAAACAGAGAACCAAAAGATTTTATGCGAAAAATGTTCTTTATCGTCTATTTGTTGTTTTTCGTCATATATTGGCTTATTTAAAATAAGTTTATAGATAAACAGAATAAAACCAATTACAGCTAAATAGCTTAGAATATAATTAATACCGTAATTGCTGTTCCCTGAAAAATAAAAAGATAATGCTTTTTGGGTATTTATTAAAATCCAATTGATTCCAAAGCCTCCTTCTAAGCTGTCTACTTGCCAGGATTCAGGATTGTTGGTTATTAGTCTTAACCATGCAGGAGCTACTAATAATAAAGGGAAGATTATAAAATTATAACTAAGTTTTGAATATTCTTTACGAGGTAGCACCAAGAACACTAGCGGTAAGGCTATAAATAGAGCCAGAACTGATTCGTAACGGCTTTGAGCCAAGAGAGGAACAAAGAGTAATAAAGCTTCAGACCTTGCTGAGTCAGGATTTTTTATAAAATTATATAAACAAATAAAGAATATAAGAGAACAAAGCATATTAAATACTTCGAATCCGCCGGAATTTGTGTATCTGATAAATAATGGATATGATGCTAAAAAAAATATTCCGCTTATTCCCCAGTATTTACCCCAGAAGAGCTGAATAAGATAATAAAGCAGGATTAGCGATAAATAACCAGATAAAAAGTTTAATAAAAAAGCATTTTCGGGCCGGTATCCAGTTAAAAAATGAATTATAGATATTAAATATGGGAAAAGTGCTGGCCTTTTATCTAAAACAGCAGCAAGAATTACTTTGCTTCCATTTGAGTATTCTAGCACAGAGTGAGTAGTGTAGCATTCCTGGGCTTCATATAGATTTTGGGAATCTGAAAGCAAATTAATCTCATCAGCAAAAATACGAAATTCTGGTTTGCAAAAGTATGTTGAAACTGCCATTAATAGGAATGCTACTATTATAGCAATTCGATGATTATAAAGAAAGGTTTTTGCTTTGTTGATAGACTCTTTTGGGTTGTTGGAATCAGAGGAGTAAACTCTTAATACTGAGATAATCCATAAAATAATATTTATAGTAAGAAACCAAAAAGCATAATCTTTGTAGAATTCCAGCATTTTTAAATTATCAAAAGCAAAGAATCCTAACCCAAGAGCAAAGATTCCTGATATGGCAAAAAGAATCATTATATTCAAAATAATTGCATCCTCTAAATGACTTAATACAGCAAAAATAATTATATCACAAATACATCCTTGCTACTTTCAATTCATACCAATTGGGTTGACTTCTATAAATATCTTTATATTTTTATGATTAAACAATTTGGAATCAGAGAAGTAAAATGATTAATTATCGAAAACTACATATAATTGCTATATTGTTATTATTTTGTTTTGCTTTGATTATGCCGGCTTATTTGTGTGCAGAAGAAACCAAAGAAATAGAAGGAAAGGCTATAAGTAACCAAAGCACAAGCAATAATATTTCTTCTCCTATATCTAAAGATTCTAGCACATATAAAATATTGGTTGGATTAAGTGTTATCTCAGTGATAATAATCTTAATTGCATTAAGAAATATAATTTTAAGCATATTTGCTTATTTGTTTGTAATATCTTCTTTTATTTGGACTGGTTATTCGGTCACATTGCTTTTTGGCAGAAAAGATCTGGAGTTATTGGATTTTGCTTCATTGGGTTCAGGGATTTTATTAATAATTGTATCTTGTGTTGTTCTGCATCTTGTAAATGGTAATCCTACTGGTAGCAGCATGAAAAGCAGCAGTTCAGATTCGGTATCCTCTTCGAAAAGCGAATATGATTTATTGTTGAAGCGAGCAAAAGTTGCTTTCATAACAATGAAAAATGAGGTAAGCCGTGGCAAATTAGATAAAACTTCAGTTTTTACTAGTGATGAATTATATGAACAGTTATCCATATCTTTAGATGCAATGAAAGCAGAAAAATATCAGCTTTGTTTTGATGACTTAAGAGTAAAAAAGATTACTGTGAAGAAAAAGGTTGTTGAAAACCATATGAATAATCTTTATGTAGAAGTTATCGCTTCTGCTACACGTTATAAAACAGATTTAGAGAATAAAAATATTATTGAAGGCAGCCAGGCTAATGGAGATTTTACAGAGATTTTATGTTTTTCAAGAAAAGCAGGCTGCAATGTTGCTAAAAAAGGTCTCATAGAAGGAGTCTGCCCTAGATGTGGCAATCCTATAAAGGGAAAACGAACAGATATATGTAGCAAATGTAAAAATGAACTTCGTTCAGGAGAATTTGATGTAATTCTTACAGGTATTTCTTATCCTGATTAAAAAGAGTTTATTTTCTAGTCAAAACAATAAATCTTATTAATTTGAGTTATTAATAAGATAAAAACCATCTTCGATATTGCTGCCTAGAAGAGCGAGATTATCTTTGGGTTCAATAGTTGAAAGTATTGGTGAATCCCAACATTGGGCTACTCCCTTTGGAGGAATAAGTATTTTTAAGCCGGAATGAGTAATAAATGTTCTCATAGGTATTGGGGCTAATGGCTTTATTCCATCAATAATAAACTCTTGTGCAGAATATGCCAGATTGAAATTCCATAAAAATAAAAATAAAGAAAAGAATAATAAAGCAGATTTTAGTTTTTTATTTAAAGTTAGTTCTGGATAGGCTGTTTTAATGATTAATATACTTGTAGAGAAAAGTATAACGAATAATCCGTTGGCAAATCTTGGACATGGAGCTAAGCAAAACCAGAAAACTATAGAGCATATTTCAATAAGAAGCAGATAAAAAAGCATACAGGGTTTCTTTAATGACTCTTTATTTTTGATTGCTGATATAAACCATATTATCAATAACGCTAATGATAGAGTTGAAAGTGTTATGGAACCAATTCCCCAGTTGTTTACTGTAGAAGGGAATAAAAGCAGAGTAATGATTATCTCAAAATTATCAAACCAGTTTTCGCCAGCATAGATTTCTTTGTCGTAAAAGTTTCTTTTTAACCACAATGGTATCCAGGCATAGTTTTTTAAAATTGGGGAATTAATATCAAAAGTTGTTTCACAGCTTCTTGAACCTGCGTAAACATTGTTTTCCATTTTATTAGCTAAGTCTTTTGGAATAGTCCATTGGAAGTTTATTTTACCAATAGAAGAAGGAAAAAGAGGATAGCCTGTTTGCGTGTAACCTCTTATAAACCAAATAAGGAAAAAACTACCGATAAAAATAAAAGTCTTAAATAATTGTTTCTTTTCAATGGATTCAAATTTATATTTAAAATTAAATATTATCGTAACTATTCCAAGGCCTGCAGCGTAAAAGATATTGCTTAATTTAATTGTAATCAGTATAGCACATAAAATTGCTGCAAAAGAGATAAAACCAAGTCTGTCTTTGCTTTGCGGAAAAAAGTGGAATGCTTCTAAGATGTATCTGAAACTGACTATCTGAATTAAAGTAGAGGCCATATCTGGAGTTGGACTTGTTATCCAATGGTAAGGCATAGGAATAAAGAAAAATAGAGCAGTAAGCATCAAATCAATTATTGTTCCGTTTAATATCATGCCAACAAAGAATAGTGCATATAAAAAGCTGTTGCTGACATGAAATGCGTAATCATTAAGAAATGGGTGAAAGTTTAATGAAGCGCAATATAAGAAGAAAGTCTGATTAAAACCTAATCTGGAATGAAGATTGCCTATTCCTTTAATAATATGAAACTCATTGTTCCATCTAATTGAATTCAAGTGATACAAACCAGTATCAAAATTGGTTGGAACCTGTATTGCTATAGCAGAAGCTGCGAATAAGGTTAAAAGTATTACGATAATATTTTGTCTGCCTATTGATTTAATAAATTCAGGCAGTTTTTTTGAATATTTTAGGAAGAAATATATTATTCCCGGAAAATAGAATAGACAGCTCGCAAAAGCATTTATAGGTAAAAACAGATGATATATTGAGAAAAAGAAAATACAGAAAGCAAAACCAAGCCAGATATTTAAGATAACAGATTTTTTATTTTTTATTATAATACCTAGAAACTTAGCAAAAAATCGGCCCCAGACAAAGAATGAGACTGCTAATAAAAACCAAGCAGTCATTAGTAATAATATATTGGATATAAAATTTAAGATATCAGTAGCCTGGGTCATAAAAATATTTGTAAATCCTTAGGGTTAAGCCGTGTAATATTTTTGTATTGGCAATATCTAATTGTATATTATATAATTGGATATTGGAAACTAAATATTTGCAAATAGAATTATATAATATTGAATACTATGAACAATATAACAATAGTTGTTCCTTGTTATAACGAAGAAAACAACATTCAAAATTTTTACGATAAAGTTAAAACCATATTAGATAAGCTTAATAAAGAATATAATGCTACATATAAGTTTTTGTTTGTTGATGATGGTTCTTCTGACAATACACCTGATATTTTAAAGCAATTAAATAAAGAACAGTCTGAATTTGTTGATATTATTATTTTATCAAGAAATTTTGGAAAAGAGGCAGCATTATATGCTGGTTTATCCAATTCTCAGTCTGAATATACAGCAGTAATGGATGCTGATCTTCAAGATCCTCCTGAACTATTAGAAGAAATGTATCTTGGAATTGTCAATGAAGGTTATGACTGTGTAGCTGCAAGAAGAAAAAATCGAAAAGGAGAACCAATAATAAGATCTCTTTTTTCCAAGCTATTCTATTGGTTTATGCAAAAATTATCTAAATTACCAATAGCAGATGGGGCTAGAGATTTCAGATTGTTTAATAAACCTATGCTGAAGGCTCTTTTAACACTTCAAGAAGCAAATAGATTTTCCAAAGGACTTTTCCCCTGGGTTGGTTTTAAAACAAAATGGTTAGAATATGACAATATTGAACGTTCTAGCGGTATTTCCAAATGGTCTTTTACTAAGTTGCTTTTTTATGCCTTGGATGGAATAACCGCTTTTAGTTCCGTTCCCTTAATAGCTGTTTCTATATTTGGTATTGTTTCTATGATTATTTCTTTGCTAATGATTGTATTCGTTATCGTTAGAAAAATTCTTTATGGCGATCCTGTTGCTGGTTGGCCGTCTTTAGTATGTATAATCTTGTTTACTTCTAGTATACAGTATTTTTTTATTGGAGTTTTGGGCTATTATATCGCTAAAATCTATAATGAAACTAAACGAAGACCGCAATATTTGATTCGTTATAGTTCCTTTCAATAAAAAGATGGTTTACCAATAGTAATATTATTATGAGTTTTAAGGATATTAAAATATATAATTTATTATTTATAATAATTCTTATTATTCAAACAGTGCTATTATGGTTTCATTTGGACAGCAAAGCTGTTTTAACAGCAGAAGAAGCTTACTCGTATTATTTAGCAAACAGTAAAAGTGATTATTTTTTATCAGATAACGGCTCTTTAAAATCTAGTTTAGCAAACAGATGGTTAGATGGTAAATTTTTTAATGATTATATCTGTCCTGATAAAGATAACTGTTTTAATTATTTAAATATAAATAAAAATATTATCGAGAATACTTGTCAGCCCTTATATTATTATTTCCTGCATACAATATGCTCGTTTTTCCCAAATCACTTTTCAAAATGGTATGGATTGGGATTTAATTTGTTTTTGTTTATCATTACTCAAATTCTTTTGTTTAATGTTAGTAAAAAAGTTGTAAAGAAGAATAGACTGGCTTTTTTTATTTGTTTTTTATATGGTTTTTCTGCTGCTGCGGTAGATAATTTTACCTATATAAGCTTTATTGCTTTACTAACGGTTTTTTGTCTTCTTTTGATTAAAGTGTTTATAAAATGTTTAGAAGGTAATTTCTCTTTTATCAAATTTATGGAAATATTTCTAATGACAATAATCGGATGTTTGACTCATTATTTATTTCTTCTTTATTTAATTATTATTTTAATTACTTTTATTATTATTAAACGAAGAGATAAAAAGCTTATATTATGTATTTCAGCATCGGCTATTTTTGGAATTATATGTTCTTATTTGGTTTTCCCAGAAACAGCAGACTATATTATTTCTTACATTTACTCCTATGGAGTTGTTTCGGGGGTGAATAGTCTGATTCCTAACATAGGTGCTTTTTCTTTTATAATTAGGAAATTTCTAGGAATCCCTTTCCCTTATTATCTATATGTTGGTAGTTTGTTGTTTATTTACAGCTGTGTTATTCTTTTAAAATATTATATTGAGAAACAGTTGAATAATCTTAATAAGGAAGTTTTGTATTTAACATTTATTCCTCCATTAATTAGTGTTATGATTATTTCTTTCTGTATAAACCATAACAATATAGAGGGGTTTTCTTTTAAATACTATTTGTGTTTTTATCCGTTAGTAGCAGTATTCATTATAAGTGTATTTTATAATATTAAAAACATGACTTTTTTAATATTATTGCTTATCTTAACTATGATATTTCCGATAAATAGAACCTGTTTTGTTTTAAAAGATTTTAATAATCAATATACTTCTGTAGAAAAGATTTTGAAAAACAATAGAGTGGTTTTTTGTCTAAATGAGAATGAATATGATTTTGGAATTCTAACTAACTTTACTTTATGTCGTGAAGTATATTTGAATGTTTGTGATAATAATAAACCTAATATAGAAGAAATATTGTTAAATAGTTCTGATAAAACCTATTTTGTAGTTAAAAATGATATGTGTTTAGATAACTTAAATAAATATAAAATTCTTTCTGGTTTCCTTTCAAATAATAGAATAAATGTATACAAAATTAACTAATACTAAATTTTTATTTATTATAATTGTATTTTTGCAATTATCTCTTTTGTTATATCTTATGGACCATAAGATGGGGCTGTTTTGTGATGAAGTGTATACCTATTCTCTTTCAAACAGCCAAACAGGTATTATATTTAAATCCTATGGAGATCAGCCTGACAAATACTATTATAATTGGATTGATGGAAAAGTTTTTAAAAATTATATTAATGTTAAAAAAGAAAATAGATTTGATTATAATAATGTTTATTACAATCAGACAATAGATTGTCACCCACCGTTATATTACTATTTTATTCATACAATTTGTTCCTTTTTCCCTGAGCAGTTTTCTAAATGGCAGGGTTTTAGCTTTAATCTCATCATATTTATTTTTTTACAAATTTTATTATTTTATACAAGCAAAACAATTATGAATTCAGATAAATATGCTTTGCTTACCTGTTTTATTTATGGTTTTTCATCTGGAGGCCTGGATTGTTTCGTTTATATAAGAATGTATGCACTCTTAGCCTTTTTATATTTACTTTTATTTTATATCTATTTACAAAGCTTGAATAACAGGTGTTCCTGGAAAAATTTTATAATAATTACATTAGTTATTCTTTTGGGTAGTTTAACTCAATATCATTTTTATATTTTTGCTTTTTTCTTGACTTTGACATTTATGTTCATTGCATTGAGTAAAAAGAAATATAGAATAACCTGGATAGTTTCATTTGCTGCTTTATTTGGAGTAATTTTGTCTTTTTTATATTTTCCATATTTCTATACGCATTTAATTAACACTCCAAGAGGAACAGAAGCGTTGAGTTTATACGATAGGATTTCTCCATCTGTGATAGCTTTTTCCTTGGTATTTCAAGAGTTTTTAGGCTTCAATTCAAATATTAGTATCGTATTTACTATACTAATATTAATTTCTTCTCTAATAATATATCTATTAAAATTTATTAAAACTCATTTTGAGGACAATACTAATGATTCAATAAAACTTATTAGCATTTCTCTCTTAGTTTATATATTATTCTTGTTTATTACTATTGATTATAATTCAATGGGAATCTCTCTATATGGGAGATACTTATTCTCTGTTTTCCCTTTAATAACAATTGTTTTGATTTTTTGTTTTTCAAAGGTAAAAAAGATATATTTGTATATATTTATTTTATTGAGCATTTTAAGCAATTTAAATATGCTTGATTTTTATTACCCATTTACAAAAGAAAAATGGTCTGGGGTTTTAAACTTTGAAAAAGTAATAGAAAACAATAATCTGATTGTCTATTGTAATAATGCTGGAATATTGCAAACTATCTGTCCTCAATTATCTAAATGTAATAAGATTTATATGAATCCTTTTAATAATCCTGACAAACTCAACCTTCCAAAGACAATCTATCCGGATTCTAAGCCAACTTATTTATTTGTATTCCCTAATAACAAATTAAAAAATACTTCATTGCCTAAAATAATTGAAGGGGAATTATGGGGAAATAAATTCGAGGTTTTTGATTTGAATTAATTCTTAACCTACTTTAATCTATACTTCATTTCAGCCAGGATCCAGTCTTCTTCTGTGTCGATATCCTGAACATGGGTTTCTGGTATGACTATAGGGCTTGCTTTCATTTTAAGAAGTTCCATATCTGGCTTGATGGATGAAACTTTGAACCAGTAAAACTGACCTGCATCGTGGTAACAAGAGCGTAAATCCTGAGAACGGCTTCGGGAATGTTCTGGATAAAGCATGGAAAGCTTCCCTTCCGAATCTATTTCTAGAGCTCTTTGAATAGGATAAGAATATTTTACAACGGGGATTGCTGCTTCTGTTGCGTTTTCAAGCATCTTATCTAGACCAGATTTCAGACTTTCTGCGGTAATAAACGGGGCTGTAGGGTAGATACAGCAAGCATAATCAAATATAATTCCTCGTTTTTTATATTCATTTAAAACTTCTATAATCACGTCAGTTGTTGTTGCTGTATCGTTTGAGGTTTCAACACTTCTTTTAAAAGGAACTTTTGCTCCATATTTCCTGGCAATATCTGCTATTTCATCATCGTCAGTAGATACCATCACTTCATCAAATACATTGCTTTTGATGGCTGATTCAATGGAATAAGCTATTATAGGTTTACCTAGAAAATTACGAATATTCTTTCTGGGGATACGTTTAGAACCGCCTCTAGCAGTGATTATCGCAAGATTTTTCATTTATAATCCTTGTTTTAGATTATTCTGCCTACAGCAGAAGCGACTTTTTGGCCCAATTTAATCAAATCTTTAAGCTGTGTTGGCGTAATAGATTCTGTTCCATCAGAAAAAGCCTTTTCTGGATCATCGTGAACTTCCATTATGACACCATCTGCACCAGCAGCAATACCAGCCATAGTTAGAGCAGAAACCAGACTGCTTTTTCCTGATGAATGACTTGGGTCTATTATAATAGGTAGATGAGAAAGTTCTTTGACAGAAGGAATAGCTGCTATATCAAGTCCAAAACGTGTATATTGCTCAAAAGTTCTAATGCCTCGTTCACAAAGAATTACATTGGGGTTGCCGTAAGAAAGAATGTATTCCGCTGCACAAAGTAATTCTACTATGTTTGAACCCATGCCTCTTTTAAGAATAACAGGCTTATTCGTTTGGCCAACATGCTTTAGTAACTGAAAATTGCTCATATTGCGTGTTCCTATTTGGAAAACATCAACGTGATCAGAAACCAAATCTGCTTCGCTAGATTCTCTGACTTCTGTAACAATCAAGAGACCTGTTCTTCTTTTTATTTCATCTAATATTTCAAGACCATTTTTGCCTATTCCTTGAAAAGAATATGGAGATGAACGGGGTTTAAACAGCATTCCTCTGAAAACTTTAATGCCGGCTTCTTTAACTTTTTCAGCAATAGCCAAAGCTGTTTCAGCGGTTTCTATTGCACAGGGACCAGCAATTAAGGGGATTTCTTTTCCGCCAAAAGCAACCTGATTATCGCCTTTTCCAATCTTAATAACGGAGTTGGTTTTGATACATTTTCTAGAAGCTAGATAATATGGAAAATGACCATCTATGACTTCTTCAACATCTTGCCATTTTGTTACTTCTTTAGCTATTTTTTCTGTATTAGGGCCATCAACAGAAAGCAATAATTTACCGTATTGAGAAACAGGCCTTGTATAAAAGCCGTTTGACTCAATTCTTTCAGCAATACGATGAAGTTTTTCTTCTGATAAATCTGATTTAAGAACAATAATCATTTTTTAGATATAATATATAAGACTTCTTTATAACTTCTATATACTTCACATAGAGATAATTATCTTATAAAATCCATAAATAATCAACAATAATCACGTCCAGCGATAGACAATTTTAGTTTATAAGCTTGATTAATTCCTCTTTTCATAATAAATTTGAAAAAGAATATATACTTGAACGAAACAACAAAAATGGATAAAAAAAGGTATTATCAAATAGATTTTGCAAAAGCGATAGGAATATTTCTTGTTATACTAAGTCATGTTATTTTTTTTAATAAAGATTTAGGGGCAGGTTTAAAACTTTTTAATCGTTTTATTAATTCTTTTCATATGCCTTTGTTCTTTATTATAAGTGGATTAAATCTTGGTTTGAGCAAAAGAAAAGAAGATAAGAGTTCATATAAATTATTATGTAAAAAAATATTAATACCATATTTGGTATGGAGTATTCTGTATATTATATTATTTTCTTTATATTTGCCTTATGATTATTTTGGGGTTGATACAGTAGGTGAAAAAATATATTCTGCAGTTTCTTTTTATGGAATGATTCCATTATGGTTTTTGTCTGCACTGTTTCTTGGACAGATTGTTTACAGATTTGTTACTGGCTTTAAAGTTTTTGATTCTCATTCTAAAATAAGTCATTTTTCTTTTTTACTCATTGTTTTTGGGGTATCTGTTTTGGTTGATAGAGAGTTTCACCCCTATCCCAGCAACTTGGATATTTTGTATGCATATCCTATTATAGCTGTTTGCAGAGTTTTTCCTGTATTATTTTTTCTCGAAACTGGATATTACCTTAGTTTAATTTGGGAAAGATATATCAAGCTAGAAATGAAATTCAGATTTTTTATTTTTCTCTTGAATGTACTGTTCTTATATCTTTTAAAAGATATCTTTATGTATAATAATTATCTCTCATACTTTATCATTCAAGACATGAAGTCTTTTTTCGTGACTGGTATTTTGGGGTCATTTCTAGTAATTAGCTTTTGTGGTTTATTTAATCGAGAATTTGTGGTTATAACAGAGATTGGCAAAAGAACTATGGATATAATGACTTTGCATCTTCAGCCTATACCTATAGCTTATTTTTTAAGCTATGTTTTTGCTTATTTAGGGTTAAAAGACTCTGTTTTTATTTATTCTATTATATTATTAATAGTATGTTATTGGGTTTCAAAACTGGTTTGTGATAAAATTAGATTTCATTTTATGGATTCTATCTCAAAAAACTAATTCAAAACTGCTTTTCGGGCTCTATCTATTTCAGTTATTAACTCAACACCTTTTTTAAGCATTTCTAATCTTTTTTTTAAACCATAATGTAAAAAGTTTAAATGAGCTATTGTAATGGTATCATCACAAGCATCATAACGACAGCCCTTGATATAATTCTTCAAAAAAGCTTCTATTACTCCAGATTTAAAATATTCTTTTACAGCTTTTGCATCTGTGCTTACCAAAGAAAACTTGTTTTCAAAAGTACTATCTCCAATGGTTTTAACAATGTTCTTTCCGCTTTGTGCCATTAAAGCTTGATCTAGTGTTCCTGCCAAAAAAGGCACTTTTTCATCAAGTATCATATCCGGAAATTGCATATCAGCTTTTGATAAAATGCAAAGTGATACATTGAAAACCCCATCATTATTTCCGCAGGACGCAACATAGCTGTAATCTAATAACGTAAAGTAAACATCTTCTCTTTGCCCTCGCATTATTGCATGATATTCATTTTTGCCTTCATACCCCTTATGAAGTATGTTAAAATCAGCAATTTCAGGCAAAGAATCTACAGAATCCAGATACTCTAATCCGTTCTTTTCGCAGTATTCTTTGATTTCTTTTTTGCGGAAAGCGTCTCTTGTTTCTAAATAAAGAATTAGAAAAGCAAAAAGGAAAAGAAAGCAAATCCCAACGATAGTTGGCAAATTATCCAAATCTTTCATATATTCCTGGCATATTGCCATAGCAAAAACAAAGATAATAAAGAATATGCCTAATATTAGAAAATATATTTGTAATTTTTTCATGATTTTTTAGTTTAGATGATTATTTTTTTGTAGCCTACCCATTGTCATAAACGTATAGCTTTCAGGGCTAAAGCCCATACGCTATACTTTTTATGACAAATGTGTAGACTTCCCTTTTTCCCTCAAAACAAGAACAAAAAAATTGTTTAAATCAGTAAACAAATGTAAAATGTACAAAAAATTAAATTTGGTATTTACAATGAAAAAGTATATATTTTTTGTTCTTGTTTTGGCGGCGATAGCCGCATTCCTTGGTTGTCACGCTGGTGGAAGCGCACCTTTCATTAATGTTCCGAGCGAATCAGATATTGTAAGCTTTGAACGTGAAGTAGATAAAAACGGTAGGTTCGACGATATTACCTTCCCGTCAGGTGCGGTAATTAAATGCACTCAGTATGGAACTCTTAAAAAAGGCACTAAAATCAATGCCACCGAACAGAAAATACCTGATGGAAACCCTGCTTATATATATAATA
>JAEEGL017326510.1_pt1 | contig 20182 bp, 15 predicted proteins | sample 9134231 | NCBI WGS metagenome assembly JAEEGL01 (sample SAMN16246548, study PRJNA631951) | gut metagenome | biome: gut microbiome; feature: rumen; material: fiber-attached | host: Bos | place: Iran: Karaj | collected 2018-10
CCTGAGCTTTGATATGCTGGTTGTGGTGTTCACCTTCCTGTTCATCGATATGTTCGACACCATGGGCACCCTTATCGGTGTGCACCAGGGCGCCGGCCTTATCCCTGAAGACGGTCCCCGCGACAACGTCCCTGACATTGACAAGATGTTCCTGGCCGATTCCATCGCCACCGTGTTTGGTGCCTGCCTGGGTACTTCCACTACCACCACTTATGTGGAAAGCGCCGCTGGCGTAGGTGAAGGTGGCCGTACCGGTCTCACCGCCTTCTCCACGGCCATCTGCTTTGCCCTGGCCCTGTTCTTGAGCCCGCTGTTCCTGTCCATCCCCAGCGCAGCTACCGCTCCCGCCCTCATCATCGTGGGCGTGATGATGATGCCTTCCATCAAGCGCATCCACTGGGACGACTATTGCAAAGCCATCCCGGCCTTCATCACCATCATTATGATGCCGCTTTGCTACAGCATCTCCGACGGTATCCTCCTGGGTGTCATCTCCTACGTTGCGTGCCACGCCGTAGCCGGCCGCTTCAAGGATATCTCCATCACCATGTGGATCCTGGCTGTACTGTTCGTCTGCAAGTATATCTTCATCTAGCCGTGGCAGCCAAGTAGCTCGCAATGAGCTGTTTATAACAAAGTCCTCGTTCGTTTTTTGAACGAGGACTTTATTATAATCTGCAGGTTTACAGCTGCTTAGCTGTCACTGTCTTTCTTGAGGGTTAGGGTGGTTCGTTCCACGGGGAGGGAGAAGGCGATGCCCTGGCCCTCGGTGGACAGGCCGGAGTTCTTGTATACGGCTTTCAGGACATCGTCCTTGATGCTGGCCGAAACCAGGATCAGGACCACCTCCTTGTCCGGCTGGATGGTAATGTTGAAGAATTCTTCGGCTTCGGGATTGGCCGATCCGCGGCCGCGGAGGATGGTTCCGCCCCGGGCGCCGGCCTGGCGTGCCGCGTCCATGACGTTCTGGGAATAACCTGCATTCACGATGCAGAGAATGAGTTCGAATTGATTTTCGGACATATTGAGATTCCTCCTTTATTTTACACGCTTGTCGTTACTTAAAAAACCATAGGCCAGGGTGCCGATAACACTGGTGAGCCGAATGGAAAAGGCAATGCCTTTGTAGTCTTCGCCTTTTTGGAACAATTCTTCCAGCTGGCTGATGAGGGAGCCGGCTTCGTCTGAACGGACCACACTCATCACCAGCGACTTGGGCCGGTTGTCCGACAGGCCCAAGTAGTCCAGGAGAAGGTGTGTGGTGCCTTTGGCCGCCATGCTGAACTGGAGATTGGCCTGGTGCGACTGGATGATGCTGGAATAATAGGCGGCCTTGCTGTTGTGGACAACGGCCATCACCAGTTCCAGTTTGTCAGGGGCGATATTGTGTTTTTCCGGCATAGCTTATTCGAAATAGATGATTTGGTCATCGGCCGATGCCAGGATGCGCCGCATAGCTGCATTTCTGCGATACCGGACCGCCATCACGGACTTGAAGCCCAGGCTCTGGATGGTGATGAGCGGGGTCATAGCCACCATAGCCACCACGCCGAAGGCGAAGTCCAACACGGCCGATTCGCTTTGCATAGTTACGCAGGTGCCCACCACCAAAGGCAGGATGAAGCTGGAAGTGAGCGGACCGCTGGCCACACCGCCGGAGTCGAAGGCGATGGCCGTATACAGCTTGGGCACGAAGAAAGACAGCCCCAAGGAAATCAGGTAACCGGGCACCAGGTAATACAGGACGGAAAAACCGAAGTATACGCGGATGACCGACAGGCCGATGGATACGCCCACGCCGATGGACAGGGCCATCATCATCTGGTGGCGGCTCACTTCTCCGCCGGTGACCTCGTTCACCTGGGCGTTGAGCACGTGGACGGCGGGTTCGGCCAGCACCACCACCATGCCGATCAGGAACGCGAAGCCGATAATCAGGAGAGGGGACTGCTGGGATAACTGAAGGCCGATCTTATAGCCGATGGGCATAAAGGACATTTCCACGGCCGCCAGGAACAGTACCAGGCCGATGAAGGCATACAGGATACCTAAAATAATCTGGATGATTTTGGAGAAGGGGAGCTTCAGGATGGCAAATTGCAGGATGAAGAAAAAGACCACGATGAGGACCAGGGATTTGCCCACGTCTCCCATAGTGGCCTGCAGATGTTTGCCCAGGCCGTGGTCCAGCACCGTCTCCATGGAATAATCCGGTACGGAGAAAGACAGGCTCCCGTTGGAAAGCAGGGAGAGGGCGAGAACCGCCACAATAGGGCCCAGCGAGCAGAGCGCAATGAGGCCGAAACTGTTCTCACTGGCATTTCGGCCGCCTACCGTGAGGGCGATGCCCACGCCCAGGGCCATAATGAACGGCACTGTGATGGGACCGGTGGTGACACCGCCGGAGTCGAAGGACATAGCCAAGAGGGAGCCCTTGCCCCTGTCGATGAGGATGGCCGCCAGGGAAAACAGGACCATATAGCCGAACAGGAGTATGGAGGTGAGGTCGTGATGAAAGAGGATTTTCACGACGCCCAGCAGGAGCATCATGCCCACTCCGAAGCCCACCGTGAGAATGAGCGTATTCCCGTTCATAACGGCCGCAACCTGGTTGGCCAGGACGGAGAGGTCGGGTTCGGCCACGGTGATGAACAGGCCCATCACAAAGCTGACGCTAAGCAGGATGCCCAGCCGCCTGGATCCGGTGAGGCCTTCGCCGATATACTGTCCCATAGGGGTCATTGCCATATCGGCCCCCAGATTGAACAGGCTGATGCCCAGAATCAGGAAGAGGGCTGAAATCCCGAATATCATAAGTTCCCGGGCGGAAATATCTACCCAGGGGGTAACGGCCAGCAGAAAGACCAGAAGGGTCACCGGAAATACGGAGATTAGCGACTCCTTCAGTTTGTCGCCCAGCGCGTGTCTGAGTTGAATGAGAACCGGGTTTTTGCCTTTCATGTCACAAAAATAAGGATTATTTCGTGAAATTTAGTAAGTTTGCATAAATAAACAGGATCCTATGCGCAAAACTTTACCCCTTCTTACTTTGGCCGTTTTGCTGCTGGCCGGCTGTGCCCGTGAGGCCACGCCTGAGCAGCGGGCCCGGGCGCTCATCGCCAAGATGACGCTGGAAGAAAAAGCGTCCCTTATGGAGCATTCCTCTGCACCGGTGGAGGCCCTGGGCATTCCGGCATACAACTGGTGGAACGAAGCCTTGCACGGGGTGGCCCGCAACGGAAAGGCAACGGTATTTCCTATGCCCATCGCTATGGCCGCCTCCTTCGATGAACCGTTGTTGTATGAGGTGTTTACGGCCGTAAGTGACGAAGCCCGCGTAAAGGAACGCCAGGCGCTTCAGTCCGGCCACGTGGGCCAGTATCAGGGACTTACCTTCTGGACACCCAATATCAATATTTTCCGCGACCCCCGCTGGGGCCGTGGTATGGAAACCTATGGGGAGGATCCCTATCTCACCGGACAATTGGGTATGGCGGTGGTCCGGGGCCTGCAGGGCCCTTCGGATGCACCCGTGCTCAAGGCCCACGCCTGCGCCAAGCACTTCGCCGTCCATTCCGGTCCGGAGTCGCTTCGTCACAGCTTCGATGCCCAAGCCAGTGAGCGAGACCTGCGGGAAACCTATCTGCCCGCCTTCAAAGACCTGGTAACCAAGGCCGATGTCCAGGAAGTGATGATTGCCTATAACCGCTTCCGGGGTTTCCCTTGCGGTGCCAGCGATTACCTGATCAACACCATTCTCCGCGGGGAATGGGGCTACAAAGGCATCGTTCTATCGGACTGCTGGGCCATCCATAATTTCCACGAGCCGGGCTGCCACGGGTTCAGCGAAGACGTGGTCCACGCCGTTGCCGCCGCTATCCATACGGGAACGGATCTGAACTGCGGCAGTTCTTACCGGCACATTCCCGAAGCCGTACAGCAGGGCCTGCTGGCCGAGGAAGACGTAGACCGCAGCCTGGAGCGGCTTCTCGCGGCCCGCATCCGCCTGGGAGAACTGGACGGCATCGTGGAACCTTGGGATAAGCTGGAAGACAGCATCGTGGAAGGGGAGGAGCACCGGGCCCTGTCCCGCAAGATGGCGCTGGAAACCTTTGTCCTGCTGCAGAATCAGAACAACCTGCTGCCCCTGAAGGCCGATGCCCGCATTGCCTTGGTAGGCCCCAACGCCGATGACCGTGAAATGATGTGGGGCAACTACAACGGCATTCCGGACCAGACCATTACCCTGGCCGATGGCCTCAAAGCCCGCATCCCCGGCTTGAAGGTAATCCGCGGCTGCGGCCTGGTGGGGGCCGAGAATATCGTCCCCATCGACCCCAAACACGCCGACGACCAGGAATATGTGGAAAGTCGTAAACGTTTGCAGGAGAGGCTCCTGCCGGCTTTGGACATCCCTGCTATCCTGAAAGAACTGAAAGATATCGATATCGTGGTGTTTGCCGGCGGTATCTCCCCGGAACTGGAAGGGGAGGAGATGAATGTTCCGCTGCCCGGTTTTCAGGGCGGTGACCGTACCAGCATCGAACTGCCGCAGGTGCAGCGCACCCTGCTTCAGGCGCTCAAGAAGGCCGGCAAGCAGGTGGTGCTGGTGAACTTCTCCGGCAGCGCAATGGGCCTGGAACCGGAGACCAAGAGCTGCGACGCCATCCTGCAGGTCTGGTATCCCGGAGAGGAAGGCGGCGCCGCCATTGCCGACGTCCTTCTGGGCGATGTAGCCCCTTCGGGAAAACTGCCCGTTACTTTCTATACCTCGGTAGAGCAGCTGCCGGACTTCGAAGATTACTCTATGCAGAACCGCACCTACCGTTATTTCAGCGGAAAGCCGTTGTTCCCCTTCGGCTTCGGCCTCAGCTATACCACTTTTGAATATGGCAAGCCGGTGGTGAAGGATGACACCCTGGTGGTCCCCGTGCGCAATGCCGGCACCTGCGATGCTATGGAGGTGGTCCAGCTATATGTACGCAATGTGGCCGATACGGAAGGCCCGCTCAAGAGCCTTCGCGGTTTCAGCCGCGTAAATATCCCCGCCGGGGAAACGGTGGAGGTGGTCTTCCCGCTCACGGAGGAAGTATTCCTGAGCTGGAATGCAGAAAAGAAGGATATGCTGCCTGCCGCCGGAGAGTGGGAATTGCTCTGTGGCGGTAGCTCCGATAAACTCCAGTCCGTATCTTATGTTCGTAAATAATTGAATTAAAATACTATGAAAAAGATTCTCAGCCTTATTGCCACTGGTATGCTGCTGGTTTCCTGCGGCAGCATGGGAAACCTTAGTTTGGATCCCCAGCGCCTTATGCAGGGCGGCGCCTATGCCCTGCAGGCCCTTACCCTCACGGACGCTCAGGTACAGGAGTATGTGCACCAGTACATCACCCAACTGGATGCCCAGAGCACCGTCCTTCCCGAAAACAACGCCTATACCAAGCGTCTGCGCAAACTCACCACGGGCCTGGATGGCGTGAATGAGGTGCCGCTCAATTTCAAGGTATACAAGGAGGATGAAGTGAATGCCTTCGCCTGTGCCGACGGAAGCGTGCGCGTCTACACCGGTATTATGGATACGATGAGCGACAACGAACTGCTGGGCGTAATCGGCCATGAAATCGGCCATGTGGCCCTGAACCACACCCGCCGGCAGATGCGGGCCGCTATCCTGACCAGTGCGGCCATGGAGGGGCTTGCATCCACCAACGAAACGGTGGCGGCCCTTACGGACTCTCAACTGGGAGCTTTGGGCAGCGCCATGCTGGAGGCCAAGTTCTCCCGCGACCAGGAGAGCGAGGCCGACGACTATGGCTACAACTTCCTGGTGAAGGCCGGCAAGAATCCCTGGGCCATGGCAATGGCGTTTGAAAAGCTACAGGCCCTTTCGGGCAGCAGCCAGAGCGGCCCGGTGAGTAACCTGTTCTCTTCCCATCCGGACATTAATACCCGTATCCAGCGGATGACGGACCGTTGCAACACAGACGGTTACAAGCGTCCTTCCAAGTAGAACTGCTGCATCCGGGGGGCGATGAACTGCTTCACCTCCGGAAAAGTGGGTAAATGACCTCCGGGATAGGCTATGGCCTGTCCCGGATATTTTTTTTCAAAGAGGGGACCGCAGTGGACCAGTTCGTCCTGCTGGGCGAAGAAGCCCAGCGTACGGGCCCGCTCGGCTGCATCGATACCGGCAAACTGGATGGCTTCCAGTGCCTGGTAGCGGTCACAGAGGGCGGATGTGATGGTAAGGGAAGTGGCTCCGTCGCGACGGGGAGAAAGGTATTTTACTTCGCCTTTCATCACGTGCAGCAGGACGGAGACGTTCAGGTCCGGATTGATGAGCACTTTCCTCTGTCCGCGCAGCTGCTGGACCAGGAAACCGCCCCAGGACAGGCCCACGGTCAAATCCGGCTTTTCCTGCTCGCAAAGGCTTTGAAGCAGCGTCAGGGCCTCATCCGGGTCGATGGGAAGGTCCGGGGCCACCACCTCCGCCTTCAGGCAGATGCGAAGGGTATCGGCCAGCTTATACGCGCCGGAAGAGGCCAGCCCGTGTGCAAAGAGCAGTTTCATCTGTGACTAGAAGGTCAGTTCCAATACCTGCTTCCCAGGCTTGTAGGGGATAAAGACACTGCCGCCCTTGCCGGTCTGGTGGATGGTAATGTCGTATTCGGCCTCCCGGAAACGGCGGTGAATGTGATAATCGCCGATGGGGATGCAAGGCTGGATGAGCAGGCCGTCAAACTGGGGCTGGATGCCCAGCAGGGCTTCGCTCACGGCTTTCCAGGTCCAGGCGGCGGTGCCGGTGAGCCAGCTGTTCTTGCCTTCTCCCGGACGGGCGGCTTCCTTGCCGGCCACCATCTGGCAGAAGACATAGGGCTCCACTTTGCGCAGGGCCTGGTCCTTGGTAAAGGCGGGCGTTATCTTGCAGTAATGTCGCCAGGCATCCTGGGCCCGGCCGGCCATGGCTTCGCCGATGATCACCCACGGGTTGTTGTGGCAGAAGATACCGCCATTCTCCTTATATCCCTGGGGATAGGAGCTGATTTCGCCGTATTCGGCCAGATAGGTGGTGTAGGCCGGTGCGTTCAGCACAAGGCCGTATTCGCATTCCAGCTCTTCGGAAGCGGCATCCAGCGCCCGGTCGCACAGGCCTTCTTCGGCCCCGATGCGGGCCATCGTGCACCAGCCCTGGCTTTCGATGAAGATTTTGCTTTCCGGATTCTCATGGGAGCCGATCTTGTTGCCGTCGAAGTCATAGGCACGCAAGAACCATTCGCCGTCCCAACCGTAGGTTTTGACGGCTTGTTCCATCTCCTGGACGGCTGTTTGTACGCTGGCGGCCATGGGGTCCTGCAGGCGCTGCAGTAACGCCGCGAAATCCCGGCCTTCGGCCACGAACAGGCCGGCGATCATCAGGGATTCCGCCTGGCTGCCTTCGGATTTGTTCTCTGTGGTCTGGAACGATTCATCGGGGTTCCAGGAGAAGCAGTTCAGGTTCAGGCAGTCGTTCCAGTCGGCCCGGCCGATCAGGGGAAGGCCGTGGGGGCCACGCCGGTCCACTACGTGCTGGAAGCTGATTTTCAGGTGCTCCAGCAGCGTTTTTTCGCTGCCGGGCTGATTGTCAAAGGGGACGGGTTCGTCCAGGATGGACCAGTCTCCGGTTTCTTTCAGATAGGCCACCGTGCCGAAGATGAGCCAGAGGGGATCGTCGCCGAAACCGCCGCCGATGTCGTGGTTGCCGCGCTTGGTGAGCGGCTGGTACTGGTGGTAGCAGCCGCCGTCGGGGAACTGGGTGGCGGCAATATCCAGGATACGCTGCCGTGCCCGCTCGGGAATCATATGGACGATGCCGGTGAGGTCCTGGTTGGAGTCGCGGAACCCCATCCCCCGGCCGATTCCGCTTTCAAAGTAGCTGGCGCTGCGGCTCATAAAGTAGGTGATCATGCACTGGTACTGGTTCCAGATGTTCACGGTGCGGTCCAGCTCAGGGACGGAAGACTGCACGGTGAACCGCCCCAGCAGGTTGTCCCACCAGGCTTTCAGTCGGGCAAAAGCTTCTTCCACCTGCTGCGTGTTGGCAAAGGCGGCCAGGAGTTCCCGGGCCGGCGCCTTGTTGATGACAGCGGGGGCACTGAATTTCTGATCCTGCGGGTTCTGCACGTAGCCCAGCACGAAGATGAGTTCCGTGCTTTCTCCGGCTTCCAGCGTGAGGTCAAAACGCGGGGCCGCCACCGGGCTCCAGCCGTGGGCGACGCTGTTTCCGGATGTGCCGGAGAGTACTTGCTGCGGGGCTTCGAAACCATTGTAGGCGCCCAGGAAGCATTCCCGATCCGTATCAAACCCGTCGAAGGGACGGTTGGCGCCGTAAAAGGCGTAGTGGTCGCGGCGTTCGCGGTATTCGGTCTTGTGGTACAGGGCATCGGCCTCTATTTCCACCTCGCCGGTGGAGAGGTTGCGCTGGAAGTTCTCCATATCTGTGGAGGCATTCCACAGGCACCATTCCAGGAAAGCATACAGTTGGAACGACTTCCGCTCCGAACCTGTGTTGGTCAGGCGCAGGCGGTGCACTTCGCAGCACTTGCCCAGGGGAACGAAGAAGAGGGTATCGGCCCGCAGACCGTCTTTTTCGCCGGTGATGCGGGTATATCCCATACCGTGGCGGCACTCGTAGAAATCCAGCGGGGTCTTGCAAGGTTTCCAGCCGGGATTCCACACGGTATCCCCGTCCTTGATATAAAAATACCTGCCACCGGCATCCATAGGAACCCCGTTGTAGCGGTAGCGAAGGATCCGGCGGAATTTGGCATCCTTGTAGAAGCAGTAGCCGCCGGCGGTATTGGAAATGAGGGAGAAGAAGTCTTCCGTTCCCATATAATTAATCCACGGCCAGGGGGTGGCCGGGGTGGTAATTACGTACTCGCGATGTTTGTCATCAAAATAACCGAACTCTTTCATTTTGCTCGTTCTATATTATACGTTGCGTGTTTTTTTTCCTTGGGTTTTTTCCCTGTATGCCAGTGGCGTCATGCCCGTGATGCGCCGGAAGGCGGTGAAGAAATAGTCTTCGTTCTCATAGCCGGCTTCGAAGGCAATCTGTTTTACCGGCAGCGAACTGTTGGTGAGCGCTTCTTTAACGCGGCTCATCCGTACCTCCTGGATGTATTTGGCGGGGGAGAAGCCGGTGTATTCCTTAAAGATGCGACGGAAATTGGAGTAGCCCATGAACAGTTCATCGGCCAGGGCCTCGGGCGTGATGGTGCGATGCTGCTCCGCGATGATAATCTTGGCGCGGTTGATCTGGTCGGCCACTTCCGAAAAGGCTTGGTTGCGGCTGTAGAAGCGCAGCAGGCTCATCAGGTGCACCACCAGGCCGCCCAACCGCTGCTGGAAGCCGGACTGTTGGTCCCGGGCCGTAACAATGGCGTCTTCGTACAGGGCCACGATATCGCTTTTAATCCCCACCTGGGTGACGGGATTGCGGGCCCCAAAAAAGCCGTCTTTCACCCAGTTGTCCATTTGGTCGCCCTTAAAGCCGATCCAGTATTCTTTCCAGCCGGTTTTAGGGTCTGGCCGATAACTGTGCCATTCTCCCGGGAACAGGAGAAAGAAGGTGCCCGGCCGCACGGAAACCGCATTGCTCAGGCTGGCGCTGCGGAAGGTTCCCTGGCCCTTGGTAATATAAAGTAATTGGTATTCGTCCAGGATGCGTCCGTGGTCTGCAGAAAACAGGTAGCGCGAGGGGTGATTGGACGGCGGATAGGGCTCTCCGGGACCCACCTCTTGAAAGCCCACCGAGTTCACGGCTGTTCCCCATAGAAGGTCGCTGGGGGAGGTTGCCAGGTATTTAAGGTGTATGGCTTCGTTCATAATGGCACAAAGAAAGTAAACAATTGTCAAAAATCAAAGTTTTTATCGCATAATCTTCATTCATAAAGTTATTGGAATATGATAAATTTGTAATGTACAAAACTGTAACTTTATGGCAGACACCCATCGCTTTCTCGCATTTGACTGCGGCGCCACTTCCGGTCGCGCGGTCCTGGCCACTTTCTCGGACAACGCCTTCGACATGAAGGAAGTCTACCGTTTCCCCAGCGGCATCATCCAGTTGGGCGGCAAATACTATTGGGACGTGCTGGCCATCTACCAGCATTTCTGCAACTGCCTGGCCGATTTAGGGCGGCAGGGGATCGTACCGGATTCCATCGGCATCGATACCTGGGGCGTGGATTTCGGCTTCGTGGCCGAGGATGGCTCCCTGCTGGGCAATCCCCGCGCATACCGTGATCCTTACACGGAGGGCATTCCGGAAAAGGTGTTCCAGACCGTTCCCCGGGAGGAACTGTACGGCGCCACGGGCATCCAGATCATGAATTTCAATTCCATCTTCCAACTCTATGCCCAAACGCAGGAAGGCTTTGCCCCGCTCAAGTATGCGCACCATATCCTCTTCATGCCGGATCTGCTGTCCTACATGCTCACGGGCAAGCAGGTGTGCGAATACACCATTGCCTCCACTTCGGGCATGATGGACCAGACCACCCGCCAGTTCAACAAGGAGCTGCTGAAAAAGCTGGGCGTACGCACGGAAGTGCTCCTTCCCATCGTCCAGCCCGGAGAGGTAATCGGCACCCTGCGCAAGGAAATCGCAGACGCCTGCGGTCTGCCGCAGATCCCCGTAATTGCGGTAGCCGGCCACGACACTGCCTCGGCCATCGCTGCCGTTCCGGCCGATGACGAACATTTCGCCTACCTTAGCAGCGGCACCTGGAGCCTGATGGGTATCGAAACGCCCGCACCCATCATCAACGAAGATTCCACCCGCCTGAATTTCACCAATGAAGGCGGCATCGACGGCACCACCCGCTTCCTCAAGAACATCACCGGTATGTGGCTGCTGGAGCAGAGCCGCAAGGTATGGGAGGCCGAAGGCCGCACGTACAAGTACAGCGAGATGGAGGCCATGGCTCAGGCCGAAGCTTCCTTCCCCGGCCGAATCAACCCCGACGATCCCAGCTTCGCCGCACCCGCCAATATGGTCCGGGCCATTGATGCATATCTGCGCAATAGCGGCCAGCCCGTTCCCCAAAACGACGCTCAGTACATCAGTTGCATTTATCACAGTCTGGCCCAGCGTTACGGGGAGATTGTGGAAATGCTGCAGGGCTTCGCGCCGTTCCAGATCCAGAAGCTGCACGTGATTGGCGGCGGAAGCGCCAACGACACCATGAGCCAGTGGACGGCCGATGCCATCGGTATGCCCGTGGTGGCCGGTCCTATGGAGGCCACGGCCATCGGCAACGTGATGCTGCAGGCCCGTACCGCCGGCCTGGTGAAAGACCGCTGGGCTATGCGCCAGATGATTGCCAAGGCCTTTGCCGTGAAAACCTTTTATCCCCAGAATCAATAACACAAAACACAATATTATGGCAGAAAACATTTTAGAAAAGGGCATCCAGCTGGCCAAGGGCCTGGCGAAGGAAGCCACCATCATGGGCGCTTACGAAATCGCCAAAGACCGTTATGCTGAATTCGGCGTAGACACCGACAAAGCCATCGAAACCCTGGAGAAGACCCCCATCTCCCTGCATTGCTGGCAAACCGACGACGTCATCGGCTTTGAAAGCGCCGCAGGCCTTTCCGGCGGTATCCAGACCACCGGCAACTATCCCGGCCGTGCCCGCAACATAGACGAAGTGCGGCAGGATGTGCTCTTTGCCAAGAGCCTCCTGGCCGGTAATCACCGCCTGAACCTGCATGAGATCTACGGCGACTTCAAAGGTGAATACGTAGACCGTGACCAGGTGGAAGTGAAGCACTTCCAGAGCTGGATCGACTGGGCAAAGGAGAACAAGATGAAGCTGGATTTCAACTCCACTTCCTTCGGCCATCCCAAGAGCGGAAACCTGTCCTTGAGTAATCCGGATCCGGCCATCCGCGAATTCTGGATCGAACACACTAAGCGTTGCCGCCGTATCGCAGATGCCATGGGTAAGGCCCAGAACGACCCTTGTATCATGAATATCTGGGTACACGACGGTTCCAAGGACCAGACCGTAGAGCGTAAGCGTTATCGTGAAATTTTCGCCGAATCCCTGGACGAGATCCTGAAGGAAGACCTTCCCGGCATGAAGACCTGCCTCGAGGCCAAGCTCTTCGGCATCGGCCTTGAAAGCTATACCGTTGGTTCTCATGACTTTGTGGCCGGCTACTGCGCCACCCGCAAGCTGATGTACACCCTGGATACAGGCCACTACGAGATGACTGAGAACGTGTCCGACATGGTGGCATCGCTGCTGCTCTTCGTTCCGGAACTCATGCTCCACGTTTCCCGCCCCATCCGCTGGGACTCCGACCACGTGACCATCATGAACGACCAGACCCTGGACCTGTTCAAGGAGATTGTGCGCGCCGACGCACTGAACCGTGCACACATCGGCCTGGATTACTTTGACGCCGCCATCAACCGCATCGGAGCTTATGTGATTGGCACCCGCGCCACACAGAAATGCCTGCTGAGCGCCCTCCTGGAGCCTCTCGCCAAGCTGCGTGAATACGAAGACGCCGGCAAGGGCTTCCAGCGCCTGGCCCTGTTGGAAGAGGCCAAGACACTCCCGTTCGGCGCAGTGTTCGATTACTTCAATCACAAGAACGGCGTTCCCGTGGGCGAGGCCTTCATCCCCGAGATCGAGAAATACGAAAAAGAAGTCACCAGTAAACGTTAAAGGAGATGCCCGGTCAAGCCTGGCATGACGGCTTATGTATTTGATTATTGGTCTTTTAATTATCGCAATCGGGGCATTCTGCCAGTCCAGCTGCTATGTCCCCATCAATAAGATTAAATCCTGGAGCTGGGAAACGTACTGGATCGTACAGGGCGTTTTCGCCTGGCTGGTCCTGCCTTTCCTGGGGTTGTTGCTGGCCATTCCTTCCGGCCATTCGGTGGGAGAGCTGTTTGCCGGTGCAAACTCGTTCAATATCTGGATGACCATACTCTTCGGTGTCCTGTGGGGCGTGGGTGGCCTTACCTTCGGACTCAGCATGCGCTATCTGGGCGTGGCCCTGGGCCAGAGCATCGCTTTGGGAACCTGCGCCGGACTGGGCACCATCATGGGCCCGGTGCTGCTGAACATCTTCTTCCCGGAGATGAACGCACTGTCGTCGCTCACCTTCTCCGTGATTATGGGTGTCGTGGTGTGCCTCATAGGCATCGCCATCATCGGCGTGGCCGGCGGCATGAAATCGGCCACCCTGTCCGAGGAGGAGAAAAAGAAGGCCGTGAAGGACTTCAACTTCCCGAAAGGCCTGGCCATCGCCCTGCTGGCCGGTTTTATGAGCGGATGTTTCAACGTGGGCCTGGAATTCGGCAAGGACATTCATTTCGCGGATACGCCCGATATGTTCAAGACCCTCCCCGCCACCTTCCTGGTGACGCTGGGCGGTTTTGTGACCAACGCGGTATACTGCTTCTGGCAGAACACCAGGAACAAGACCTGGGGCGACTATGCAAAGAAAGGCGTTTGGGCCAACAACCTGCTCTTCTGCCTGCTTGCCGGCGCCCTGTGGTACAGCCAGTTCTTCGGCCTGAGCCTGGGCCGCTCCTTCTTCACCGCAGGAAGCGCGATGGATACGCTCGCTTTCTGCATCCTGATGGCTTTCAACGTCACCTTCTCCAACGTGTGGGGCATTATCCTGAAGGAGTGGAAGGGGTGTTCCCGCAAAACGATAACGGTTTTGGTGATAGGTCTTGTCGTTCTGGTGTTCAGCACCTTCCTTCCTCAATTGATTTAAGGGATGCAGAAAGAACACACATTCCTGGCCTTTGACTGCGGCGCCACCAGCGGCCGCGGCGTGCTGGCCACCCTCAACGGCGACTCCTTCACCATGAAGGAGGTATACCGCTTCCCATCGGAAATGAAGAAAGAAGGCGGACGCATGTACTGGGACGTTGAGGCCATGTACAGGCATTTCGTGGAGTGCCTGAAGCAGCTGGGCGCACAAGGCGTGAAGCTGGATTCCATCGGCATCGACACGTGGGGAGTGGACTTTGGCTGCGTGGGGGCCGACGGTTCCCTGCTTGGCCTGCCGCGCTGCTACCGGGATCCGTATACCGATGGGATTCCCGAAAAGGTGTACGCCAAAGTCCCCCGCGAGGAGCTCTATGCCCGCACCGGCATCCAGATCATGAACTTCAACACCATCTTCCAGCTGTATGCGCAGACGGAAGCCGGCGATGAGGCTCTGGCCAGGGCCGATGCCATCCTTTTCATGCCGGACCTGTTGTCCTACATGCTCACGGGGAAGAAAGTGTGCGAATACACCGACGCCTCCACTTCCGGCATGATGGATCAGGCCACGCGCCAGTTCAACAAGCAGCTGCTTGAAGAATTGGGCATCCATACGGAAATGCTCCTGCCCATCGTCCAGCCCGGCACGGTGGTGGGAACGCTGAAGCCCGAACTGGCCGCCTCCACCGGCCTGGGAGGGGTCCCGGTCATCGCCGTTGCGGGTCACGACACGGCGTCTGCCATAGCCGCGGTTCCCGCCGCCGACGAGCATTTCGCCTACCTTTCCAGCGGCACATGGAGTCTGATGGGCATCGAGGTGTCCGCCCCGATCATCAATGCCGAAAGCGCCCGCCTCAACTTCACCAACGAAGGCGGTATCGAAGGCACCACGCGCTTCCTCAAGAACATCACCGGAATGTGGCTCCTGGAGCAGTGCAGGGCCGTTTGGAAGGCCGCCGGCAAGGATTATTCATATCAGCAGCTGGTGGAAATGGCGCAGTCCGAGGCCGGCTTTGCAGGACGTATCAATCCCGACGATCCCCGCTTCGCCGCGCCGGAGAATATGGTAAAGGAGATTGCCGGTCAGCTCGGCAATGACGTGACGGATGCGCAGATAGTAAGCTGCATCTATCATTCCCTGGCCGAGCGCTACAGGGAGGTGCTGGAAATGCTCCGCGGCTTTGCGCCTTTCCCCATCGACAAACTGCACATCATCGGCGGCGGCAGCGCCAACACCCTCCTGAACCAGTGGACGGAAGAGGCCCTGGGCATCCCAGTTGTAGCCGGCCCCACAGAGGCTACGGCCATAGGCAATGTCCTCATTCAGGCAAAGGCTGCCGGTGTGGTCAGGGACCGCTGGGAAATGCGCAAATTGGTGGCCCAATCGTTTAGGCAACGTTAAATGAACAGGTCGTTTTTCATAGCTTCCTTTGTTATCCTGGCCCTTCTTTGGAGTTGCGGAGAAAAAGACAACCCCGACCCCGAACCGGATCCCACCCCCAAGGCGCCCACGGCCGTTACCCTGAGCGAGTCGTCTCTCAACGTTGAGGCGGCCGGCGGCACCTTTGACATTACCGTCGAATCTCCTTTCATCCCTCAGGTGGAGAAACCATCCTGGGTTACGGTAACGGCCGGAACCCTTAAAGACTATGCCGTCACAATGAACGTGACGGTGGCGGCCAACCCCGGCTACGAGGCGCGTGAGGCCACCCTCACTTTCAAGGCCACAGGCGCCACGTCGGCCACCCTCAAGGTGACGCAGGCTGCGGCGGAAAAGCCGGAAACGGCAGAAGAAACCGACGCGAATCTGACGAATGCCAAAGCGAGCCGGCAAGCAATCAATGTTTACAGTTTTCTCAGGGAGCAGGCGGGGAAGAAGATGCTCAGCGGCGTGCAGTCCGGCGGCACGGCCAATAACAATGACCGTGTGAACCAGGTATTTACGATGACTGGCAAGCACCCCGCCCTGGCCGGTTACGATTACATTTTCCTGCAGTATTCTCCTACGCCGGAGAGCTGGAGCTGGAAAGTGAATTACGAAGACATTTCCGCGGCGCGGGAGCAGTGGGAACACAACGGCCTGGTCTCCTTTATGTGGCACTGGAACGTTCCCACTTCCAGGGATGCCTGGGAAAAGGGCAAGACCGGGGATTTCGACGGTTATGGCTTTTACAGCGACAAGACCAGCTTCAGCATAGCGAACGCACTGAAGTCCGGCACCTGGGAAAATGAGTTCCTTCTTCAGGATATAAAGAAAGTGGCAGGCTATCTGAAACTGCTGCAGGATGCCGGTATTCCAGTTCTCTGGCGTCCGTTGCACGAAGCCGCCGGCAATTACAGCGTATATGGCACCAACGGTGCCTGGTTCTGGTGGGGACGCGGCGGCGCCGATGCCTGCAAGCGGCTCTGGAAACTCCTCCGCGACAAGCTGGAAGGAGAGTACGGCTTGGACAACCTCATCTGGGTGTGGACGCTGGACGCTACCGTGGGAGCGGAAAAAGACTATGACTCCTGGTATCCTGGCAATGACCAGGTAGACATCGTCGGCGTGGATATTTATGCCGATGACACGGAGGCAAAAGAGCGTCAGTACAAGGCTGCCGTGGCGCTCTCCGGCGGGCATAAGCTGGTGACGGTGAGCGAATGCGGCAATATCCCCGACCCCGCCAAATGCCTTTCTGCCGGAGAAACCTGGAACTGGTTCATGGCCTGGGACCTTGAGTCATACCCGCTCAATACCGCCTCTTACTGGAAAACCATGATGCTCTCGCCCCGGGTGTTGACCCGGGAATCCATGCCCTCGCTGAAATAATCAATTCGGCGTTTTCGAAGGGAAACTGAGGCCCGGCAGGAACACCATAGAAGTGCGTGTGTTGAAACACCGGGCTTAAGCAGCGCTTTCCTTCTTCTCTTTCAGGCTTTCCAGTTTGTCGTGGGCCTTCTCGGCGAGCTCTTCGCCTTTTTCGCGGGCTTCGACGAACAGTTCCTTTGCCTTGGGGGCGGCTTTGTCGTAAAGCTTCTTTGCGTTGTCCTTGATTTCGTTGGCGGCATACTTGAGTTTTTCCTCAAGGGTCACTTTGCCGTCGCCGTTCAGATCGCGGGGATCTTTTTTGTTCTCTTCTTCCATGTTCAAAATAATTAAGGATTAATGAACTTTTTCATATTACAGTGTAAAATTAATGATTTTTAATGACACGCGTATCTCAATGCGCAAATAGTTGTATCTTTGCCAAACCAAAAGCAATCTAATTACAAATCATATGAAGAAGCTGTTATTGTTTTTCATCCCCATGGTGCTTCTGGCGGCATGCCAGTCCAACAACGTCAAGGTTCCGGCCCTCGATCCCACCGACATGGATCTTTCGGTGGCGCCCGGCGAGAATTTCTATCTCTATGCAAACGGAGGCTGGATGGAAAAGAACCCCCTCAAGCCCGAGTACGCCCGTTTCGGATCTTTCGACGTGCTGCGCGAGAAGAATGTCGAAGACCTCAACGCCCTTTTCTCCGAAATGACCAAACTGACCCCGGAGCCCGGCACCGTGGAGCAGAAAATCGTCGACCTGTACAAGCAGGGCCTCGATTCCGTCCGCCTCAACGAGGAGGGCGCCGCTCCGCTCAAGAAATACCTGGACGAGCTGTACGCCGTGCCCGACAAGAAGGCGCTCGCCGCCCATCTGGGCAAGATGAATCTGGTTGGCGAAGGCGGCTTCTTCGGAGGCTACGTGGAGGCCGACCTTAAGGACAGCAAGAGCCAGATTTTCTACCTTGGCCAGGGTGGCCTGGGAATGGGAGACCGCGACTATTACGTGGACCCGGCCAACGCCGAACTGCGCAAGGGCTATGAAGCCATGCTCGCAAAGCTCTTCGCCCTCGCCGGCATGGACAATGCGGAGCAGCGCGCCGCCAACGCCGCAGGCATCGAGGACAAGCTTGCAGCATTCTCCTGGACCAGCGTGGAGAACCGCAACATGACCAAACTCTACAACCCCATGAGTTCGGAGCAGCTTTTCAAGGCCTTCCCGGGCTTCGACTTCAAGGCCTTCTTCGAAGCGATGGGCCTTCCCGCCCAGGACAAACTCGTGGTGGAGCAGCCGTCGTTCTTCAAAGGCTTCAGCGCGCTCTTCCAGAGCACCGGCCTGGACATTCTCAAGGACTACCTGGCGGCACACCTGATCAACGGCGCCACCGGCTCCCTGTCGGACGATTTCTATAAGGCGTCCTTCGATTTCTACAGCACTCAGATGAGCGGCATTACCGAGGAAAAGCCCCGATGGAAGCGCGCCATGAGCGTTCCCAACGGCATCCTGGGCGAAGCAGTGGGCCAGATGTACGTGGCCAAGTTCTTCCCTGAGACCTCAAAGCAGAAGATGCTCGACCTGGTTAAGAACCTCCAGATCTCCCTGGGCCAGCATATCGACTCTCTGGACTGGATGTCCGACGCCACCAAGGCCTGCGCCCGCGAGAAACTCGAGGCGTTCACCGTCAAGATTGGCTATCCCGACGAATGGAAGGACTACAGCACCCTGAACGTGGATCCTGAGCTGAGCTATTACGAGAACAGGAAGGCGGCGACCGCATGGCACGTGGCCGACAACCTCTCCAAACTCGGCAAGCCCACCGATCCGACCGAGTGGGGCATGACTCCCCAGACGGTCAACGCCTACTATAACCCCACGACCAACGAGATCTGCTTCCCTGCAGGCATCCTGCAGCCGCCGTTCTTCAATCCCGATGCCGACGATGCCGTCAACTACGGCGCCATCGGCGTGGTGATAGGCCACGAGATGACCCACGGCTTCGATGACCAGGGCAGCCTGTTCGACAAGGACGGAAACATGAACGACTGGTGGACCAAAGAAGACCGCGAGGCGTTCGTAGCCAAGACCAGGGTCCTGGTAGACCAGTTCAACGAGATCCAAATCCTGCCCGGACTGAAGGCCAACGGCGAACTGACGCTCGGCGAGAACATTGCCGACCATGGCGGCGTGAGCGTGTCAATGACCGCGCTGAAGAACGCACTCGGCGGCAGCGAACCCGCTCCGATCGACGGATTCAATGCGCAGCAGCGCTTCTTCCTGGGTTATGCCCGCGTATGGGCCCAGAACATCACCGACGAGGAATCCGCACGCCTGACCAAACTCGACGTGCACTCCCTCGGTGCCAACCGCGTCAACATGACCCTCAGGAATTTCGACGAATTCTTCGAGGCGTTCGGTATAGCCGAAGGCGATGCCATGTGGCGTCCGGTTTCAGAGCGCGTGCATATCTGGTAAGCGGCGCCGCGAACCGGACCCTTCGTGGCCAGCAACGGATAGCACTATGGCCTTCCCTATGGCAAGGACGGGTCATCAAACCGTTATTCTTCGTTCAAAGGGAGGGAGAAGATGAAGCGGGCGCCGAAGGTGTAGGAGGTGTCGAGGACGACGTCCCCTCCCAGGCGGCGGCTGAGGCTGCGGGCAAGCGACAGGCCGATGCCCGTGCCCTCCTTGTAGTCGTCCAGCTGGACGAAGCGCTCGAAGATGTGCTCAGCCTCTTCTGGAGGAACCCCGATGCCGGTGTCTTCCACCATGAAATACACGTAACTCTGTTTGGGAACCACACGCAGGGAGACCATTCCCTTGTCCGTGAACTTGGCGGCATTCTCCAGCAGCAGGCCGAGAATGCGCGTCACCGCCTTCCTGTTGGTCAGGATGGCCTGTTCCTTCGTTCCTTCCGCCATCATGATGTCGAAATGGATGGACTTCTTGTCGCGTATGCCGCAGCTGTCGGCGGCTTCGGAAGCGAGCTGTTCCATGGTAATCCTGTCCTTCTTGTCCAGGTACGGCGTGCTGACAAGGTCGCTCAAGTCGAGGATCTTGCTGATGAGACCGGTTATGCGGCCGGTGTTCTCGAGCACTCCCTCGTTGATTTCCTCACGGCTCTGCTCGTCCAGCTCAACCCCGGGGGTGGTTAGCAGCTGCGCGAATCCGGACAACAGGTTGATGGGCGTCCGGATTTCGTGGGAGATCTGCTGGAGGAAGGCGGTCTTGACGCGCGAAGCCTCTTCCGCCTGGGCGTTGGCCATCTCCAGTTTCCTGTAGGCCTCTTCCAGACGCGTCGACGAGCGGTAGCGCAGGAAAACGAATACCAGGAAGCTGATGATCAGCAGCACGATAATGCCAACGGACGAAATGAACCGATCCCGCTCCAGATGTGCCTTCTGCTGAAGGAACTCCTGCTTGATTTCCTGGGTATGGTAGATGGTGGCCAGCTCAGCGGCCTTGTCGTTGCGGTTGCGCACGATCGCCGAGTCCAGGGCGTCGCTGAGGCGTATGCTGGTGGCCAGGGCCTCGTCGTTGCGGCGGGCGTTCAGGTTGGCCCGGAGCTTGGGCAGCAGGTACTGCTGGATGTTGTCG
>JAEEGL017246824.1_pt1 | contig 20181 bp, 16 predicted proteins | sample 9134231 | NCBI WGS metagenome assembly JAEEGL01 (sample SAMN16246548, study PRJNA631951) | gut metagenome | biome: gut microbiome; feature: rumen; material: fiber-attached | host: Bos | place: Iran: Karaj | collected 2018-10
AATGTTTTGTGCTTTCGCCATTTTTGCTTACCTTTGCACCCTAAATATAAATATGAGTAAACGCGTAGTCATAACAGGAATGGGCATCTGGTCGTGTCTTGGCACAGACATAGACACCGTGAAGAAATCCCTTTATGAGGGCAAATCAGGTATTGGCCTGCTGTCAGAACGTCTTGAAAAGGGCTATCGCTCTGGGCTTTCAGGGATAGTGGAAACACCCGTCATCACCAAACAGATGGTTGACAGGCATACCCGTGCAGGCATGTCGGAAGAAGCCCAATATGCCTATATGGCCAGCAGACAGGCCTTTGAACAGGCTGGCATAGACCAAGACTATCTGAGAGGTCATGAGGTAGGCTGTATCTTCGGCAATGACTCGTCGGCAAAACCCGTGGTAGAGTCATCGAAGATCATGGACGAGAAACACGACACGGCGATGCTGGGCTATGGTCTCGTCTTTCAGTCGATGAACTCGACGGTCACCATGAACCTCAGCACGATATTCCATTTGAGCGGCGTGAACTTCACCGTGAGTGCCGCCTGCGCCAGCGGGAGCCATTCCATCGGACTGGGCTATATGCTCATCAAGCAGGGACTGCAGGACATGGTGCTGTGTGGCGGCGCCCAGGAGACCAACTTCTATTCCATGCTCTCGTTCGACGCGCTGCGGGCGTTCTCCGTGCGGATGGACGAACCCACTAAGGCCAGCCGCCCGTTTGACCGTGACCGCGACGGCCTGGTACCCAGTGGCGGTGCTGCCGCCTTGGTACTGGAAGACTACGACCATGCCGTGGCCCGTGGTGCGAAGATTTTGGCCGAAGTCATCGGATATGGCTTCTCCAGCAACGGCAGCAATATATCAGAGCCGAGTGATGAGGGCAGCGTCAAGGCCATGACCCGTGCCATTGCCAATGCCGGCATCTCGCTCGACGATATAGACTATATCAATGCCCATGCCACCTCGACGCCCCAGGGCGACATGTACGAGGCCATCGCCCTCGACAGGCTGTTTCACGGACGGCGTGCCCTGATCAGTTCGACGAAGTCGATGACTGGTCACGAGTGTTGGATGGCAGGTGCCAGCGAGATTGTCTATAGCATCATCATGATGGAAAACAACTTCGTGGCTCCCAACATCAACTTCGAGAATCCAGACGAGTATTCCGAGAAACTGAACATCGCGGCCAAGACCGTAGAGACAGAGGTCAACACCGTGCTCAGCAACTCTTTCGGGTTTGGCGGCACGAATAGTGCGCTGATCGTTAGGAACATTGACCATTGAACATTGAAGTATGTAATAAAACAACCACGAATTAAACGAATTGAACGAATTATTCTATGCAGGACGGACTAATAATTGATAACGAATTTTTCGAATGGAGGCCATCGCTGGCTATTCCACTGACTTCGTGTAATTCGATATTAATATCAACCTCGGCGCAGTAATAATTCGTGTAATTCGTGAAATTCGTGGTTAAAAAAATTTGCGTAACTGAAATAGAGATATGAATTTGTCGCCGGCTTTACAAGAAAGATATACGAAGGAATCGATGACGGCCCGTGAGGCGCAGCGACTGGCAGAGTTCATCGCGTGGGGACCAGCCGTGTTTCAGGCCTCGCGCATCCTCCTGAAATGGGGCATACTGGACCTGATCCGCGATTCAGCGAACGGCATGACCCTTGAGGAGATACGCCAGGCGACGGGACGGTCGGAATATGCGGTGAAATGTCTCCTGGAGGCAGGACTGTGCATCGGTCTGCTCCTGGTAGATACCACGACGGAGAGGTACACGCTGTCGAAGACGGGGTGGTTCATGCTCAACGACCCAGCCACGCGAGTAAACATCGACTTCTGCCATGATGTGAACTATGAGGGGTGGTTCATGCTGGAGGAATCGCTCCTGAACGGCAAGCCGGAAGGGCTGAAGCATTTCGGCCCCTGGCCCACGGTCTATGAGGGCCTGTCGAGTCTGCCCGAACAGGTGCAGGAGAGTTGGTTTGGCTTTGACCATTTCTATAGCGACTCCTCCTTCCCTGAGGCATTGAGAATCATCTTCGACGAGCATCATGTCAAGTCGTTGTATGATGTTGGCGGCAATACGGGTAAGTGGGCTTTGCAGTGTGTGGGATACGACAAAGAGGTGCAGGTGACCATCCTCGACCTGCCCCAGCAGATTCAGATGATGCAGGAGCATGTCAAGGGAAAGGAGGGTGCCGAGCGCATCAGCGGCTATGGCATGGACCTGCTTGACCCTGACGCTGCCTTCCCTCAACGGGCAGACGGTCCTGATGCCATCTGGATGAGCCAGTTCCTGGACTGTTTCAGCATGGAGGAAATCGTGAGTATCCTGACTCGCGCCAGACAAGTCATGACCCCAGAGACACGGATCTTCATTATGGAGACCCTTTGGGACCGTCAGCGATTCGAGCCGGCAGCCTTCTGTCTGACAATGACCAGTCTGTATTTCGCGGCCATTGCCAACGGCAATTCCAAGATGTACAATACCGAGGATATGCAGCAATGCATAGAACGGGCAGGCCTGAGAATAGAAAAGATTCACGACCACCTGGGGCAAGGACACTCGATTATTGAGGTAAAAGTGAATAGTGAAAAGTGAATAATTTCTTTCAGTCGCTTCGCTTGGTGAAAGCGAGCGGAGCTCGAGCGGCTGCCGCCGCAGATAATTTGCTGCCAAAGCAGTAATAAAACGAAATAAATATAATGAGTAGAGAAGAAATAGAAGAAAAGGTAAGGTCCTTCCTCATCAATGATTTCGAGATTGACGAGGACAAGGTTTTCGACGATGCGAGGCTGAAGGAGGACATGGAGATAGACAGCCTCGACATCGTGGATATCGTCGTCATTGTTGACAGGACCTTTGGCTTCAGAATCAAGCCCGAAGAGATGAGGGGTGTCACCACCTTCCATCAATTCTGCGACTATATTGAGAGTAAAACATTGAACATTGAAGTATGTAATAAAACAACCACGAATTAAACGAATTGAACGAATTATTCTATGCAGGACGAACTTAATTGATAACGAATTATTCGAATGGAGGCCATCGCCAGCTATTCCATTGACTTCGTGTAATTCGATATTAATATCTATCTCAGCGCAGCAATAATTCGTGTAATTCGCGAAATTCGTGGTTAAAAACAATTTGCGTAACTTGAACATGGACAAGCAGTGGCAGGGCACAACGTCGGGTAACAGCCAGATGCATAGCGGACTCATCATGCTGTTACGGGTCATAGACATCAGGTTGATTTATGCCTTTGCCTATGTCTTTGTCGTACCCGCTTACCTGTTCCGTCCAGGCTTCAAGTACATATACCGCTATTTCCGCCAGCGGTGGGGCTATGGTCGTGTGAAGGCGTTCTTCAAAACCTGGCAAAACCACTGCATGTTCAGCCAAGTCGTCATCGACAGGTTCGCCATGTATGCCGGCAAGCACTTCCGTTTCGACGTAGAGGGCTATGAGCACTTCCAGCAGTTGTCCGACAAGCCCGAGGCCTTCATCCAGTTGAGTTCGCATATCGGCAACTACGAGATGGCCGGCTACACCCTGTCAGCCAAGAAGCCGCTGAACGCCCTGGTCTTTGGGGGCGAGAAGCCGTCGGTGATGGAGAACCGTGCAAAGATGTTCTCAGACAAGAACATCCGCATGATAGCCACCAGAGACGACATGAGCCACCTGTTCCTGATAGACGGTGCCATTCAGAGAGGCGAGATTGTCAGCATGCCGGCCGACAGGATGTTCGGATCGGAGAAACGTGTGGACGAACATCTGCTGGGAGCACCCGTCAAACTGCCCCTCGGACCGTTCTGCGTTGCCGCGATGCGCGGACTGAATGTCCTGGCGGTGAACGTCATGAAGAGTTCCACCAGGGGCTACACCATCTATGTGACCCCTCTCAGTTACGACCGCGAGGCTCCCCGGTCTAAGCAGACAGCCCAGTTGGCTCACGGCTATACGACCGAATTGGAACGGATACTCAGGAAGTATCCCACACAATGGTACAACTTTTATGATTTCTGGAACGTATGACGACGCGACACTTCCCATATATCATAGCAGACAATGTGCTCTCGCCATTGGGCTCGACGACGGCAGCCAACTTTGAGGCCGTGAGAGCAGGGCGCTCGTCACTGGCACGTTATGCCGGAAGGAGTAAAAGGCCACGGGTAGGCGCATCAGCGGGAATGGATGCCTTTGTGGCCTCACGGTTCAGCGATGACCAACGACAGGCACTGATGGTGGACGGTCTGACGCGGTTTGAGTCGCTGGTGTATCACAGCGTCAGCGAAGCCCTGACCCATTGTACCATCGACGTGGCCAGCCGGCGCACCCTGCTGGTCATCAGCACGACAAAGGCCAACGTCGAACACCTCTCTTCGCCCGACTACGAGCGGCTGCAGCCTGCCGAGTCGGCCAAGAGGATTGCCTCACGGCTGGGTGTCACTACCCCACCCCTGGTGGTCTGCAACGCCTGCATATCGGGTGTGGCTGCCCTGGTGACCGCCCAGCGCCTGCTCATGGCAGGTCTCTACGACACCATCATTGTCACAGGATGCGATATTATCAGCCATTTCATCGTGTCTGGCTTCCAGTCACTCAAGGCCCTGTCGCCAGAACCCTGCCGTCCGTTCGACATCGACCGCATCGGCATGAACCTGGGCGAGGCTGCTGCCACTATCATTCTCACGAATGGTGAAGGGTTAATGGTTAATGGTGAAGGGTTAATGGTTAATGGTTATTGGTTATTGGTTAGCGACCAATGGTCAATGGTTAGCGGAGCCATTCGCAACGATGCCTACCATACCAGCAGTCCATCGCCCAAAGGTGATGGCTGCGCCAGTGCCATCAGATATGTCATCGACGGCACAGACCCCCGGTCGCTATCGGCCGTCAACGCCCATGGCACCGCCACCCTGTTCAACGACCAGATGGAGTCGGTGGCCCTTGCCGCCACAGGGCTGTCACAAACACCCACCAACAGTCTGAAGGGCTACTTCGGTCATACCCTTGGGGCCTCGGGCATTCTTGAGACTATCATCACGATGCATAGCGTGGCCAGTGGCGAACTACCTGCCACCCGTGGATTCAGCGAGTCGGGCGTCTCTGGCAAGATGACCCTCTCTGCCAGTCCAATGGCGGTCAGCGGCCATTCGTTTGTGAAGGTCATCTCCGGTTTCGGCGGCTGCAATGCAGCATTATATTGTACGAACACTCCCCCTACTCCATCTCCGACGGAAAATGTGGCTCCTACCACGTTGAGAATCATGCACAGCGTGGAGATCACACCATCGCGGGTGACTATCGACGGCAGAGAATGTCCTATCGAAGGCGAGGGAGCAGACATACTTACCTGGATCTATAAGAACCACATCGGCTCCTACCTCAAATTCTACAAGATGGACCGCCTCTCCCAACTGGGCTTTGTGGCCAGCGAGTTGCTGCTGGCACAAGAGGACCCCCGCAAAGGGCCTTGCACAGACAGGGCCGTGGTATTGTTCAACCACTCATCATCGGTCTGTGCCGACCGGGCGTTTGCTCAGACCATCGTTCCTGGCGAGGACTATTACCCCAGTCCGTCGCTGTTTGTCGGCACCCTACCCAACATCGTCTGCGGTGAGATCGCCATTCGTCATGGCTACCACTCAGAGACATCGTTCTACATCATGAGTGAGAAGGATGAGTCGATGATTAACAAGGTCATTCAATCCACCTTCCTGGACAAGACGGTGCACAGCATGGTGACGGGATGGGTGGATTATCAGGACGATGAGAACTTTGAGGCGAAAGTTATGATCATTGAACATTGAACATTGAACATTGATCATTGAACATTGAAGTATGTAATAAAAAAAACACGAATTAAACGAATTGAACGAATTATTCTATGCAGAAAGAACTAATAATTGATAACGAATTACACGAATGGAGGCCATCGCTGGCTATTCCATTGACTTCGTGTAATTCGATATTAATATCATATCTTGGCGCAGTTATGATTCGTGAAATTCGTGAAATTCGTGGTTAAAAAACTTGCGTAAAAGATAAAAATGGAAGAATTGATTTTAGAACTAAAGGAAAAGATTATCAAGGCATTGAATCTGGAGGAGATGACTCCAGCCGATATCGATGCCGATGAGCCATTGTTTGGCGAAGGTCTCGCCTTGGACTCCATTGACGCTCTGGAACTTATCGTCATGATAGAAAAAGACTATGGCATCAGGTTGGCCAATCCCGCAGAAGGCAAGGCCATCTTCAAGAGTGTACGCACCATGGCCGAATACGTCAAGGAACACAGAACAAAATGAGCGAAACGAACGAGCATATCGTCATAACCGGTGAAGGTATCGTCTGTGCCATCGGCACGGACAAGCCGTCGGTGCTGGCCTCCCTCAGAGAGAAGCGGTCGGGCATTGGCACGATGAGACACCTGAACTCTGTCCACAGGGAGTTGCCTGTTGGAGAGGTGCCACTGTCTGACGACGATATGCGCAACCTGTTGGGCCTGGGTGATGCCCCCTTCATTAGCCGCACCACCCTGATGGGCATGCTGGCGGTACGTCAGGCACTGGCCGACGCGGGAGTTGACGAGGCGATGGTCAGGGAGCGGTCGTTGCGTGTGGTGCTCATCTCTGGCACCACCGTAGGAGGCATGGACGTCACAGAGCGGTGCTTCGGTCAGATGGAACATTCTGACGAGGCCCTGCAGAGTCTGGCATACCACAGTGCGGGCACCACAACACGCCTGATGGCCGACTTTTTCCACGTGTTTGCCGACTATACCACCATCTCCACCGCCTGCTCATCGGCAGCCAACGCCATCATGCTGGGAGCGCGCCTGCTGGCGGCGGGCGAAGCCGACATCGTGGTGGCGGGCGGCACGGAGGCCCTGTCGATCTTCCACCTCAACGGCTTCAATTCGCTGATGATACTCGACCATGAGCGATGCCGTCCGTTCGATGCCAGTCGTGCAGGCCTTAACCTGGGCGAGGGCGCCGCCTTCCTCGTCATGGAGAAAACATCAGGAGCCAACAGCCGAGGGGCCGTGGCCCACGCCAGCCTTAGCGGTTATGGCAATGCCTGCGATGCCTTCCATCAGACAGCCTCATCGGAGAATGGCGAGGGTGCCTATCTGGCCATGACGGAAGCATTGACGATGGCAGGGCTGACGCCTAAGGACGTTCAATATGTGAATGCCCACGGAACGGGTACGCCCAATAATGACTTGTCAGAAAGTGCCGCGTTGCGACGTGTCTTTGGCGACAGCATGCCACTGGTCAGTTCCACAAAATCATTCACTGGCCACACCACCAGTGCCTCCGGCAGTATCGAGGCCGTCATCTGCCTGCTGGCCCTGCAACATCAGTTTGTGCCGGCCAACCTGGGATGGTCGCAGGCAGCGCCAGACGTTGTCGTGCCGACCATGGGCGAGGACGCCTGCGACCTACACCACGTGGTGTGCAACTCCTTCGGCTTCGGAGGCAATGACACCTCCCTCGTCTTCTCACGAAACAATTGTCAACAGCCAATAGCCAATAGCCAAAAGCCAATAGCCAATAGCCAACCTCCCACCCTCCTCTCCCGTGTTGAGATAACCTCAGAAGAGGAACTGGCCGAGATACGTGACTACGTGAAGCCTCTGGAAGCACGGCGCATGGGGAAGATCATGAAGAGTTCGCTGCTGGCATCGCTGAAGGCTCTGCGACTGGCTGGTATAGAGAAACCGGATGCCATTATCACTGCAACGGCCATGGGCTGTCTGGAAAACTCAGAGCAGTTGTTGTTCCAACTGCTCAATGAAGGTGAGACCTCACTGAAGCCGACCTATTTCATGCAGAGCACTCACAACACAATAAGCAGTAATATAGCCATTCATCTCGGTTGTCACGGGTATAATATCACCTATACCCAAGATGAACAGTCGCTTGACTGGGCCATGCGTGATGCCAGGATGCTGCTGGCAAGCGGAGCGTGCAGGACAGTACTGGTGGGCTGTCACGACGAGACGACTCCTTTCTATCGTAAACTGATGGCACGACTGGGTCATGACCATCTGCCATCTATTCACTCTTTAGCCATTGTTTTATCATGTGGAGAATAATACCATACGCCATACTGCAAAGCCTCTTGCTGACTGGTGCGCAAGTGTTTCTGAAGTTTGCCCTGACTCGAATGCCAGCCTTTGCGTGGGCCCGTGATTTCTGGTTCAGTCTGCTCACCAATTGGCAGTTTGCCGTCAGCGGCCTCCTCTTTGGACTGGCCTCGCTGCTGTGGATGTATATCGTCAAGGTGTTCCCCTTCAGTTCGGCCTATCCGATGGTCAGTCTGAGTTATGTGTTCGGCATGCTGGCCGCCATGTTCTTTTTCCATGAGGAGGTGTCGGTCATGAAATGGATAGGGGTGACGCTGATCGTGCTTGGTTGTATGTTAATAGCAAAATGAATATGAAAAAGGGATTACTGATACTGCTCACCTTCCACTTCTCACTACTCGTCTCGCTGGCACAGCAGGGTGATGCCCAGATCCGTCAGAAGATCAGTCAGGCTGCCGCTGCCATGAAGACCATGCAGTGTGACTTTGTGCAGACCAAGCATCTGAAGATGCTCAGCGAGGAAATGGTGTCGAAAGGCCGGATGTGCTACCAGCAGAGCCAATGCCTGCGCTGGGAATACACCTCACCCTACGACTACACCCTCATCATCAATCATGATAAGGTCTTATTAAAGAACCGTCAGCGCCAGGATGTGATAGACGTAAACCAGAACAGATTCTTCAAGGAGATTGCCAGCATCATGATGAATAGCGTCGTGGGCAATTGCCTGAACGACGACAAGAGTTTCAAGAGCACTGTCACCGCGAGGGGGGGTGAATGGGTAGCCACCCTCACGCCTCAACGCAGGGATATGAAACAGATGTTTCGGGAGATTATCCTTCACTTCAGCCAGCGGGAGGCGATGGTGACGCAGGTGGAACTGATAGAGAAGAACGGCGACAGGACGACGATAGAACTGAAGAACGTGAAAACGAATGAAACGATTAGTCCTGATATGTTTACTGTTCGTTAGTCCGCTGTTGGCCCTTCTGACGCAGGCACAGTCCACGTTCCCCACAGAAGATGGAGAACGCGTGAAGTATCATGCCTATATAGAGACGCCACGGGCCTATATCAGCGGCATCTGCATCTTACTGAAAGAAGGTGATCTGATTAAAGGAAGCCTGTTTAATGAGTTTGGCATTACTGCGCTCGATTTTACTTACGATCCGAAACGCCAGAAAGTAAAACTGCATAGTGTCATCAAGATGATGGATAAATGGTATATCCGTCGTGTGATCCGTAAGGACCTTGCCCAACTGATGATTCGTCTTCAGGAGGGCGAGACACAATATAGGAACGAAAGACGTCATATGAACTATTTGTTTTCTCCATTGAACATTGACCATTGAACATTCTTGCGTCCCTTCGGTAGCAAGCGAGCGGAGCTCGAGCGGACCATTCTCCATTCACCATCCACGCAATAATGACTGACAACGACAAAACCAAACAGCGCCAGCAATTACACGACAGAGGAATATGTGTCGTGATTCCCACCTATAATAATGGTGGGACCATTGCTGCTGTTGTCGGCGATGCACTCAAGGAATGTTGCGATGTGATTGTTGTCAATGACGGCTCTACTGACGATACTTCGCGCATCCTCCACAGCATAGAAAACATCACCATCGTAGAATATGGGAGGAATCGCGGTAAGGGTTATGCCCTGAAACACGGTTTCAAGCGCGCCCTGCAGATGGGGTTTGCCTATGCCATTACGCTCGATGGTGACGGGCAGCATTATCCCAGTGACATCCCTCTTTTCCTGAAAGCCAACCAAGAGCACCCTGGGGCCTTGATTATTGGTAGCAGGAACCTCGACGGGATTAATCTCTCGAAAGGCAGCAGTTTTGCCAACAAGTTCTCCAACTTCTGGTTCTGCATCCAGACAGGACACCGGCTGCCGGATACGCAGACAGGCTACCGGCTGTACCCCATCAAGAAACTATACGGGCTCAGTTTGCTGACATCACGCTATGAGGCAGAACTGGAACTGTTGGTCTTTGCATCATGGCACGGCGTAGAACTGGTGCCCATCGACATCAATGTGTATTATCCCCCAAGGGAACAGCGCGTCAGCCATTTCCGTCCGGGCAAGGATTTCGCCCGTATCAGCGTGCTTAACACGGTGCTGTGCATCCTGGCCGTCGTCTATGGCCTGCCCTTGAGACTTTTCAGATGGGCTGGCACAATATTCAGAACCATCTACTCCATCCTCTTTATGTCGTTTTTCTGTTTCTGCGTCATCAATCCTGCCGTATGGCTATATCTTAAGATAGGAAAAATGACAGAGCAGAAATGCCGGAATCTGCACAAGATTATCTATTATTCTCTTCGATTCGTCATGTTGAAGCATGGCATCCCGGGTACGACCTTCACTTATAAGATAAGCAAGAAAGCCGATTTCTCTAAACCATCGGTCTTCATCTGCAATCACCAGTCGCACTTTGACCTGGCCTGTCAGTTGATATTCACCCCGAATGTCATCTTCCTGACGAATGACTGGGTGTGGAACAACCCATTCTATGGCATGATGATTCGTCATGCCGAGTATTACCCGGTGGCAGACGGAATCGATGCATTGATGCCCAAACTGCAGTCGCTGGTAAAGCGAGGCTATAGCATCGCCCTCTATCCTGAGGGTCACCGGTCGAGAAACGGGCGTATAGGCCGGTTCCATCAGGGGGCATTCCATATCGCCCGACAGTTGGGGCTCGACGTGACTCCCATGTACCTCTATGGTACAGGGCGTATCCTTCCTCCCAAGACCTATCATCTGAAAAAAGGTCCGATGTATATCGAGGTGGGCGATCCCATCGCCTCCTCAGAATTAGCCAAGATGGGCGATACGATGGCCCAGGCATAGCAGGTGCGCCGACACTAAATAGAAAAATATGAAACGATGGCAAACCGTATAGAACAAGATGTCTAAGCAGCAAGTGGTATTTCTCCTGATTCTGAACATGCTGTCCACCGTGGCAGGTGCCCAGGTCAACATCTGGAAAGGGACATCTGTGCGCAAACGGGTGGAACTGACGCCATATATATCAGAGGACCAGCAGCCATCGGGCAACCTGAGCGTCATAGTTTGTCCTGGCGGCAGTTATTTCTGGCACGACAGCGAGAACGAGGGGCACGCCGTAGGACGGTGGCTCCAGACTAATGGTATCAATGCCTTCGTGCTGAACTATCGGACGGCCCAGTTTCCTGCTTTCCTGACGCATTATCGACTACTGTTCCGTGGCAACCGCTATCCTGATCCGCAAGACGACCTGCGTCAGGCCATCCGCTACATCAAAGTCCATGCAGAAACCTATCGTGTGGATTCATCGAAAATAGGGGTGATGGGATTTTCTGCCGGAGGCCATCTGGCCATGTCGGCTGCAGAACTGTTCGACCCTGCCGATTGTCCTGCCTTTGTCGTGGCCGTCTATCCTGTCGTCACGATGACAGGACCATACGTGCATAAACGCTCCCGCAGAGGATTGCTGGGCGATTCCAAAAGCGGAAACGAGGCACTGCGAGACTTGCTGTCACTTGAGCGTCATGTCACCCCAGACTGTCCGCCCGTGTTCTTGGTCAACTGTATGGACGACCCTGTCGTAGATTATCGAAACTCCGTGCTGCTCGACTCTGCTCTGACAGCGCAACACATAGACCACAGATATGTTCTGTTTACCACGGGAGGTCATGGCTTTGGAGCCAGCGAAGAGAAAGGAACAGCCGAGAGCCGGCAGTGGAAGACCCTGTTTCTGGAATGGACGGAAGAAAAATTGAAACAATAAAAAGTCGAATCACTCATGGTTAATGCCATACTACACGTTTTTGAACTGCTGAAGGCGCATGCGATGCTGTGCTGGGCATCGCTGCTGGTGCTGACGGCCATTCTGGCGCTGCTGCTGTCGGGACAGACGTATAAGGAGGATATTTCCGATTTCCTTCCACTCGACAGTGAGCAACAGCAGGCTCTGCAGGAATACCAGAGTGATTTGGGTGCACAGCGTATCTACGCTATCATCGTGGCCCCTGACAGCACGCGCCAGGCTGCTATGGAGCGGCTGTGCGAGGAGATAGACAGGGCCGACACCGCCATGGTGGCAGACTATATGACTTCTGACGATCCAGAAGTGATACAGACCGCAATACGTAGCATCTATGCCAGGATGCCCTGGCTGTTGACCGAGGCAGACTATGCCCGTATAGACAGCCTGACAGCGGATGCAGACTTTGTCTCACGGCAGTTGGAGAACGACAGGCAGGCACTGATGCTGCCTACTGCGGGTATGATGGCCATGTATGTTCAGCATGACCCGCTGGGGCTGTTTACGCCTGTCGTAGAGCGTCTACGCGCTGCCATGAACGGGCAGCAGACGATGCTCCTGATAGATTCTCCCTATGGGCCCAGTGAGACAGAACATAACGCACAACTGGTGGACATGCTACAACAAGGATGCGACAACGTGAAAAGGGCCTATCCCGATGTGGACATCCATTTGACGGGCGGCCCCGTGATTGCCGTGGGTAATGCGCAGCAGATAAGGACCGACAGCATCGCGGCCTGTGCCGTGGCCGTCACGCTGATCATGCTGCTGCTCTGGCTGGAATTCAGAGACTTGCGCAACCTCCTGCTTATAGCACTCAGCACGGCATGGGGCTGGCTGTTTGCCATGGGCTGCCTGACGCTGGTCCACCACGAGGTGTCAATCATCGTCATCGGCATTTCGTCCGTCGTTCTGGGCATAGCCGTCAACTACCCCCTTCACCTCGTGGCCCATCTCCCATACGCCGCTGACACACGGTCGGCCCTGAGGGAGGTGGCAGCACCCTTGGTTGTAGGCAACATCACCACCGTGGGCGCCTTTCTGACGCTGGTGCCGCTAGAGTCTGTGGCATTGCGCGACCTGGGACTCTTCGGTGCGTTCCTGCTCGTGGGCACCATGCTCTTCGTGCTCCTGTGGCTGCCGCATCTGGCAAAACGGATCAAGAGAGCCACCCCCGGGGTTCTGGGCAAGATTGGCCATCTGGAATTAGAGAGCAAGACATGGGTGGTGTGGACAGTGGCTGTGATGACCCTGGTGCTTGGCTACTTCAGCATGCAGACCTCCTTCGATGCCGACCTCCGCAACATCAACTACATGACGGCAGAACAGAAGGCCGATATGCAGTTTTTGCAAACCTCCAACCTCCAACCTCCAACCTCCAACCTCAAATCTCCAACCTCCAACCAACAATGGAACCAATGGCGCGAGGACAAGGGCAGGGAGTTGTGCCAGCAGTTGAAGGATGCCGCCGTGCAGGCAGGATTCGCTGAAGATGCGTTTGATGACTTCTATGCGTTGGTGAATACCGAGCCAGCGGACGAAGGACAGACGCTGACTACGACCATCGTCAACAGCCTCACCGACAACTTCAACTATATAGGATGGGCCTGTGGTGTCATGGTGTTCTGCTTCCTATGGTGCTCGCTGGGCAGTATCGAGTTGGCCCTGCTGGCATTCCTGCCCATGGCCGTCAGTTGGGTGTGGATATTGGGCATTATGTCGCTGCTGGGCATTCAGTTCAATGTGGTCAACATCATTCTTGCTACCTTCATCTTCGGTCAAGGCGACGACTATACCATCTTCATGACCGAAGGCTGTCAGTATGAATATGCCTACCGAAGGAAGATGCTCGATTCCTATAAGCACAGCATTATCATCTCCGCCCTCATCATGTTCATCGGCATAGGGGCCCTGATCTTTGCTAAGCATCCGGCACTCCATTCGCTGGCCCTGGTAACCATTATAGGCATGTTCTCCGTTGTGCTGATGGCCTACCTGTTCCCACCACTTATTTTCCGATGGCTGGTGTACAGTCATGGGAAGGAGCGGTGGCAGCCCCTTACCATCAGGAATATCCTGGGAAGAAGAAAAGCCACGCCCACACGCCTCGTGTCAGACGCTTACCGATACAGGGGCATAGACATTGCTACCGCCGTGAACAGGAGGCTGAAAAGATACAGGAAGAAGGGGTGGCTTCAGGCTATCGACGAGCAAATCATGCCCTCTACGAAGACCCTCGTCTTCATCAACAGCGGATGGGGCGAAGTGGTGCTGTACTTTGCACTGCGAAGGCCCGACATGACTTTTGTAGCCATAGAGAAAGACGGTGAGAAGACGGTCGTGGCAAGAAACGTGGCAGAAAGCCGCATCGCCCGCATCTCCTTCTATGACGATGGCAGCACGTATGCATCGCTGGCGGCCAACGGGACTGACGATACGCAGGCGGTTCTTCTTGAACCGTCGGATATAGACATAGAAAACTATCAACACCTTAATCCTATAATGATTAAATAAGATGGAGAGCCGAAGTGAAATGAAAGAAAGAATAAGGACGAGGCTGGAGGAGGCACTGCCTCTGGTGAATTTTGACGCTGACTTCCTGTTCAGCGAACTGGACTCGCTGGGTGTCACTACCATACTGATGATGCTCTCTGACGAGTTTGACATCAGTCTGGATGCAACCGACGCGACGCCCAAGAACCTGATGACGCTGGACAGCATCGTGACGCTCGTTGAAAAGAAACTGGCAGAAAAGTGAGATGAAGACCATAGAGGACTATATCGAACAGCATGCTGCGGACTGCCCGGACAAGGTGGCTATCGTCTGCGGACAGGAGCGCTGTACCTACAGGTCGCTGCAGGAAAGAGTCAGAACGAGGGTGGCAGAATATAAAAAAGGCGGCTACCAGACGGGGCAGATAGTCTGTCTGAGAGCGCTGCCTACGGTTGACTTCCTGATAGACTATTTTGCGCTACACCAGACAGGATGCGTGGTTGCTCCACTGGAGAAGGACATGCCGGAGGCGACGTTTCAGAAAATCTGCGCCCAACTGTGTCCGTACGCCGTTCCCGAGGGGTCTGCCGACATCCTCTACACCACGGGATCGACAGGGAAGCCGAAGGGGGTGATAGTCAGTCATCAGGCCATCGTGGCCGATGCGGAGAACCTGATAGACGGGCAGGGGTTCTCCAGTGAACTGGCATTCGTGGTGAACGGACCCCTGAACCACATCGGAAGCCTGTCGAAAATCTATCCTGTCGTCATGCTGGGGGCAACGCTCATCATCGTCGACGGCCTGAAAGACATGAACGCCTTTTTCGGGGCTTTCGACTATCCCTCGTCCAGGATGGCCACATTCTTGGTTCCTGCCAGCATCCGCATCCTGTTGCAATTCGCAGCAAAGCGGTTGGCCGCACTGGCTGACAAGATAGAATTCATCGAGACCGGCGCGGCTGCCATCTCACAATCTGACATGGAGGCGCTATGCCGACTGATGCCCTCGACCCGGCTTTATAATACTTACGCCTCGACGGAGACGGGCATCATCAGTACCTATAACTACAATGCAGGGAAATGCGAGACGGGCTGTCTGGGCAGACCAATGAAGCATTCCGAGATTATCATCACCGAGAGGGGACTGATAGCCTGTAAGGGTAAAACGCTGATGACGGGCTATGTGGGAGACCCAGAACTGACGGCAACGGTGCTGAGGGACGGCATCGTCTACACCTCTGACCTAGGATTAATCGACGCTGAGGGCATGTTGCATCTGAGGGGACGCGAGGACGATGTGATCAACGTAGGAGGCTTCAAGGTGGCTCCCACAGAGGTAGAAGATGCCGCGCTGTCTTTCCCCGACGTAAAGGACTGTGTCTGCATAGCCGTTGACCACCTGATAACGGGCAAAGCGCTGAAACTCCTGGTTGTGATGAAGGAGGGGAAGGAACTGGACAAAAGGGGACTGGCCTGTCATTTGAAATCAAGATTGGAAACCTACAAGATACCTCTTCTCTACAGTCAGACAGAAAGCATTGAGCGTACATTCAACGGAAAGATCAACAGGAAATATTATGCAAATGGTTAGGGGTTCATGGACATATGAAACACAAATGAAACAAAAAGCGACATAAAAGTATCTGTCGTTTGTTTTTTTTGATTACCTTTGCACACGAAAATATTGATTTACAACACTATGTATAGAAAATTCTTCATGGGTGCCGCCCTCATGGCGGCTTGTCTGCAGGCAAATGCACAAACTATGGCAACCGACTATAAGGGAATGGAAAACAGCAATCCCATCAGTGCCAACATCTTCTGTGCCGACCCCACGGGGCTGGAATACGACGGACGTATGTACGTCTATGGCTCTAACGACCACCAGGAGTTTATTGCCAACGGCAAGAAAAATGATAACTCCTATGGCAATATCAAGTCTATCGTTGTCTTCTCGACAGACGATATGGTGAACTGGACCTTCCACGGCACCATTGACACGAAGAAACTCTGTGCCTCATGGAATCCAAGTGCATGGTATAAGGGCTATGGCGTTTCGTGGGCACCTTCGGTGACCTGGCGTCATAATGCGGAAACCGACAAGGATGAGTTCTTCCTCTATTTTTGCAACTCAAGTCATGGCGTGGGCGTGCTGACGGCAGAATCGCCCATTGGTCCCTGGAAATCGCCTAACAGGGAACTGATGATCCATTACGACACACCGGGGGCAAATCCTTCAAATACCTATGCCAATTTCGACCCAGGCGTGACCATCGATGACAATGGTGTGGGCTGGATCAGTTTCGGTGGCCTTGGTCCTGGTACGATTATGCCTAATGCTGCACGTATCGTGAAATTGAAGCCCTCGATGACGGCTGTTGACGGTTCGGCTGTCAAGATATATGCGCCCTATCATTTCGAGGCTAACGAACTGAATGTCATTGGTGGAAAATATGTCTATACCTACTGCTCGAACTGGGCCAACCGCGATAATACCGAGTGGGACAATTACAAGAGCGAACATCCCACCACTGCCTCAGCACCAGGCGGTGGCACTATGTGCTATATGGTCAGCGATAATCCTATGGATCCTAACTCGTGGGTGTTCAAAGGCTATTACGGCCCTGGTGTCAGTGGCAACAACCACTCTCACCTGCAGAAGTTCAAGGGCAATTACTATCACCTGTACCACAACCACGGCGATATTCTGTTGAACGCTATGAAAAGCGCAGGGGCTGTAGATGCCAGTGCTGGTGATTACCGTTCGTTGTGCGTAAACAAAGCAACCGTATCCGAATCATCGGCAACGGTTAACCCTGTCACACTGAACAAAACCGGTGTCACGCAGATTAAGAACATGAATCCCTACGAATGGCATGAGGCCGAGACCATGGCCAGTTGTGGCGGCATAGACTATGAGAACTATACCAACGTGAAGAAGAATACCAGAATCAGCACATTGGGCAACGATGCTTCGGAGAATATGCAGGTGAAGATGAAGGAAGGCTCGTGGATCAACGTACGTAAGGTTAGTTTCGGAAGTGCCGGTGCTTCCAAGTTCACACTTCGTGCCAAGGGAACTGGTACGATGGAGGTACGAACAGGAACATCATTCCGTAATACTGTAGCCACCATCGATTTCTCGTCGACAGAGATGGAGGAACAGACATTTGAGATTACCAAGGACCTTAAGAATGTCAAAAACAACATCTATCTATTCGTCACGGCTGCTACCGACTTCTATGTAGATGCCTGGAAATTTACGGAATATGACCCTACGGGTATAGAGGAAGTAAAATCTCAAACCTCAAACCTCAAACCTCAAACCTACGATCTGGCTGGCCGTCGTCTATCAGAGTCGCAACAGCACCGTGGCGTTGTCATCGAAAAATATGTTGATGAGAACGGTGTTACACACAGTCGTAAAACCAACAACCGATAGAATATGAATAAATTACCTGAACTGAAATTATTTGTACTAGCAGCATTCTTGGCCTGCGCAAGCATGGCCGCTGCCCAACTGCCCAACGAGAAATTCGGTAAGCCTTCGAACATGGAATGGGACTTTGCCGGCTGGGGTAAGGCTGTCGATGCCGATGCCATCATTCTGTGCAAGACCATGAAGGTGACCTATAAGATTACTGACCAGACAACCAGTTACAACAGATCGGACAATGATGTCAGTATCGACGTTCTGGGTGATTTCGGCAAAAACATGATTGACGAAGGCAATATTCTGGCCAACTATGAGATCAGGCTCCGTACCAAGATACTGAAGCCCGACGGTGCCCGATGCGCCAACATCGACATTACCTGCTTCAATGCTGATAACAATATCAACATCAATCATGATGAACTGTCAGACATGAAGATAACGGTATTCAGCAAGAACGAAAAGGGAAAGGTAGAGAAAAGAAAGGTCAACGTGAAGGATTTTACCAAGGAACGCATTGACAGCAACTACGAGGTCATACACGTTACTGTGCCCGACGTTCAGGCTGGCAACATCATTGAATACCAGTACAACATCACCAGCATCAGGCCGCATTTCATCTATGACTGGTTGTTCCAGGAGTCAATCCCTACTGTGCACTCGAAATGCGACATCGATATTCCTGCTATGTTGCAGTTCAATATGAATGTCCCTATCAACAAACTCATCAAATCGAGCGTGAAGGCTGGTCGACTGGCATACGATACCAATAGGAGCGACTTCAAGAGGGACAATTCGTGTGTTACAAACCACTATGAAATCGTGGGGGACTATATCCTGCCTGACGACGAGGAGATAGCACCTTTTACCAGTCGTATTAATTTACCCAACGTCACTCTCCCGGCATTCATGCCAGAGGGTTATACACATCTGAAAATTTTGAATAAGTAAATATTCATCTAAAGATGTTACGTTTTGAAAACAATGTGGAACACCCTGCAAAAGGTGTTCCACTTTTATTATGTACCTTTGCAGCCGAAATATAATCTTAAAACAAGAATAATGAAAAAATCAATTACTCGAAACCTTTTGATACTGGCGACTTGTCTGTGTGCAATGCCTGCTGCCGCTCAGTTATCATCAAACCCAGACAAGTTCTTAGGCAACATCACTACAGGATGGGGCAGTGATGTAGACACTAATGGTTTTATCTACAGTCAGTTTTGGAATCAGATAACACCAGAAAATTCCACAAAATGGGATGCCATCGAACCATCACGTGGTAATTTTAGTTATAGCGGTGCTGATAAGGCGGCAAACTATGCGAAGCAGCACCATTTCCCTTTCAAGTACCATACGCTCATTTGGGGTGCTCAGTACCCTGGATGGGTGAATGACCTCTCTACGGCTGAGCAGTATAGGGCTATCGTCGAGTATTTTGACGGCGTGAAAGAACACTATCCTAATTTGGAGGTTATTGATGTGGTAAATGAAGCCATCACAGGTCACCAGCCTGCTCCTTATCGTGCAGCATTGGGTGGTGAAGGCCGTACGGGCTATGATTGGATTATCAAGGCATTCCAGTTGGCTCATGAGCGCTGGCCAAATGCCATCCTTGTATACAATGACTATAATTCATTTACATGGCAGAAGTCACAGTTCATTGATTTGGTTAAGACATTGCGTAATGCTGGTGCTCCCATTGATGCCTATGGACACCAGAGCCACGACCTTACCGACATCAGTTTAAACAATTTCAAGTCGGCAATGAACGAGATACATACTGCACTGCAGATGCCGATGTACAGTACTGAGTTCGATATCGGTACCCCTGATGACCAAAAACAGAAAACCCAGTACATGAATCTGATTCCTGAGTTGTGGGAGGCCGACTATTGTGCAGGTATTACTTTGTGGGGATGGATTTACGGTAGCACATGGACTACAGACGGTAATAGTGGTCTCATTCGTGACGGCGAAGAACGTCCTGCTTTGACTTGGTTGCGTGAGTATATGCAAACTGATGCTGCCAAAAATGCCAAGAGTCCCTTCCCTGGTATGAAGAAAGAGGCCTCTATCTATATCCGTCCTGCTGCCCAAAAGGTGGCATTGAATGATGTGCTTCCTATTAAGATACATGCCAGTCTGGCTACTAAAACCATAGAGAAGGTGGACTTCTATGTGAATAATGAATTAGTAGAGACCTTGACAGAGGCTCCTTACATTGTAAACTATACTGCAACTGCTGTTGGCAATAAGAATACAAAAGCCGTAGTTACTGCAACCGATGGTACAACCTATGAGCGCTATGGATTCTTTAA
>JAEEGL012429970.1_pt1 | contig 20179 bp, 16 predicted proteins | sample 9134231 | NCBI WGS metagenome assembly JAEEGL01 (sample SAMN16246548, study PRJNA631951) | gut metagenome | biome: gut microbiome; feature: rumen; material: fiber-attached | host: Bos | place: Iran: Karaj | collected 2018-10
CAGTGATGGAATCCTCACCTGCAGATACGGTATCTGCCAGAGCGTACTTACCCTGAGAAGAATCATACTTCAGAAGATGAGCAAGCATCTTCGGGGAAGTAAGATCGTTGATTGCTACTACTTCATAACCTTCTGCACCAAACATCTGTCTGAATGCAAGACGACCGATACGGCCAAAACCATTGATTGCTACTTTTACTGCCATTGCTTATTCCTCCATAATAAATAAGTTGTTGTGTGAACCTAATTTTTCACAGCAAGTTCATTTTAGACGATGTAGTATCAAAATTCAAGTGAAAAATGTGTTAATTTTCGGAATTTTTACACGTCCTGCGACTGTAAGCGCTTTCTCTCCCATTTTCTGTCAACCACTATATCTTGTGTCCCCGTTTATCTTCAGATATTGGGTACATAGAAAAGCGGCCCGGCCCCCAAAGGGGTCCGGACCGCTTTTCTTCAAAGATACGCCGTATTAAATCCGGAATTTTTCAATGATCCCGTTCAGATCGTCTACTGCCTGCTTGCACACATCCACCTTGGAAATACTGTCGCCGGTCTCCTGCGCCATCTCCGAGGTTCTCTCCGCAATGCCGGTGACACCTGTTGTGGTATCATTGATCGTCGAGTCGATCTCTGCGATCGCGCCTGCGATCTTTTCAATATCTTTGGTCAACCCTTCGATGCTGGTCTTGATATCACGCATGCTGTTACCGAAGTGCTCCGCATCCTCACGATACTGGATGCTGACTTCTCCAAACTGTCTGTAATCCGTCAGAACACTGGTCTCCAGGAAAGAAGTCGTCTGCGTAAGGCAATCCGACATCTTATCCACCGCGCCGTTTACCTCGTTTACGATCGAATCAATGTTCTTAACGGTTTCCGAAGTCTGGGTTGCCAGATTGCTGATCTCGGAAGCGACTACGGCAAACCCGCGGCCTGCTTCACCGGCTCTCGCTGCTTCGATCGATGCATTCAGCGCCAGCAGACCGGTCTGGGAAGAGATCGACATGATCGCATCCGTCAGTTCGTTGATCTTGTTCACCGCCTTGGATGCCTGGATCGCTTCCTCGGATTTCACCTTCACCGTCTCATACATCTCGATGGTATCCTTGCTGGCTTTGTCTGTCGTCGCTGCCAGCTCTGCAGCGCGTTTGGATACTTCGCCGGAAAGTTTTGTTCCCTCTGCTGCCATCGAATCGATCCCATGCGCACTTTCCTGGATATTCTCCACATTCCGGTCGATCACGGTGGTAGTAGCTGCCGTTTCCTGCATTGCCGCTGCCAGCTCCTCTGTCGTCGCCGAATTGTCATCACAGACTGCTCCGACTCTTTCGATCGTGCCACGCAGATCATCTACATTGCTGTCAATGTTCACGCTGGTCGCAGCAATATTCTCCACCATTTCACGCATATTGTTCCTGGTCTTGGTCAATGCATTCGAGATAAATCCGATCTCGTCCTTTCTCTTGTTGAACGCCTCGGAAGTCTCGTCTTCCGTAAAGTCGAACTCTGCCGTCCGGTTGATCACCGGAACGAGTCTCTCCAGCGCCTTCAGCATAAAGCTTGTAAAGAAGGCAACCAGTGCCACGGATACCACGACGCAGAGGATACCATAAAGGATCAGGGCTTTCTTCATCGAATTGACGCCCGCCATCATAACATCCTTATCCGCCGTTACGATCACGATATTTCCGCTGTTTGTAAAGGCATAACCGGCGATCTTATATGCGCCTTTGTATTCGTATGCACAGGAACCGTTCGGCACGGTCTTGCCTGCCTGCAGGTCTGCTACAATACCTTTTACCGCGGCATTTTCCACCGGTTGACCGATCTTTTCCGGATTGGTGTGATACAGCATCGTGCCGTCCGGCGATACCATATATGCATAAGAGCCTGCCACGCCGGAGATCTCGATCTCGCCGATCAGCCTATCATAATCAATGCGGATCAGCTTATCGTAATCTGCCGTTACCAGCACAATGTCACCGGATTCCGTAAAGGAATAGCCGGCAAGTTTCAGAGCCCCCTTATACTCGTAAATGCAGTAGCCGTCTTCCACCGTCTTGCCCGCCTGCAGATCCGCTACAATGCCTTTTACTGCGGCATTTTCCACAGCCTGGCCGATCTGCTCCGGATTGGTGTGCCGCAGCATCGTGTCGTCCGGCGATACCATATACGCGTAAGAACCTTCTACACCCTCGATCGTGATATTTCCGAGCAGGGTATCATAATCGATCTTCATAAACTTGTCGTAATCCGCCGTTACGATCAGGATGTTCCCGTCCTTTGTGAATGCATAGCCGGCAAGCTTCAGGGCATCCTTGTATTCGTACAGGATCGCGCCGTCTTCCACCGTTTTGCCCGCCTGCAGATCTGCTACGATTCCTTTTACTGCCGCATTTTCTACCGGGTTACCGATCTTTTCCGCATTCGGATGCCAGAGCATCGTGCCGTCCGGCGATACCATATACGCATAGGAACCTTCCACATCCTTGATATTGACATCCTGCAGGATGCGGTCCAGCTGTGTCGTGGTCAACGGCAGATAACTGTCGCTCTGCGCGGTATCAATGCACTTTGCCACTTCGATCGCCATATTCAGCGCATAGGCCTGATATACACCTTCACCGAACTGTTTGGAAAAATCAATGGAGATCGCTGCCTCCTGCGCCAGGTTCTGCGCATATCCGCCGTAGGCTTCCTCGCCGAACTGTGTGGCAAAATCCACACCGATCGCCGCTTCTTCCGCCAGATTCTGCGCGTAATTCAGATACGTTTCTTCCATAGCGTTTGAAGCCCTGTTGGAAGCCGCCAAGAATTGAACAAGTACGGTCACAAATACGATCGCGCTGATCAGCAATGTGATCCTGGTACTCATCTTTGCAAAAAAAGCGGGTCTTTTTCTCTCTTTTCCTGCTGCCATAAATACACCCCCTTATACATGTTTCCGCCACACGGCCATTTATTACATTATACCAAACAATAATAGTAAGTCAACCGGTTAGTTGTGCATAATCAACAAATATCAGCTGATTTTTCTTATATGAATAAGCATTCCGTTCTAGAGTACAAAGGTTCTGCAATTTCCTATAAGGCAAAAAAAGCCTGTCTTTTCAGACAAGCTCTTTTTTTCAGGTACAGAATATTTCAGCTTTCCGCGTTGTCCAGCTTCCTGACGATCTCCCGGATCGATATGCCCTGTCCGGAAGCCGCGCGTGCGATATCTTCATATTCCCATTTGCTGCGCTGTACGCCATATCCGGATACTTCTTTCTTCCGGATCGTTCCGATAGCAGTCTCCTGCTCCCTCACACTTCTTTCCAGTACATAACGGTCCGCCTTTACTTCGCGGATCCCTATTGTTGTCGTATGTTTAAAGATCTCCCGCGCCATCCGTTCCCGGTCTTCCGGGGATACCAGTACACGCAGCAGTATGCCGGGGCGGTTCTTCTTCATAAAGACCGGTGTCGTAAATACTTCCCTGGCGCCGGCTTCGAGCAGGTGTTCTGTTGCAAAGCCCATTTCCTCTCCGGTCATATCGTCCACATTGCAGGACAGTTCATAGACCGTATCCCGGTCGTCTCCGGTCTCCCCGAGAAATGCCCGGACACAGTTGGCTCTGTCAAAATCTTTCTTTCCCATTCCGTAGCCGATCCGTTCCGTTGCCATCACCGGCATCTGTTCAAAGCGGTTTACAAAATACTTCAGCAATGCCGCTCCGGTGGGAGTACACAATTCTGCTTCGATCCTTCCGGCATACGCAGGGATCCCCTGCAGCAGATGGGCCGTCGCAGGCGCCGGTACCGGCATGATACCGTGTGCACAGCGTACCGCCCCGAAACCGGTCGCTACAGGTGACGCAATAACGCATTCCGGTGAAATCTCCTTCATCAGCATACACACAGCCGTCACGTCCGCGATGGCATCCATCGTTCCCACTTCGTGGAAATGGATCTCCGTTACTTCTTTGCCATGTGCTTTACTTTCCGCCTCCGCGATCAGCCTGTAAACCGCCAGAACATCTTCTTTCACGTCTGCATCGATCTTCAGCCCGTTCACGATCGTCTCAACATCGTGCAGGGAGTGATGTGAATGGTGATGGTGATGGTGATGATGGTCATCGTCGTGGTGGTGATGGTCGTGATCGTGATGGTGGTCATCATCGTGGTGATGATGGTCGTGATCGTGATGATGGTCATCGTCATGGTGATGATGATCGTGATGATGGTCGTCGTCATGATGGTGCTCATGATCGTGGTGATGTTCATCGTCATGATGATCGTGTCCGTGCTCATGCACATCTTCCGACGCTTCTTCCTCACCGTTCACATAGATATGTACATGTGTCCCTGTAATCCCGCATTTTTGCGTCTTTTCAATCTTCATTTCCACGCCGGGGATACCGAGCCCCGCGAACGTCTTCACAAACGCTTCCGGCTCCGGCAGCAGTTCCAGCAATGCTGCTGTCAGCATATCGCCGGCTGCGCCCATGCCGCAATCCAGGTATAATGTTCTCATATAAACGTCTCTCTTTCTTTTTTTACGATTTTACCACTGCGGGTGAATGATGTCCCGCAGATTTTCATCGTAGATCCTGCGGACAGCAGCCATCTGTACATCGGTCAGCGGCGGCAGTTCGGCTGCTTTGACGTTTTCAAGTACCTGGGCGGTCTTGCTGGCGCCCGGGATCACAACGCTGACTTCCGGATGCATAAGCACCCAGCGGATCGCAGTATGTGCTAGATTGTCCGTTCCCAGTGCTTCCTTGATCTTAGCAGCACATTCCAGGCCCAGATCATAGGGCACACCGGAGAAGGTCTCACCTTTGTCAAATGCGGCTCCTTCGCGGTTAAATGTACGATGATCCTGTGCACCGAATACTGTGTCTTTCGTAAACTTGCCGGTCAGAAGACCGCTGGCCAGCGGAACACGCGCAATGATGCCGACGTTGTTTGCCTTTGCCTTCGGGAACAGTGCATCCAGCGGCTTTAAGCGGAACATATTAAAGATCACTTCCATAGCCGCGATGTCATACTCCATCGCCTGCAGTCCTTCGCTTACTTTTTCAATACTCACACCGTAATTTGCAATCTTACCGGCTTTCTTCTGATGTTCCAGCTCAGCAAATATCTCGTCCTTTGCAAATACGGATGTCGGCGGGCAATGCAGCAGGATCAGATCCAGGCATTCCATCCGAAGACGTCCTAGGCTGTCCTCAATAAAACCGCGGATCGCCTCCGGCGTGTACATCGCGTCCGTATGCGGATTCAGCCTGCGTCCGCACTTGGTCGTGATAAAGAATTTATCCGGATGCGCAGAGATGTATTCCCCGATCGCTTTTTCGCTTTCTCCGCCGTTATATACATCTGCTGTATCGATAAATGTGATCCCGCATTCATCTGCCGCTGCAAGGATACGCATTGCCTCATCATGGTCAAACGGATCCCCCCATCTCGTTCCCAGCTGCCAGGTTCCCACCCCAATCTCCGTTACGCTTTTGCCTGTTTTTCCGAATACTCTTTTTTCCATACAACAGATCCTCCTTTTTGATCTCTTATTATGTGTTTCTACGCTTGACACTTCATCTGTTTTTCTCTAAACTGTTAGAACAAACTAATATTTCGAAAGGAAACGTGAATTATGGCTTTAAACGCTGATTGTCACCTGCATTCCTCTTTCTCCGGAGACAGCAAAACACCGATGGAAGATATGATCCGAAAGGGTATCTCTCTGGGTCTGAAAGAGATGTGTTTTACCGAGCATATGGACTTTGATTTTATCTACGCTGCCGATGAAGAACCGGGCTACTGGGAAGTCAATACGGATGCCTATCTTTATGACCTCTTAAAATACCGCGAAAAATATGACGGTCAGATCAAACTGCTCTTCGGCGTCGAGCTGGGAATGCAGACCACCTGCAGCCGCAAAAATGTACTCTATGCCAAGAACTATGATTTTGATTTTATCATCGCTTCTTCCCATCTTTGTAACGGCAAAGACCCTTACTTAAAGGAGACCTTCTTTGACGACCGTCCCGAAGAGGAAGCATATCATGAATATTTTAAGTACATCTATGAATGCATCCGCGGTTTTCAGAACTTTGATGTATACGGCCATTTGGATTACGTTCTGCGTTATGGTCCCACAAAGAACGAAAACTTCCACTATGAAGAATACCGCGATGATATTGATAAGATCTTAAAGCACCTGATTGAAAACGGCAAAGGCATCGAAGCCAATACCAGCGGATACAAATACGGAATGGGCGGCCCGCATCCCTGCCGCGAGATCCTCGCGCGCTATAAGGAACTGGGCGGCGATATCCTGACCATCGGCTCGGATGCCCACGACACCGCACAGATCGCAGCAAACTTTACCGAAGTATCCGATCTGCTCAAGGCCATCGGTTTCGAATACTACTGCGTATTTGAAAACCGTCTGCCCGAATACCACCGTTTATAAATACTGATCCGGCGGGGACACGATCCCCGCCGTTTTTTTGCCCTTATCTTGTAAAGTTCGTCCACACACGCTCCTCCGTTTCCGTAAGACCGAACTGCTCTTTTCCGAGAGCAATACTCTTCATCAAAAATACCATATTCCTTGCCAGTACACGCATTACCTGCCGACCCTCGGCATCCACGCTGCCTTCCCCCGGCTCCCAGCCGTAGATATTGTTCCAATACTGGCTCGTTGCCACCGGCATATTGCAGAGCGTAAAGAACTTGTTCAGCTCATCAAACGTCGCCGTACAGCCCGATCTTCTGGCCGATACCACACTTGCCCCGACCTTCAGACTCTTGTCAAACGAAGTGCTGTAAAACAGTCTCTGCAGCGCCGACATAAGTGTTCCGTTTGCAGAACCGTAGTAGACCGGAGAGCCGATCACCAGTCCATCGGCTTCTTCAAATTTCACTGCCAGTTCATTTACAATATCATCAAATACGCATTTCCCCTTCTTCCGACAGGTCTCACATGCGATGCACCCCCGGATATCCATACGTCCCAGCAGAATGTTCTCAAAGGAAACATTGTTTTCCGAAAAGACCTGTTCCATCTCACGGAATGCCAGTGCTATGTTTCCCTGTTCCCTCGGACTGCCGTTGAGCATGAGTACCTTCAACTGTTTTTCCATAAGAAATACCTCCTCTTTATCCAAAAATAACACAGCTTAAAGGTATATATCTCTTTAATATTTGATTTCTCTCCTATCAAATCTTGACATCAACCGCTTCCATCGGCAGGAGCATCGTTACTTCCATCATCTCTTCCTCCGGCCAGCTTTTCATAAAAAGATCTCCGCCAAGTCGCTCCGCGATCTTTTTGGCAACATACAGTCCGATGCCCTGTCCTTCTTTATTCTTCGCATTGGAACCGCGCCAGAAACTCTTAAATACATAGGCACATTCTTCTTCCGAGAGTACATGTCCTTTATTCTTTACGCTGATGATCACATCCTCATCCTGCCGCCCCATCTTCAGAATGATCCCCTGCCCGGAGCCGTATTTTACCGCATTATCTAGCAGCTGTGAGATCACGCGCACGATACCGTCCTGATCACTGCAGAGCAACGGATTATTATCACAGATCACTTCAAAAGGAATATGCAGCAGTTCCATCCGGCTGCTGTATTCTTTCCGGATGCTCTTTGCGATCTCCTCGAGATAAAACGAATCGATCACCGGCCGGTAATCCGTTTCCGCACCGGAACTGCTGTCAATGATCTCCTTTAACAGCACTTCCACCTTTTCCACGTTTTTGCAGATCTTTTCCGCAGTTTCGGCATCTTTCGGATCCGGTGTCTTATCCTTGTGATAGATACCGCGCTCAATGGCTTCCGCATAGAGTTTGATATTGGATAAGGGTGTCTTGATCCCGTGTGCAATGGAAACGACCAGTGTCTGTTTTTCTTTTTCCATGGCACGGAGCGTCCGTTCCTTATGTCCCATTTCATCCTTGAGCATATTCATGCCCCAGATATATTTCACAAACAGCCGGGACTTCGACTGCGGTATCCCTTCCTCCAGCCGGCCCTTGGCAAGTTTTTCCGGATAATCCGAGAGTTTCTCAAACGGTGCGACCATCAGACGGTAGCCCGCGATCAAGACCGCGAGGATCGAAAGATACGAAAGGAACAGTACCGCCCATACGATCCCTTCGGTAAACCGGCGATCATCCGATGCATAACGGAAACGCAGAAACACGATGCCGCCGTCACCGTCCGGGACAGAATAAAAAAACTCATTACTGTAGGTATCCCGGACTAGGGTGTTTTCCTTAAACGATCCGTCCGTCCGGATCAGATCTGCCTGTTTTGGCACCGCGTTCTTCGGAAACTCGCCGCGATACGCATTCAGATCTGCCGTAAAGCAGCCTCCTGCGCGCAGAACATCCTCCGCATCTTTTACGATGCGGTTCATCACAACATTTCGCATTCCGTTTTCGTTATCGTAGTGTTTCTCGATCAAAAGAAAAGAACACCCTGCCAGGGCAAGGAAAAGAAGTGTGATACCGATCAGATACTTTGCGATATTTCTCAATGATCTTCACCGAAGATATAGCCTTTGCGCCATACCGTTTTGATCAGTTTCGGAGATTCCGGCTCATCCTCTAAGCGCTCCCTGAGCCAGCGGATATGTACGTTCAGCGTGGACTGTTCCACAAACGCATCCTTCCAGACCGCATCATACAGTTCATCTTTATGCAGAAGTCTGCCCGGATTCTCCATCATATACAAAAGCAGGTCATACATCTTACCGCGGATCTCGCAGGGCTGTCCGTTTTTGCATACGAGACGCTTCTCCGTATCCATGGTAATACTGCCGCAGCTTAAGATACGACTGGGTTCTGCCGTTCTTCCGCTCCGATTCAATAATGCTTTGATCTTTGCCAGAAGGATCGGGACCGAGACCGGCTTATCCATATAGTCATCCGCCCCCAGCCGATAGCCGGTGAGCTTGCTCTCTTCATCGCTGCGGGCGCTGAGCATGATGATCGGGATATTCCTGCGCTCCCGGACCGCACTGCATGCCGCAAAACCGTCGATCCCCGGCAGCATCAGATCCAGCAGCAGGATGCCGACCGGCTCCCGCTCCAGAATCGCGATCCCTTCTTCGGCGCTTGCGGCCGTACGGACACTATAGCCTTCCGCTTCCGTAAAGTCCGCCAGAAGACCACGCAGTTCGTCATCATCGTCTATGATCAGGATATCGCTCATAGATTCAGTATAACATTAACGGAAGGTGTTTTCAATCGTGTATGGTTTCAAAACCGGTGCTCGATCCTTACAAACTTCGGATGATCCACGATCCCGTCCATCCCGGTAAAGGTGACTTCCAGCTCATCCGTCGCATAATCATACACGATGATATGAAATACAATATCCGAGTAGATCTTCTGGATGCCGCTCTCATACTCCGGCCGCTCTCTGGTGACGAGATCCTTCAGATCCGAGAAACTCATCTTGTCATACTCACTCACCCAGGTATTCAGCTTGTTGAAGCGTACCCAGTTGCTGGCGGAAACACTGAGTTCATCGTCACTGCCCTCCGTCACAAAAGCATTGACCACACCCATGCTGTCCGGGCTGTCCCAGGAAACACCTTCCCGCAGCGGCGTATACTGATCGCGCAGGATGGACTGTTTCGGCACATCCCCCTGCAGGTTCGCACAGTCCTCCGCAACAAGGCTTTCTTTCGGATCCGTCAGCAATACATTATGGGAGAAGGTAAAGTTTTTGCTCTCCGAAACCATATATTCTCCGATTTCACGCGCACTGTCCATATGTTCCAGCGCATAACGCAGTTCCAGCGTATAGCACTTCTTTCCTTCACAGACATAATCAAAATAGGAACCCGAATCCAGGATCGCGCCGAATACACCTTTCTCATTCATACCGGCCAGGATATCCAGCATTGCCAGCGTGCCGAAGGTCGTATAGCTGTTCTTTCCTTCGCCCATCTTAAAATGTGTCACGGCATGCACCGTACACATCTGCTTCTCACTTCCCAGGCTCCATTCCATAGTTCTGGAAAACATGCGTCCGCCGTCCGCACTCTTTTCGCCCCAGACCGTCAGAGCGTTGCAGTTGTTTTCCCGCAGGCAGTCCGGTACCATCTGGATCAGCAATGCTTCTTCATAGGACAGGATACCGTCATTCGCAATGCCGTTTATCCCGCCGCTGATTGTCTTTGCAAATCCGTCAAACTCCTTCTTATAATCCGCGGGAACATTCTTCATCAGTTCATAGATCCGGTCTTCCACCGGCTTGTAATTACCATCCAGATTCGGAAAGGCATGGTCGATGTTTTCGAACAGATACGGTTCGATCACACCGCTGATATCCAGCTCCATATCCAGCATTGTTTCGGCGTATGCTTTTCCCGCAGCGTAGTAATCGCCGTCCGTATAGTCCAGATACACTTCATAATAGGACGGCTTTTTCTCGATCATACAGCGTCCGTCCTCCGAAACAAAGGTCTCCAGCACTGCCTCCGGCTGTGCTTCCTCTCCGGCATAGCTGTGCTCGCTGTATACCGTTCCGATCGGTTCGAGCGTACTCACACCCGAAACCTCCGGCGCTACGTAAGCCGGTGTCTGCTGTCCGCAGGCCGTAAGAAATGTGATTGTCAGGAGGGTAAGTAATAATGTCTTTTTCATTGTATTTTCCTTATTTTGGGATACATTATCAGTTATAGTTTCTCAAGAACACCTTATCAGTCAGCTTCGCTGACAGCTTCCCCTCAAGGGGAAGGTGCCCGAAGGGCGGATGAAGTGTTCTTGTCTAGATGAATGCTTACATTGTCATCAGCCACTTGTTCAGCTGCCGTTCTCTCTGGGTGAGATCTGCCTCGTCCTGCAATTTACCGAGCTGCAGTTCCCCTTCGATATGCCCGTCCACAAAATACAGTACTCGCTCACTGCCGGCCGCGACTCTGGCACTGTGCGTGACCATCAGGATCGCCGTGCCGTCGCGGTTGACACGTACCAGTTCCCCAATCACTTCATCGGCCGCCTTGGAATTTAACGCACCGGTCGGTTCGTCGGCAAACAGTACTTTCGGATGATTGATGAGTGCTCTGCAAAGACATGCTCTCTGCAGCTGTCCGCCGGATACTTCCGTGATGCCGTTGTCTGCCGTTTCCATAATCCCCAGACGACGCATCAGCATCTCGGCTTCTTCACGCACCTTCTTCCGGTCCTCGATCCCCGCGTGATAGGCAGGAAGCAGGATGTTGTCCAGGATGCAGAGTTTCCGCATCATATACATCTGCTGAAAGATGAATCCCATACTGAGCAGCCGCAGCTTTGCCATCTCTTTGTCATTGATCTCGTTATAGTTTTTCCCGAGGAATGTGACATCTCCTGCCGTCGGCCGATCCATTCCGCTGATCGTATAGAGCATCGTGGATTTACCGCTTCCCGACGGTCCCATGATCGAAACAAATTCACCTTCGTGCAGAGAAAAATCCACATTCCGCAATACATTGTTGCTGATCTTATTGACAATATACGTCTTGCACAGTCCTTTTACATCAATGATCGTTTCCATATCAGTCCTCCCTTATATTCTGGATATTGATCGACTTTACCCGCAGCATACAGATGCGCATCGCACTCAGTCCGATCCCGAAGATGATCACCGGAATGATCACCAGACACTCCACGGGATCCGAGTATAAGCGTACACCGGTCGCATCGAATATGCCGAAGATCTTCGCCACGATGAAGTTTCCGGCTGTATACTCCGCCACATAGGCCAGCAGGATTGCCAGAATCAGGATCAATGTCATTCGCAGCATATGCCATTTTCGTATGTCTCTGTCAGTAAAGCCGCTGCACTTCAGCAGTGCGATATCCGGTGTCTCCGCCGCCATATCCACCGTTGTATACAATGTCGTATTGAGCAGCAATATGAATGCCGAGATTATAGTGAATACCACCTTTAACGCATCCAGGATCATAGTGATATAACTGTAGCTCTTCTTTAAATACTCCTCCGTTGTCCTAAAATTCTCGGCTCCAAAGCGGTCTTTCAGTTTCTGTATATAAGCAGCATGTTCCGACTCCGGAGCTTCCAGATGATAGTTGGTAATATGCGTATACGACTTGACTGCCCCCGTATATTCCCTTCCGGCGATCACCGTGAACTCACCGTTTTCATACAGATCCGCCAGACCGCAGATGATAAAGTTTCTCTGCACCGTATGCGATCCGATCCGGTCATCGTCGTATTCCTCCAGCTCCAGTGTGATCTCGTCCCCGATCTTAAAACCTTCTCTTTGAGCTGTCGCCGCACTCACCAGGATCTCATTATCCCGGATCGGAAGTTTCCCTCCTTTTCGGATCGGAATGTCTTTATTCTCGGTATCGCCAAACCAGAAGGTCGCTTCCAGTCCGTCCCCGTTACCGCCTACCACCGTTGCGCCCGTTCCGTTGAAATACCGGATACTCAAAGGGATCCCTTCTTTGTTCGCATCTTCCGCAAATGCCTTGTAAGCCCCCTCCACGCTGCCGCCTTTCTGGTAATAGTGATCCCACAGGTCTCCTCCGAATGTGACCACCAGATCCAGCTCCAGCTGCAGCTGGTTTCTCTGATATTCTTTACTGAGCACGGTATGGTTCAGATTAAACACCGTCAGCAGGATAAATGCTGCCAGCATATAACTCACGATCAGAAAAGCGTACTTCGCAAATCCGTTCACCAGATCCGAAACCGCCAGGAAGTTGGGAACTTTTCCTTTCGCGGTACGATACAGATCCAGACGGTTGAGTTTTTCAAAACGTTCCCCGATATTGCTCCCGTGGATCACTTCGATGACGGAGATCTTCCGGATCCGCCGCATCACGATCGCCGCAAATACGATGATCAGCAGGATCAGCATAAGGGATACCGCAAAAGCGATCTTTTCCACCATCAAAGGATCCGTTAATACATCATTTTTGCAAAACCGCCGGAGAACATACTTTGCCAGAGCCGCTCCACCGGTAACACCGGCGATGCCTCCGATGATCGCAAAGCAGATATAAGTTGCACAGAACATCCAGCGGTAACGCAATGAATCCACACCGATCGCACGCATCATACCGATCTCTTTTTCTTCCCGCCGGATCGCCGCCAGCATCATATAACGGATCGTGATCAGCATGATCAGGATGATCGCTACACTCAGCCCCATCAGGAAATATGATACCGTGGTCAGGATCATATAGGTACTGTCCTTCTTCGGACTGTTTTCATAAACGAACCAGCTGACCACACCGTCCAGTTCCCGTATGGAGTCATCAATGTTTTTGGTAAGTACCGTACGATCCGTCTGCAGCAGCATCTTCCAGCGCCGGAATGGCTCGTCATGCTTAAGTTTTTCAAAATCCGCATCTGAAATGATCAGTTCCTCACTGCTCATATTCCATGCGGTTTTGTAGATATCGGATACCCGGAATGCGTAGATCGTTCCCAGCTGGGTTGTGATCTGTATCTCATCCCCGACTCCGATGCCCGTTGTATCGGAAAGATCCAGACTGATCGCCATACAGCCCGTATCCACCGCAAACGGCCGGTCCTTCTCGTTATACAAAAGACCGATCCTCTTCGCAGCCGTTGTCAGCTGAAACTGTTTGTGCGAAGGGAAACCGCTGTCCGACGCCCGCATCCCGTTTGCATAAAAATCGCAGTTAAACAGACGCACATACGGCTTCAGTTCTCCGTCCTTCACCAGACCGCAGTTCGTCATCCAATCCTTAAGGATCTGCTCCTTTTTTTCAGGCTGTCCCGCACCGATATTGATACCGACCGCCATATTTGCCACATTGCAGACACGATCCGTATTCTGCCGCCCGGTGATCTCCATATACATCAGATTGGATGCGATGACCGAAATGATCGATGCGCTGATAATACAGAAAAAAAGAATACAATTCAGACCTTTATGCGCTTTCAGGTCATTTATCAACATTTTAAAAAACATACTATGATCTCTCCTCCTACGTTCAAAGCGATCATAGCATGTTTGCCCTTTTTAAATCTTTAAGAAACTCTTAAAATTCCCTTAGGAACTGTAACCCGTTTCCTTAATGTTTTTCTCTGCCGTTTTGCTTTTCTGCCCGCCGTATTTCCAGCAGATTCACCACCAGGATCAGCACCGTGATCATCCCTCCGATGACCAGTCCTTTTCCCACCGGCCAGACAAATTCCTGCGTTTCGTTTACGTCCAGCATCCCCTCCAGCATCCAGTAGCTGAAGGCGAAACTGGCGATCATTCCGGTGACCATCGCCACGATCGCCGACAGACCATGCTCGATCAGCAGCATTTTGAACTTCTGCTTCGGTTCCATCCCCACCACATCATAAAGCCACAATTCCCTGCGGCGCAACCGCATATTGGCCTGCAGCGTATTGATGATCTGTATCATGCACACGATGATAATGAAGACACTCAGCAGCCACACACTGACCTCCGTCACTTTAAGCATTCGCAGGTTTTCGGCATATCCGCCGCCGTATACCATCTCCATAAGATCTTGATACTGTATCTTGCGCGCAGCCGCATAACGTTTCAGTTCTTCATCCGGGAAGTCCTCTTCGATCGCGCGCTTCACCGCCACCTGCGCACTCCAGGACATATTGTAACTTAAGATAGACATCCTAGAAGCTTCGATTTCATGCGCTCCATCTTCCTCCGGGCACTCTTCCCTGCAGATCTCGTTAACAACTTTCTCTGCAAGATCCAGCGGATAGATCAGTTCCAGCCCGTTGCGCTTCAGCGAAGTATCATATCCACCGATGAGCGTATCGTCGGATACGATGCCACAGATCGTATAACGTCTCACAGCCCCCCTGTCATATTCGATCTGCTGAAGCGCCCCCAGCACTTTGACCATGGACACCGGCGTTTCTTCCAATACGGACATACAATCGTATCCCTGCTCCGATAAGGTTTCCAGCATCTCCTCCAGGCATTGGTCAAACAGTGCCTTGCTGTCATCTCCGGCCCCCCGGCTCATCTGCGTCACTACGTCCACATTGGCATCCGCATCCCACGGCACTTCCACAGGGCGTCCGTTTTTATCCAGCATATAATTGAGGTTGTGACGCTCCGCCACTTCCCATGCCGCTGCGAGATACGCATTTTTCGCCCTCACCCGACCTTCGATATCCGGTACGATAATGGTATCGCCCACTTTATAATTGGTCAGACGGGCCGGCGCAGCACCGTTGCCGCCCATCGGACCGTTCTCGATGATCCGGTTCACATCACTGATCAATATACCGCCTTCCGCCACCATCCTGTCATAGTCAATGCTGCCGTCGAGCAGATACGGCTCAAGCTGCTCCAGGACACCTTTTTCATAAGCGATATGATGTATCAAAGTCACAGTCTCGCTTTCCGTCAGACGTTTGAGATACGGATCGGAAGCCGTCCCCGCCATTCCACTTCCAAAGCCTTCATAATACTCCATCCAGATGGTGGCATCCTCCACATCCTGCAACTGCTCTACATCCGCGATCACCTCACGATCAGGATCCCCGGCGGTACGCATCAGCATATGCTCGTGTGCCTGCTCGGTATTGATGATCTCCCGGTATTCCATAGGATGATCCCCCATACTCTTTCGTATCTCTGCTTCCATCGAATCCGAAAAGCACAGCATGGTCATCAAAAAGGCCACGCTGAAAAACATCGCCAGAAAGACCGACCCCCCACGCCCCTTACTGCGCTTGATATTGCGATCGGCATAAAGCCCCGGCACGCCGAAAAGTTTTTCCCAAAGCCCGCCGCGCATCTTCCGCTTCCATTTCTTCGGCAGCCCCAGATTGCCGCCCATATTGCCCTGCAGCGCCGCAATGGGTGAGACCAGTCCTGCCTGGCGTGAAGGTTCCACCAGAGAAAATAGCGTAACCCCAAGGCACAGGATCGTGGCATAGCCCGCTGCTTTCCCATAAAATTGAAAACGGAAGATCCGCTCAAGCTGCAGCGTTTTGCGAAGCCATGGCGTAAGGCACTGCAATCCGAGATATCCCAGACCGATGCCCAGCGCCGAAGAGATCAGGCTCATAAGCATCCCTTCCGCAAAAAGCAATGTACGCAACTGCCGTTTGGACATGCCCACACAGCGCAGCAGGCCGTAATCCCGTACCCGTTCCGTCACGGAGATCAGCATCGTATTGCGAAGGATCGCAGCAGAAAACAACCCGAAAATAGATGCAATGAGCATGATCATAAAATCAACAAGCGCGTCGCTTTCGGTCTCCCCCTGATGCAGATACTGCGCCACATCTGCGCGTACATCAAATTTAATGCCGGTACTATTTGTCAGTTCCGCTGCCGTCCCGTACAGATCGGACGTGTCCTTCAGTTTCAAAGTCAGCTGGTACTGTTCGCCCCGTTCCATACGCGAAGTAAAGACGGTTCGCTCACGATAGTCCCGCACCGTCAGTTTCTCCGTATTCGGATAAGTCTCCAGCCGCTTCACCTGCCAGATGAACTCTTCCGTCGCGCCGCCTTCCGGCCGTTCATAATAACACAGCTCATACGGCATCGCTTCATAAGCACTCAGAAAGATATAGTCCCACGCGGAATACCACGCCGTCATCACAGAAAAACACAGGATAAAGGTCAGCGTGATGCCGCAGATGGAATAAAGTGTACGGGCCTTGTTTTTCTTCATATACTGTTTGGAAAGATGCAGCCAGTACATATCTTACTCCTCCACCGGATCAGATTTCGGATCCTCCGCAGCCGTATCGCTTTCCTTCTCATCCCTGTTCCGCAGTCTGGTATCCGACTCGATCTTTCCGTCCGAGATGCGGATGATACGGTCCGCCGTAGCCGCAATATTGTCATCATGCGTCACCACGATCAGTGTCTGGCCGTACTTCTCCGCCGATGTGCGCAGCAGATCCATGATCTCCACACTGGTAGCATGATCCAGGTTACCGGTCGGCTCATCCGCCAGGATCAGTGCCGGCTTGTGTGCATAGGCCCGTCCGATGGCCACACGCTGCTTCTGTCCGCCCGAGAGTTCCTCCGGCAGATGATAGCGCCGTTCCTCCATATTCAGCATGATCAGCAGTTTCGTCATCTGTTCCGGCTTTAACCGTATGCCGTCCAGCCGCACCGGGATCTCAATGTTTTCCTCTACATTGAGTACCGGGATCAGGTTGTATTCCTGAAAGATAAAACCGATCTTACGCCGGCGGAATTCCGCCCGTTTCGTGCCTTTGAGATCAAATACTTTTTCCCCGTCCAAAGTCACGCTGCCGGAAGTCGGTGTATCCACACCGCCGAGCAGCGAAAGCAAGGTCGATTTTCCGGAACCGCTGGTCCCCACGATGGCCACAAACTCTCCCTTTTCCACCGAAAAACTCACATGATCCAGCGCGATCACGCGAGTATCATTGACACCATATACTTTGGTTAATTGATTGACTTCAAGATAACTCATCAGAATTGTCTCCATTTGTTTACATTCAACTACAAGCCATGGGGACGGTTCTCCGGCTCATTTTGTGCCAGAGAACCGTCCCTGTGGTTCCTGTCCGATCAGACTTCCAGTTTACGATCCATTATATTCCGGCTGATGCGATACATCATAATTGCCGTGATCCCATAGACTACAAAAAAGAGCAATCCAGCAAAAACATCCTTGATCCAGTACTTTTCCGGATCATAGAGTATACTATCGATCCAGGAGAGGTACGCTGCCTGCTGTCCGCTTCTGAAAGGTCCCTCAGCAAATGCATCTTCTATCACATCCACAAGACAGGTGAGTCCCCACATCGCTAATATTTGGATATCAAACAGCAGTGTTCCGATAATAAAGATCACCCCTCTCTTCTGCACAATGCCGAATCCGGAAACGATACGCCGGGATACCGCTAACATAAAAACAAATGAAATATAGACATTTGCGATCACAACCGCTGCTGCCAGTGTAATACTCAATGTTGTAACAAACGCTTTCAGCCCGACATGTTCCATCATAATATTTCCGTAATACTCTTTGTATGCTCTGAGATAAGATCCAAACAGGCCAAAAACCAGATCCTCTTTATCCATAATCCCCAGGATCGCGCACAGCAAAAAGATCTCCAGATATATACTCAAAACGCCTAATTTTACATTCGTCTGCAGATGTGCGCTGTTCTGAACCGGAAGTGTAAGCCGTATCTTCCCTTCCTCTGTAAACAGCAGATTATATACTCTTCCGATCATGATGGCTCCCGCCAACACGATCCCCATCATGGAACAGAGCATAAAAACGACCATCAGATTACCTGCTGTTACCGACTTTTTTATTTCCGCTACCGCTGCCGTGATCAATGTTATTGTTGATAACACTACTGTATATCCCATCGTACACAGGAGCATCTTTTTCGTCTCCCGGATCTCCTGTTTCATCAATCTTTGTTTCATCGGATTTTTCTTCATCGGAACACCTCCATATAGGCTTCGTTCAGTGACTGACCGTTTTCTTCCCGCAATTCTTCCACGCTCTTATGAAAAACAAGTTTTCCTTCTTTGAGAAAGATCGCTTCGTCCAGGATCTGTTCCGTCTCCTGTATATGATGTGTGGATAAAAGAAGCGATGCATCCTCCGGCATATTCTGCAGCATGATCTTTATCACTGTCTCTCTTGCGACCGGATCGATCCCGGCAAACGGTTCATCCAGAACATAGAGTTTTGCTTTTCTGGACATCACCAGAAGGATCTGTACTTTTTCGCCGCTTCCTTTGGACATTTTTCCGATAAATTCAGATGTTCGGATACCCAGTCCGGAAAGCGCCGCCTCTGCTTTTCCCCTGTCAAAATCGTCATACATCAGTTCATAAAAATCCAAAAGATCGGATACTTTTCTATCTTCTTTGAATGCCGGCTTATCCGGAGAATACGAAACGATTGTCTTTGTCTTTTCTCCCACTGCCTCTCCGTTGATCCGGATGGAGCCTTTTTCATCCTGCAGCAGTCCGACGATCTTCTTGATCAATGTGGTCTTTCCGCTGCCGTTCGGCCCGAAAAGTCCAATGATCTTTCCGCTTTCGATCTGAAACGAAACATCGTCCAATGCGGTCTTTTTGCCGTATTTATGGCTTAGATCATTACATTCCAATATAACACTCATACTCCGCTCCCCTTATAAAAGCTTCATTGCTTCGTCCCTGCTGATCCCCAGTTCTTCCATCCTCTGCAGGAACTCCTTCACCGTTTTCTTTGCCAGTTCTTTTCTCGTCTGGTCGATCCGGTCTTTATCCTCTGTAACAAATCTTCCGCTGGTCCGCTGGCTGTATACCAGCCCGTTCCGCTCCAGTTCTGCGCAGGCTTTCTGCATCGTATTGGGATTTACGGCCGCTTCCACCGCCAGTTCCCTGACTGCAGGCAGTTTTTCCCCGGGCGCATATTTTCCGGAAACGATATCGGATTCCAGCCGCTCCACGATCTGCAAAAAGATCGGTCTGTCTGAATCCAGGTTCCAAGGCATCTTCGTTACTCCTTTCTTTGCGTCATATAAAAAAATGTAATTGTATTATTGTCTCATTGTATTACTGCAATAATACAATGAGACATGTTAGATGTCAATAAAATCCGACAAAAAAACAGAATGTAGTTTTCACTACATCCTGCTATTCTCAACTCCGCAAACTACCCGGTTAATTATTTGACACCGCTATCAAGGTCCAAACGCAATCTCGATTCGGTCTGTTTCATAAATATTATAAGTAGCGGCCTCATTCTTGTATTCATAACCGTCACCATATACCTGTACCAGAATTTCAGAATCGGAATCTCCTTTCGAAATCTTCAAACGGTAAATGTCATAATCCCACCAATCACATTTAAATGCAGAGAAATATACCGGGATTACCGCATCTTCGACATGTACAATAAATTTACAAAAAGACGGCCCGTAATCTGCAGGATGGAAAAAGTAACGGAATGGCGTTCGATGCTCATTGTTGTTAGTATCGTATGCCCATCCCTCTCCCCATCGGATATCGGATACTTTATATCCGGTATCGATCATCATCGTACGGCTGTTAAAGTGCGTAGCCACGATCAATACAAGAATAATTGCAAGTATGATCGCAATTACGATGGTAACCAGCGGTATCACTGACTTCTTTTGCTCATCCCGTTCCATACTCTACACCTGTTCCTCTCTTTTTTCAAAGAATACAAC
>JAEEGL010904195.1_pt1 | contig 20178 bp, 10 predicted proteins | sample 9134231 | NCBI WGS metagenome assembly JAEEGL01 (sample SAMN16246548, study PRJNA631951) | gut metagenome | biome: gut microbiome; feature: rumen; material: fiber-attached | host: Bos | place: Iran: Karaj | collected 2018-10
AAGGTACATAGTCGGAGATATCCCTGCCACCGCCGAAGAACCACAGTGTGCCTTTGTCATTCCAGAGAAGTCCTGACTGGTCGTTCTGCCGCTCAGTGGCAAAGAACAACTCAGGCATATCCCAGTCTTCGCATCCAAAACGCAGACGTGCCTGCACAAATGTCGTCGAGGTGTCTTTCTCCGCTTTTCCTGCGGGTGTGCTGAAATAGACCGCTAAGGCATCACCGTTGTCAGCCACTTCAAAGCCGGGGGAGTGGTTATGGCGATACACCCCGAAGTCGATACCGGTAAGTGCTGCTACATCCGTCTTCGTATAGACAGGAGGTATCGGTAAAGCACAACGCACATGGAAATAAGGTTTTTTCAGGGAGGGTCCCTGTTTGGCTTGAGCTGTTGACTGGATAACAGCAGACTGGCAGAAGGGCTGCATGTCTCTGTCTTGAAGCACGAATTCCAATATACCGCCGTTGTTACCTTTCGCCTGCATATTGGTTCCCGGTGCCATCTTGGCACCCACCACATGTATCGTATCATTTGCCAGTGCATAGGCATGGAATGATCCGATGATCAACATTGTAAAGATAAGTAGTTTCTTCATATTATTTTAAACAAATGTTTCCAAGAATTTCAAGGCTCCATCGCAATGTATTTCTTCTGTCGTGGCTGGGATAAGCACTGTTTCTCCAGCCTGTAACGTGAAGGTATTGCCTTCATTGTCGGTGAAGCTTCCGTTACCGGATAATCCTATTAATATGACGAAACTGTCAAGATCTTTGTACTCAATAGTCATGGGTTCATCTAAATCATATACCGATGTGGTGAAGTAAGGACACGATACGAGTGTTATACCGACATTCTTCTCTGGCTGATAATGTGTCCGGTAGTCTTTCTCGGTATGATAGTCGATACATTGGGCTGCCTGCTCGGTGTGCAGATCGCGGTAATTACCGTTTTTGTCCTTCCGCTTATAGTCATAGATACGGTAGGTGACATCAGATGTCTGCTGGATCTCAGCCAAGAAACAGCCTGCCCCGATGGCATGGATACGTCCGGCAGGGAGGAAGAACACATCCCCTTCTTTCACCTTGTATTGTGCCAACGCGTCACAGATCGTGTCATCAGCCACCATCGCCTTGTATTTCTCAGGGGTGATACGTTTTTTCAGTCCGCTGTACAACTGTGCACCTTTCTCGGAATTCATCAGATACCACATCTCCGTCTTTCCATGAGGCTTACCCTGTCGGTGAGCTATCTCTTCAGAGGGGTGCACCTGAATGGACAGGTCACTGCGTGCATCGATAAACTTGATCAACAGCGGAAATTCATCACCGAAACGCTGATAGTTATCTTTACCCACCAGTTTCTCCTGATACTCGGCCACCAGTTGGTTGACGGTCTTACCATGGTACGGTTCATTGTCGGCGATGGTCTCATCGTTTTTCACCCCGGAGATCTCCCAACTCTCACCAATATTGTTGATGGTCAGATGACGATGTTTAAGAGCACTGATTTTTTCACCTCCCCAGATCGTTTGTTTCAATAAGGGGATAAACTTAATTGGTTGCATAAATTATAAATAATTTCTTCTAATGAGATTCTTTGAAAAAGATAATGAAATCACGAGATTACGAGATTACGTGATTACGTGATCACGAGAAATTCTCTAAACCCTAAACTCTAAACTCTAAACTAATTATCCTTCCAGAATTCGGGCGTAAAGAGGATGGCGACGCTGAAGATCTCGAGACGTCCCATCAGCATAAGGGCAGAGAGAATCCATTTTACCGCTATCGGCATCATTGTCCATGACATGCTAGGGCCTATCTCCAGACTGAGGGTCGGGCCGATATTACTTGCGCAGCTCAGGGCGATGGTGATGGCATTGGTGTTGTCGATACCTGTCAGGATCATCACGAGGTAGGAGACCATCAAAAGAACCATATAGGCAGCGAAGTAAGCCATCAGTGTCACCTGTGCGGAGTAGTTTATATTGGTATCGTTTACCTTCACCGGCAGGATCGCTTTCGGATGGAGGATACGCTTAAACTCATTTCTCACAATCTTCATGATCATCACACCACGGACACACTTGAAACCGCCTGCCGTACTGCCTGCACAACCACCGAAGAACATACAAACACAAAGGATCACCCATGTGAAACGATGCCATTCAGAGACATCTACGTTGAACACACCGGTGGTGGTCAGGAACGACACCACCTGATATAATCCGTAACGGATGCCGTCGGAGAAACTGTAGTGGTTGAGGATGCAGAGGAATACGGTGATGATCAAAGTGAACAAGACAACCAGTGTGCAATAGAGTTTGAACTCAGAATTCTTGAACAACTGTTTGATACGTCCCTTAAATATAGATGTATAGAGGAGGGTAAAACTGATACCGGCCAGGAACATGAAGACGATGGAAGAATAGTCGATGCCGGGATTATGGTAGAAGCCGGTAGCCTCGTTATGGGTGCCGAACCCGCCGGTAGCCGTTACGGTCATGGCATAGTTCAGACAGTCGAAGATGCTCATGCCAAAGATATAGAAAGCCACGGCACATCCTACGGTGAGCAGCAGGTAGATCGACCAGATCCACTTGGCGGTGGTTGTCAATCGGGGATGCATCTTTGCACGTATAGGACCTGTCGCCTCAGCGGAGAACACTTTCATGTTGCCGCCTACCAGTGACGGGATGATGGCAATGGTGAAGAATACGATTCCCAATCCTCCGATCCACTGTGTCAGTGAGCGCCAGAAGAGGAGGGCATGGGGTAAGCGTTCCACATCATCGATCACGGAAGCCCCCGTGGTGGTAAACCCCGACATCGTCTCGAAGAAAGCATCTGTGGGAGTGCTCACATAACCGCTTGCCAGGAAGGGTAGGGAACCGAAGATACTGAAGATAATCCAGGTGAGGGTTACCAGCAGATAGGCATCCCGCCGTCCTAAGTTATTCGCTGCATTCCTGCCGGCATAGCGGAAGATGATTCCACCGGCGATCATCACAATAAACGAAAGGAGGAAAGCTAAGATATCATCTTCCATGTAAAAGATGGATATTCCTAAGCAGATCAGCAGGAACCCTGCTTCGAGGTAAAGCAGTGATCCGATAATCTTATATATCAGTTTGAGGTTCAGCACAGCGTATCCTTATTATATTATCTAATTAAAAAACTTCTCCAGCTTATCCATGTTGATACCATGACAGAATACCACCACGATATCACCGGCTTCTATCTGTGTACCTCCAGAGACGAGGATTCCCTCACCGTGACGTACCAGTCCACCGATGGTGGCACCCTTAGGCAATCCCAGTTCATACACCTTCTTTTTGGTGACACGGGAACCTTGCTGAGCCGTAAACTCTGCCACATCGGCATTGGCGGTCATCAGGAAACGGATATTGTTGACATCAGCATCCAGCATCATCTGGTAGATATAACTGGCGGCGAGAGCTTTCTTGTTGATGATTGTTCCGATATCCAGACTCTCTGCCATACTCACATAATCGAGATTCTCCACCATAGCCACCGTCTTGCGCACGCCCAGTCGTTTGGCGGTAAGACATGCGAGGATATTCGTTTCAGCATTTCCTGTCAGGGCCACGAAAGCCTGTGTGTTCTTGATACCTTCTTCCACGAGCAGGGAGATATCCCGGCCATCGCCATGAATAACCATCACACGCTCATTTTCAATCACCTCGTTGATCTTCTCACAGCGTGCCTCATCCTGTTCAAGGATTTTCACGTTCATATATTCCGGCATCAGGACTGTTGAACGGACGGCAGTGGCGCCTCCTCCCATGATGATGACGTTCTTCACATCTACATAATGCTCTTTGCCTACGATCTTACGGATGTATGGGATATAGTTGCGGGTGGTCATGAAATAGGCCAGGTCGTATATCTTCAACACATCATCACCACGAGGGATGATGGTCTCATCACCTCGCTTCACAGCCACGATATGGTAAGGCGACTCAGGCTTACACAGTTCTTTCAATGGTTCGTTGAGGATCTCGCAAGTCTCACGCAACTTAATGCCAAGCATCACCAAGGCCCCGTCGTGCACATCCCATCGCTGACGAACCCACGACATCTTCAGTCCGTTGGCGATATCTCTGGCAGCGAGATGTTCCGGGTAGATGATCGACGAGATGCCGAGTTCTTCGAAAAACTCTTTGAATCGTGCTTCGTTATACTCCCATGAGTCTACCTTGGCCACCGTGCGTTTAACGCCTAAAGCTTTTGCCATCATGCAGATATTCATGTTGAAATTCTCATCGGGAGTGACGGCGATGAACAAGTCTGTATTATGCACACCGGCATCCTTAAGTGTCTTGATCTTCCTGTTGGAGGCGAGCACTGTCATCAGGTCATAGTCACTCGTGATATTGGCGAGTCGCTCGTCATCATCATCAATCAGGATCGTATCATGATTGTTGCGTGAGAGCAGTTTTGCCAGATGGGTTCCGATGGCAAAGGCACCGTAGATGATTATTTTCATGACTCTATTGTTTTATCTTTTTTATGGCTTGTTTGATTCCTTCACAGTCGATGCCGACGATGGCTTGCAACTGTCCTACCGATCCGTGTTCTACAAAACTGTCGGGTAATCCCAACCGTATGACATGCGGTGTGTATCCGTGATCGTTCATCCATTCCACCACCGCCGTTCCCAGTCCTCCGTTACGGATGCCATCTTCCACAGTGATAATATGGCTGAAACGCTTTCCTACTTCCTGCAGGATCTCCTCGTCGAGGGGTTTGAGGAAACGCATATCGTAATGGGCTGCAGTATAGGGGTAGTTCTCCTGCTGCAGTGCTTGCAGTGCTTTGGTTACCTCATTGCCGATGGGCCCTATAGAGAGCACGGCGATATCTTTTCCTTCCTGCAGTTGTTGTCCGCGTCCTACGGGAATCTCCTCAAAGTCGCAAAGCCAGTCGGTGAGCACACCGCGTCCACGGGGATAGCGTATGATGAAAGTTCCTTTATCCGGCAGTTGTGCCGTGTCCATCAGTCGCCTCAACTCCCGCTCATTCAGTGGGGAGGCGATGGTAAGGTTGGGTATTGGTCGTAAGGCGGCCATATCGAAAGCACCATGGTGGGTAGGACCGTCTTCCCCCACCAGTCCTGCTCTGTCGAGACAGATTACCACGGGGAGGTTCAGGATAGCCAGATCGTGGATGATATTGTCGTATGCCCGCTGTGCAAAAGCGCTGTAAATATTACAGAAAGGTTGCAGCCCGTCTTTTGCCATACCGCCGGAGAAGGTCACGGCATGCCCTTCGGCTATTCCCACGTCGAAGGTTCTCTCTGGCAACTCGTGCATCATGATATTCATAGAGCATCCAGTGGGCATGGCAGGTGTCACTCCCACAATCTTCGGGTTTTGCCGGGCGAGCTCCAAAAGCGTCTCTCCGAAAACATCCTGGTACTTCGGTGGAAGGTTACTGCTGTCGGTCTTGATGCGTTCACCGGTTTCCGCATTGAAACGTCCGGGAGCGTGCCAAACGGGGTCTTCTCCCTCAGCGGGCCTATAGCCGTGCCCCTTCTGAGTATGAAGGTGCAGCAGCTTCGGTCCTTTCATATCCTTCATTTGTCGGAGCATTCTCACCAACTGTATTACATTATGCCCATCGAAGGGTCCGAAATAGCGGATGTTCATTCCTTCGAAGATGTTTTGCTGATGACTGATGGCCGACTTCACCGCATTGCTCAGTCGGATAAGTCCTTTACGGCGGTCGTCTCCCAGATAACCGTACTTCTGCAGCAGTCGCGATGCCCTGTAACGCAGTTTGTTGTATGTCTCAGTGGTGTTCAGGTTAATGAGATACTCTTTCATTCCTCCTACCGACCGGTCGATACTCATATTATTGTCATTGAGGATGATGAGCAAGTCGTTGGGCGATGAGGAGACATTATTCAGTCCTTCGAAAGCCAGTCCACCCGACATGGCTCCGTCGCCGATCACAGCCACCACATGTGTCTTTTTCCTTGAGTTTTTTTCTTTCTGATGTTGTGTGGCTGCCACGGCCATTCCTAATGCTGCCGATATACTGTTGGAGGCATGCCCACAGGTGAAAGTGTCGTACTCACTCTCTAAAGGTGAAGGGAAAGGCATGATACCATGCAACTTACGGTTGGTATAGAACTGATCTTTCCTGCCTGTCAGTATTTTATGGCCGTATGCCTGATGCCCCACATCCCATACGATACGGTCGTAAGGGGTGTCAAAGACGTAATGGAGTGCCACGGTAAGCTCCACGACTCCTAAGCTCGATGCCAGGTGCCCAGGGTTTACTGACAGCTCGTTGACAATCGTCTGCCGCAGTTCATCACATACTTGCGGTAACTGTTCTACATCCAACTGTCGGAGGTCTTTTGGGATACTAACTTGATCTAATATATGATGGTCACTATTGTTCACTTCTTTATAAGAATTATTTATTTATAATAAATAACGACGTGCAAAGATAATTATTTTATGACAATCATCCAAAAATCCATGCTTCTTTTGTATCAAAAGCTGTTTGATGTTTGGAGATAAGGAAAAGATGATTTATCTTTGCATAGGATTTTTGAAATTATTATTAACTATCAATAATTATGAAACAGACAATCTTTATATCGACAGTGTTTGTGTTTTTCTTGTCATTTTCTGCCAATGCCCAGACTAAAGACGGCGGCATATCCAAGCAGATGCTGAAGGAGATACAGCAGGCACAATCCTATTCTGTGGCCGACAAGGCTCTCTTCAATGCCATGGCAAGTAATAAGATCGATGATCTGGCACAGAATTTCAGTAAGAGAAGTGAGCGTGATACCTATTTCAGTGTGGAGACACCCAAGCAGAGCATCACCAACCAGCGCAGCTCCGGCCGTTGCTGGATGTTCAGTGGCTTTAATGTCTTGCGTGCCAACTTTGCCGCACAGTGTGCCAACGACCCGGAGATGAAAGACTTCGGCGGTCTGGAGTTATCTCAGAACTATCTGTTTTTCTGGGATCAGCTGGAGAAAGCCAACCTCTTCCTGCAGGGTGTCATAGACTGCGCAGATAAACCCATGGAAGATACACGTGTGCGTTTCTTCTTCAAGACTCCTCTCGGCGATGGCGGTACTTTCTGCGGTGTTTCCGACTTGGTAGAGAAATACGGTGTGGTGCCAGCTGAGGTCATGCCTGAGACCTTCTCTGCTGAGAATACCAGTAAGGCGAGTCAGTTGATCAAGAGCAAACTGCGTGAGCAGGGTCTGAAATTGCGTCAGATGATTGCTGGTGGGAAGAGTAAGGCAGCTGTCAGCAAGGAGAAACAGGAGATGTTGTGTGTCATCTACCACATGCTCAGTCTGGTCTATGGTGCTCCTGTGAAAGAGTTCGCTTATTCTTTCAAGGATAAGAGCGGTAAGACCATCGGAGAGCCACAGACATATACCCCGTTATCATTCGCCAAGAAGATAGGTGCTGAGAAGCTCAATGGTACTTTCCTTATGGTGATGAATGACCCGCGCAGACCTTATCACAAGACTTATGAGGTGGAATACGACCGTCATGTGTACGACGGACACAACTGGGTGTATCTGAATCTTCCAATGGATGAGATAGAAGCCCTTGCCATCGCCTCTCTGAAAGATGGACGGAAACTGTATAGCAGTTATGATGTCAACAAACAGTCTGACCGTAAGGTGGGATACAATGACTTGAACAACTTTGATTACGAGTCGCTTTTCGGCACCACATTCCCGATGAATAAGGCAGAGCGTATCTCTACCTACGATAGTGGTTCCACCCATGCCATGACCCTCTGTGCTGTTGACCTCACTGCCGACGGAAAGGCAAAGAAATGGAAGGTAGAGAATTCTTGGGGTTACGATGCCGGTCAGAAAGGTTATCTGATCATGACCGATGAGTGGTTCCGCGAATTTATGTTCCGACTGGTGGTCAACAAAAAGTATGTTCCCGAGGCACTGCTGAAGGAGGCTGCTCAGAAACCTGTCATGGTGATGCCGGAGGATCCTCTCTTCCTCCCCGATGAGTAGTGCTTTTTAAAGTGAAGCATAAAGGACTCTGCTCGTCCTATTTGTAATGAGTCGTCATCTTGTATACTCAAATCCTTAAATATTTGTAAAAAAGTTAGTAAACTATTGCTAATTAAAAATATAAGTGCTAATTTAGCGTGCTAATTCTATTCACAAGAGATTAATATGTTTTACTAAAACCTTATAAATTATGAAGTACAAAATTATAGATGTAGAAGGTATCGGACAAGTTTACGCAGAGAAACTGTTGGCTGCAGGAATTGTTGATACAGAGATGCTTTTAGAGAAATGTGCAAAACCTGCTGGTCGCAAGGCATTGGCAGAGGAGACAGAGATTAGTGAGAAACTGATCCTTACCTGGGCAAACCACTGTGACTTGATGCGTATCCATGGTGTAGGTCCACAGTTCTCTGATTTATTGGAGGCTGCCGGTGTAGATACCGTTAAGGAGTTGAAGCATCGTAAACCAGAGAATCTGCAACCGAAACTCGAAGAGGTTAACGCAGAGAAAAACCTCGTTCGCCGTGTTCCTTCTCTGAAAGAAGTGGTAAAGATGGTAGCACAGGCTGCCGAGCTTCCCGGTGTAATGGAGTACTAATTAATCCTTAATCACGATTATTGAGCCATCCTTTTCAGGGTGGCTTTTTTGTTGGTGAAAAGTTGGTAAGCGACAGGTCTTTGCTAAACTGTTTCAGATAGTTTTAGCATACACTGAAATAAATTTGCATGATTCAAAAAACCGTTATATTTTTGTATTGATATATTTGAAAACCACAAGTAATGGAATACTATTATGATAACTGTCGTTCAATCATCAGCGATGACTGTGCCATTCTTTGACATTACCATGCAAAAACGTACTGTCAGTATTGCTTTCCCACCCCCTGTGTAAGATAGATTCTTCATATTCCTTCATAATCTTATCACAATACAGATCTCTTTCATCTAATTCGTGTATCAGATAGTAATTGAAACCAATGGATATAAAAGTCACTATGCACAAGGCGATGAACAAAAAAGAACACTGACGTTTCATATTATATTCTATCTAGAAAAGTTAAACCATAATATGATCACGCACAAATCATAATGAAAAGGCGTAGATCATCTCTATACGCCTTAGAGGTTCACCACAAACCCACACACCATAATAGAGAGTCTACGCCAATATCAACTCCCAACAGGTGTGTATTTGCTCTTTTGTAAAAGATGTGGTGTATTTCTAAGGCAATTGAGCATATACTTCATAAATTACGAACGCAAAGATAAAAAGAAAATTTATATCTACAAAGGAAAAAGGGAAAAAAGATGTCATTTTCTTTATTTCTCCCTAGATTTTGAGTTAATGAGGGATTCGTTTTAAGTTATAGGGGAGGGTTTATCCCTACCCGATAGCATCGGGCACACAAGAAAGCCCCCTCCAGGGCGGGGACAGGCTCTTTTTGTGCCTATCCCCAATTCTTTATGGCCTTCAGCTATTCACTCTTAACTATCTTTCTCTATTCCTGATGCTTCACTGTTTACACCAGATGCTCAATCAGGTCAGCACGTTCTCCGGGGAGGTAGTCGATGACAGGAATCTCTACCATCGTATAGCAGCCGGGTTGCTGGCGCATGCTGGCGCGTGCTACATTCACCAATACCTGTCCGGTGAGGGCGGGGTTATTGATGCTCATGTTAAACTCCAGACGCTGATTCTGTGTCTTGCCACTGACACCCTTGCGCACGAGGTTGACGCCATGTCCCATATCTTTCACATCATCAACGGAGTTGACGGCAAAGACATGTGTCTCGTCATTAGCGAAATAAGGATCAGCCTTCACAGCAGCCGTGACATCCTCCAACTTAGCACCTTCTTCCAACTCTACATAGACCATGCGGCGGTGGATGCCCTCACCCAAAGGAATCGTCATCGACAAAGCATCCTTGACACCGGCCTTGCTACGCACACATACACTGTGTCCCATTGACATGCCCGGTCCGAAGTTGGTGTAGCTCAGTCCTTTAGGCGCTAAACTCTGCATGAGCGTGCGTACTACGGAGTCGGATCCCGGATCCCATCCTGCAGCGATGACACTCACGGTATTGGTGGCTTTGTTGACAGCCATCAGTCGCTCGCGATAGCCACGGATATTTGTATGTATGTCAAAACTGTCAACGGTATTGATGCCTAGTGGCAATATCTTCATGGCATACTCCTCACAGCTGCGGGTAGGAGTGGCAAGGATTGCTACATCAACATCCTTCAGTTCGGTGATGTCTTTCACTACGTCGTATGCTGCCAACTCAGCCGGTTTGTTTTCTGCTCCATTTCTTCTAACGATGCCGGCAATCTCAAAATCTTCTGCTGCTTCGAGCGCTTCGATGGTGAATTTACCGATGTTTCCATAGCCTACAACGGCTGCTCTGATCTTTTTCATGTTTCTTTCCTGTTTAAAATTACAATCTGGGCGCAAAATTACAAAATTAGTTACAATTGTAAAAAAGAATCCCTGTAAAAATATTAAAGTTTTTGCAGAAGTTACATATTCAAAGATTCTCATTGCCCTAACTTCCTTTATTTATACAATAAATAAGTAAATAAAACGTTTTTGTTATTGTATATATACAAACTTAGTATTATTATGATTGAATATGTAAAGGGTAGTCTTGCTGACATTACTCCCGCTTATGCTGTCATCGAGGCTAACGGGGTGGGCTATGGACTGAATATCTCGTTGAACACTTATAGTGCTATACAAGGAAAAAAAGAAACGAAACTATGGGTATATGAAGCGATACGTGAGGATGCCTATGTGCTCTTTGGTTTTGCCACAAAACAGGAACGAGACATGTTTCTGTTGCTTATCACTGTATCCGGAGTGGGAGCCAATACGGCGAGAGTAATTCTCTCGGAGATGACTGTCAACGAGCTCTGTAATGTGATATCTACAGGCAACGAACGGGTGTTGAAAGGAGTGAAAGGTATCGGACTGAAGACTGCACAGCGTATTATCGTGGATCTGAAAGACAAGATCCTCAGCAGTGGGGTGGCCCAGCAGATCTCGGTTGCAGGCGGTTCACAGAGTACGGTTGATTATGGTGTCAGGGACGAGGCAGTGGGAGCACTCACAATGTTGGGCTTCTCACCGGCTCCTTCAGCCAAGGTTGTCATGGCTATCCTGAAGGAAAATCCTGATATGCCGGTAGAGCAGGTAATCAAGCAAGCGCTGAAACAGATTAAATAGTTTAGAGTTTACGGCTTTGCCGTGATTATCGGCTGCACCTCAGCAATAAGCAAGCTTACTGCATTCGGTTTGCACGATAATTAGGGTTTAGGGTTTAGAGTTGAGAGGTGTGTCTCTGAGGTTAAGAAACTGATATGAGGGTACGTAAGCATTTAATGATATTGACCATTATCTTTGTCAGCATTCAGGTGTTGGCATGGAGTGCTGCGCCCCTGCAACAGGATAACCGGACTCGCCGACAGCAGAATACCCAGCAGGATAACCGGACACGACAACAACGACAGAATGCGCAGCAGACGGGCAATGGTGATGATAAGAAACCACGGCAACCGATCACTGCCCAACCGATCTTTGAAGATGAGGATACGATTCCCGACTCACTGCTGAATCCTCGGTGGAAGATACAACGCACACAACCCATCACCCTTGATGACCTGCAAAAGAACGCGGCCGACCTGCGGATGCCGGAGAATATCAAACAGGAGTTTGTTTATAACGATACGCTGGATGGTTATTTCGTAGGTTCTAAATTAGGTTCTTCGTATATAGGCACTCCGATGTGGATGACACCGGAGGAGTTTGACCGATGGAGTGAGCGGGAATTGCGAAGGAAGTTCTACCGCTCAAAGAATGAGCAGACGGCCCAAGAGGAAGAGAAAGAGAAATTCTCTTTTACCGACATGCATTTCGATTTAGGTCCTGCAGAGAAGATCTTTGGTCCCGGTGGGGTGCGTATCAAGACACAGGGAACTGCAGAACTGAAGTTTGGTGCAACGATGAAGAATATCGATAACCCGTCGTTGCCGATACGCAACCGTAAGACTACCACGATGGACTTCGATGAGAAAATCAACCTCAGTGTGAACGGTAGGGTGGGTGACAAGGTGAATATGAACCTGAACTACAACACCGATGCTACCTTCGACTTCGATGCACAGAGCCTGAAACTGAAATACGACGGAAAGGAAGATGAGATCATCAAGCTGGTGGAAGGTGGTAATGTGTCTTTCCCCAGTAACTCCTCATTGGTAAGGGGAGCCTCCTCACTCTTCGGTATACGCACTGACCTGCAGTTCGGAAAGCTGAAATTACAGACGGTGGTGTCTCAGAAGAAATCATCCTCGAAGAGTGTCTCTTCGAAGGGTGGAGTACAGACGACACCCTTTGAGATCGATGCCGCCGATTATGAGGAAAACCGCCACTTCTTCCTCTCACAATATTTCCGTGACTGTTATGCAAACGCAATGTCCACATTGCCGAACCTTACTACGGGCGTTACCATCAACCGTGTGGAGATATGGATCACCAACAAAACCGGAACGACTACCAATACCCGTAATATCATTGCCTTATCGGATTTGGGAGAGAATGCTAAGGTGAGCAATGCCAACTGGACTGTTACCGGACTTCAGGTACCTGCCAACCAGGCAAATACCGAGTATAGCGCGATGGTTACTAATTATGCCGAAGCTCGCAGTATTGATGCTTCGTCAACCGTGCTCGATGCCATCCCGGGATTTGTCGGTGGTGTCGATTATGAGAAACTCGAGAGCGCACGCCTACTTAACGCATCAGAATATACCCTGAACAATGCCTTGGGATATGTATCGTTGAAGACGAATATACAAACCGACCAGGTGGTGGCTGTCGCCTTTGAATATACCTATGGTGGGCAGACCTACCAGGTGGGAGAGTTTGCCGGAGATATCACCGATGTTAACCAGACTCTGTTCGTGAAATCGCTGAAGAATACCAGTAACAATCCATCGCAACCAAACTGGGACTTGATGATGAAGAACGTGTATTACCTCGCTTCATCGGTGGAGAGAGAGAAATTCCGACTCGACATCAAATACCAGAGTGATACCACCGGTGTCTATTTGTCGTATATCCCTGAGACACAGGTGAAAGACCAGACCCTCATCAAGGTGGTGGGAGCCGACCGGTTGGATAACAATAACAATGCCCATCCCAACGGATATTTCGACTATGTACAGGGATATACTGTCAGTAACGGTCGTGTGTTCCTGCCGAAGGCAGAGCCTTTCGGTGATGATCTTTATAGTTACCTGACGAGTAAAGGCATCTCGCCGACAACGGCTGAGAAATACTGTTTTTATGAGTTGTATGACTCCACAAAGACCGTTGCCAAACAAATTGCCGAGAAAGATAAGTATATCATGGTAGGGCAATACCGTGGAACCTCTGCCAATGTGATCTCCTTAGGAACCTATAATGTACCGCAGGGCAGTGTGGTGGTCACCGCCGGTGGCGTCACCCTTACGGAAGGTTCTGACTACAGCGTGGATTACTCTGCCGGTGAGGTGACAATCCTCAACCAGAGTATCATTGATGCAGGAACACCGGTGAATGTCAGTCTGGAGAGTAATACCGATTATGCGCAACAGCGAAAGACGATGGTGGGTTTAAACTGGGAATATGACTTCACGAAAGATTTCCAGCTCAGCGGTACCCTGCAGCATCTGTCCGAGCAAGCACTCACCACAAAGGTATCGATGGGCAGCGAGCCCCTGAACAATACCTTGTGGGGTGTGAATATCAACTGGAAGAAAGAGAGTCAGTGGCTTACAAACATGCTGGCGAAGTTGCCGGGTCTCCACTGTACGTTACCCTCACAGATATCGTTTACTGGAGAGTTTGCACATCTGATAGCAGGACAATCACATGGCACCCAAGACAATGCTTCCTATCTTGATGATTTCGAGAATACCAAGAATGCCATCGATGTAAGTACCCCTACCTCGTGGATTATCTCCAGTGTGCCTTCGGTATTCAGTGAGTCGCAAGACAAGAGTGACGTGTCGAGCGGGTATAACCGTGCACTTCTCTCTTGGTACACCATCGACCCGCTGTTTACGCGCCGTTCCTCATCCCTCACACCCAGTCATATCAAGAGTGATCTTAACCAACTCTCCAATCACTATGTGCGAGAGGTACACGTGAAGGAACTTTACCCGTATCGCGACCAGAGTAATTATAATGGTGCCACTGCTACCTTGCCGATCCTGAATCTGGCGTATTACCCCAGTGAGCGCGGACCGTACAACCTCGACGTGAACCTGAACAGCGACGGTACCTTGCCGAATCCGAAACAGCGCTGGGGTGGTATGATGAGAAAGTTGGATACCAACGACTTCGAGGCTGCCAATATCGAATATATTGAGTTCTGGATGCTCGACCCCTTTATCTATACCAGAAACACTCCACAGGCAGGTAGCTTGGGCGGCGACCTGTATATCAACTTAGGAGATATCAGTGAGGATATCCTCCGTGACGGAAAGAAATTCTATGAGAGTGGCATGGCAGTGGATGGCAGCAGTAACTATACCACCACACAGTGGGGAAAGATTCCTACGCAGTCGACCGTTACCTATGCTTTTGCTACTACAAGTGGGTCAAGAGATCAGCAGGATGTGGGTTACAATGGACTGACAGACAATGAAGAGCGCAGTTTCGGTGCATATCAACAATATCTGTCGGCTATCCAAGGGAAGGTATCTGCTGCTGTGTTTGACAGTATACAGAGTGACCCTGCCAATGATGATTATCATTATTTCCGTGGCTCCGACTTCGACCGTATCGAGGCACCTATCTTATATAGATACAAGCGCATCAACATGCCGCAGGGTAACTCACCGGATAATGAGAATAGTAGGGAGTCGTACAGCACGGCTTATAAGTCGACTCCTGACGTGGAGGATATCAACCAGGACTATACCCTGAATGAGTATGAGAAATACTACCAGTATCATGTCAGTATCCGTCCGGAAGACATGGTGGTGGGTAATAACTTCATTGTCGATAAGCGTGTCAGTGCCGTTCCTCTGCGTAATGAAGGAAAGGATTCCGTTACCTGGTATCAGTTCCGTATCCCCATCAAGGACTATGAGCGTAGGATGGGATCCATCAACGACTTTACCTCTATCCGCTTTATGCGAATGTTCCTGACAGGTTTTGAATTACCAATCATCATGCGCTTCGGCAGTCTTGACCTGGTGCGTGGTGAGTGGCGTATCTATGAGCAGAACCTTTCGGGTGGCAGCGAGACGGGAAAGATGTCGGTTAGTGCTGTGAATATTGAGGAGAACAATGACAAAGAACCAGTCAACTACGTGCTGCCGCCGGGTATCCGTCGTGACTTAGACCCTACGCAACCACAGTTGGTGGAGAGTAACGAGCAAGCGTTAGATATTGTGGTCACCGAACTCTCTTCAGGAGGAGCAAAGGCAGTGTATAAGAATACGAACCTCGATCTCCGACAGTATCGTCGTCTGCAGATGTTCGTGCATGCCAATGCGATGCAGCAAAATGTCACGAACCTCACTGACAACCAGTTGGCTGTGTTCGTTCGTCTGGGTTCTGACTATAAGAATAACTATTACGAATATGAGATTCCGCTGAAACTCACGGAGCCAAACAGCAAATACAATCGTTATTCGGCTTCCGACCAGCGTAAGGTTTGGCCGGAGGAGAATATGCTGGATGTGCCGCTTACGGTGTTCACCGAACTGAAAAAACAACGTAACATTGCCAAGGCGGCAGGAGCAGCATCCTATAATAAGGAATACTCCTATTATACGGAAGACAAACCGCAGAACAGGATCAGTGTGATGGGTAACCCCTCGCTGGGTGAGGTGAAGACGATGATTATCGGTGTCAGGAACCTGTCGAGCAGTGTGAAGTCGGGTGAGGTTTGGGTCAATGAAATGCGCCTCAAGGAATACAACAACGAGGGTGGATGGGCTGCGCAAGGAGCGCTGAACATGCAGTTGAGTGATGTGGGAAGTGTGAATATGAGTGGTCGCTATACATCTGAAGGGTTCGGTGGCCTCGAGGACGGTGTCAGCCAGCGAAGCACGGATAACTACGGCTCGTACAGTGTCACCACCAGTGTGGAACTCGGGAAGTTCTTCCCCTCCAAGGCAAAGGTGTCTGCTCCTCTCTATTATTCAGTAACGAAAGAGAAGTCCAGTCCCAAATATAATCCGCTGGATACCGATATGCTGTTGGATGATGCCCTCGAAGCTGCTGCTGACAAGCATGAGAAAGACTCTATCAAATCGATTGCCGTGAAAGAGACCACCACTAGTAACTTCTCTTTATCCAACGTCAGGGTAGGTATCACTACGAAACGGCATCCTATGCCTTACGACCCCGGAAACTTCTCTGTTTCATACAGTCATTCACATTCTCATCAGTCGGGTGAGACAACGGTCTTTGAGAATGAAGACAACTGGCGTGGATCCCTCAACTACAGTTATACGCCTGTGTATAAGACCTTCGAGCCTTTCAAGAAGATCTTTGCAGAAAATAAGAGTAAGTGGGTGGAGATCCTGAAACGTTTCGGACTGAACTGGTTGCCGCAGAACATCACCTTCAACACGGATATCACCCGTAACTACTATGAGTTGCAGGAACGCGATATGGAGAACATGGAAAATCCTGAATTGCCCATAACCTTCAGCGAGCAGTTCCTGTGGAATCGTGATTTTGCCATCAGATGGGATCTCACACGTAATCTTCACATGAATTTCAGTAGTGCTACCCATGCGCAGATAGAAGAACCCTACACACCTATTAATAAAGATCTCTATCCTACACAGTATGAGGCATGGAAGGATTCTGTGTGGACTAGTCTGAAACAGATGGGTACACCACTGGATTATCAGCAGAGTTTCAGGGCTTCCTATCAGTTGCCACTGAACCTGCTGCCCATCTTCGATTGGGTAAATGCCGACGCGAGCTTCGATTCTTCTTATCGTTGGGTAAGAGGTACTGATTTGGAAGATGGCACATCATTGGGTAATGTAATCTCCAATGACCGTTCGATTAACTTGAACGGTTCATTCAACCTCGAACGGCTGTATAATCATATCCCGTTCCTGAAGAAGACCAATGATCGTTTCAATAAAACCTCAACTCGTCCGAATCAACAGAACAGGAATCAGCAGAACAGGAACAACCAGAGTAATGCAAATAGGAACAATCAGAATAATACGAACCAGAATAATCGCGATAGGAGAGCATTGCCCAGAAACCAGCGTAGTTTCGAAAAGGAGATAACACTGTTGCCAGATACAACACTGACGGTGGCTCATGGCAAGAACAGTAACCGGTTGGATATCGTGGCAAAAACCAATGAGGGTAAGGTCTTCAAACTAAAATATAAGGTGCTTGACAATAACAAGATACAGATTACCTCGAAGGTTGACTCTGCCACCAAACTGAAACTCACCGTGACACCAAAGGTGCCCAATGAGCAATTGTCGTGGTATAAGACCGCACAGGTGATAGCCCGCGGACTGATGCTCGTGAGGAATGTCAGTCTGTCGTATCGTCAGCAGAATGCGATGTCGATACCGGGCTTCATGCCTATGGCCGGCGATGTCTTCGGACAGAGACGTGACGGCCTGCTGGCTCCTGGTCTTGACTTTGCCTTCGGACTGACCGATGACAGTTATATCAATAAGGCAGTAGAAAACGACTGGCTCCTGATAGACGATGGCATCTCTACGCCTGCCACGATGAACAAGACATCGGATCTGCAGATCCGCATGACTTTAGAACCGATGAAGAATTTCCGTATCGATCTGAATGCTAACCGTACGGAGACACGTGCCAAAAGCATACACTATATGTATGCCGGCATGCCGATGACACAGAGTGGAACATTCACCATGACAACACTCTCGATGAAGAGTGCCCTCGAAGGGATGGGAAATGCCAATAACGGCTATTATTCGGCCTCCTTTGAGAAATTCTGCCATTCTCTCGACCACTATCAGGCAAGGGTTCAGGCACAATACGAAGGGTCTGTTTACCCGGTAGGCACAAGTATGGCCGGACAGACATATAATGCAGAGAATGGCATGGTAAAGAAATACAGTGCCGATGTGATGGTGCCTGCATTCTTGGCTAATTACACCAGTTCGGGAGGCGGTAAACTAGATATCTTCCCATCCATAGCCCGAATGCTGCCTAACTGGTCCTTCCGTTACAGTGGATTAGGGCAGTTGCCTTGGTTCCGCGATCATTTCAAGAGTGTGAATATCAACCATTCTTATAAGAGTATCTTCGCTGTGGGGTCTTATTCCAGCTACAGCACCTTCATGGAATATATGAACGGATTAGGGTTTGTCACAGATGCTACAACGGGTAATCCTACACCATCGTCGATGTTTAATATCTCTACCGTGAGTATTAACGAGGCATTCTCACCTCTGCTCGGCGTGGATGTAACTCTACAGAATAACCTCACCTGTAAACTGGAGTATCGTACTACCAGAGTATTGAACTTGTCGATGACGAGTGTGCAGATCAACGAGTCGAGCAGTCACGACTGGGTGGTGGGCTTCTCTTATAAGATCAATGATTTCAAGTTGTTCTCTCAGAAGACTAAGAAGAGCAACTCTCGTACGGCAAACAACGGTGGCAGTGGCAACCGTCAGAATAATAACGCTCAACAACAACGACAGTCACAGACGAGTAGGGGAAGGAGTAACTTCAACCATGACCTTAATCTGCGACTGGATCTGAGTCTGCGTCAACAGGCTGCCATCGTGAGGGATATCGCTTCCATGACAAGTAATGCGAGCAGTGGTAACAATGCATTCAAACTGTCGTTCTCTGCCGACTATACCTTATCTCGTCTGCTGACGATGAGTTTCTACTACGATCGTCAGACAAACACGCCATTGCTCAGTAGTAGTTCGTATCCTACCACGATACGTGACTTCGGTCTGAGCATGAAATTCTCTCTGACGAGATAAAAGAAATGGAGAATTGATAATTGATAATTGAAAAATTATGGTTAAGGTAAATAGTTAATCTAAAATAATAGTTACAATGAAGAAGTTCTTTTTATTATTAATGCTTGCTATGGTCTCATTGACAACCATGGCTCAGGAGCGACCGAAACTCGTCGTCGGCATTGCCGTTGACCAGATGCGCTGGGATTATCTCTATCGTTATTACGATGAGTATGTTGAAGGAGGATTCAAAAGGATGATGAATGAGGGTTACAACTTCGAGAACTGCATGATCAACTACATCCCCTCTGTTACCGCTATTGGACATACCTCTTTGTTCACTGGTAGTGTACCCTCTATTCATGGAATAGCGGGAAACAGCTTCTATATAAAAGGAAAGAGTGTGTATTGCTGTGAAGATCCTGACGTTCAGACGGTGGGTAGTGAAACGAAAGCAGGACTGCGCTCTCCCCGGAACCTGTTGGTTACGACGATAGGGGATGAGTTAAGAACTGCCACCAATTGGCAAGCGAAGTTGTTTGGTGTCTCTTATAAAGACAGGGCTGCCATCTTTCCTTCTGGACACAGTTCGAATGCTGCCTATTGGTTTGATGAGAAGGCAAACGGTTTTATCACCAGTACATATTATATGAGTGAACTGCCTGACTGGGTGAAGAAATACAATAGCGGAATAAAAAAGTTGCCGTTGGATGATATACAGTACACTCCTTATGGGAATGAGATCGTGGTGGAGATGGCCAAGGCTATTATCCTCAATGAACAGTTAGGTAAGAACAAGGTAACGGATATGCTCACAATCAGTTTCTCTTGTCCTGATAAGGTAGGTCATAAGTTCGGTACCCATGATCCGAAGACACATGATCAGTATGTAGAGTTAGATAAGCAATTGGCATCGTTCTTTAGTTTCCTGGATAAGCAGATAGGTAAGGGACAATATCTCGTGTTCCTCTCAGCAGACCATGGTGCAGCCAATAGTGTACAATTGAATATGGATCATCGTCTTCCAACCGGTATCTTCCACTCGAGACAAATACTGGAGGAGATGAACAAACACTTGGCAACAATCTTCGGAAAAGAGATAAAGTATGGCAATGGCATCCAGGATTATAGGGTGGTCG
>JAEEGL014034047.1_pt1 | contig 20178 bp, 21 predicted proteins | sample 9134231 | NCBI WGS metagenome assembly JAEEGL01 (sample SAMN16246548, study PRJNA631951) | gut metagenome | biome: gut microbiome; feature: rumen; material: fiber-attached | host: Bos | place: Iran: Karaj | collected 2018-10
CCTAATGGAGGAGTTTGTACATGTAAATATCCTCTTTTAATTTCTTTATCTCTTATATATGTTTCTAATTGATTCCATAAAGTAAATCCATTTGGTAAGTACATAGGTAAACCTCTACCTACTAAATCACTCATCATATAAATACCTAAGTCTTTGCCTAGTTTTCTATGATCTCTTTGTTTTGCTTCTTCTAATTCTTGTAGGTGGTTATTTAAAGATTCTTCATCTTTAAAACATACACCATAAACTCTTTGAAGCATTTTGTTTTTTGAATCACCTTTCCAGTATGCACCAGAGAATTTAGTTAATTTGAAATTTTTACATTCTTTAACTGTTTCTACATGTGGTCCACGACATAGATCAGTGTAATCACCTTGAGTATAGCAAGTAATATTAGTTGAATCATCCATATTATTAATTAAATCAATTTTATATGGATCATCTTTAAACATATCAAGAGCTTCTTCACGACTTAATTCATGTCTTACAATTCTTTTACCATCTTTACTAATTTTCTTCATTTCTTTTTCAATAAGTGGTAAATCCTCTTCGGTAATTACTTTATCTCCTAAATCAATATCATAATAGAAACCTTCATCAATAACTGGTCCTACCCAAAATTTAGCTTCAGGATATAAATGTTTAATAGCTTGTGCCATTAAGTGTGCACATGAATGATTTAACTTATTTAAATATTCATCTTCTTTAATATTTTTCATAAATCCTCCTATAAAGAAAAAAAGAATGGTACTTGAAGGAGTCTTGTAGACGGTACCATCCTTTTATAACTTAATTCATATAACGGTCTTCCCGGGATATTATTAATATCCTATTCATAGGTAGTAGCTTACTTATTAAATTATTAGTTTACACCAACCACTAACTCTCTTTAAATCTTTTAAGCAGTCTCGTCCTAATCAAAATATTTATAATTCTATTATAGTCACAATTATTGAATTGTCAACTATTTAATAAAGATCCTTTAATTACATTAGAATTACTTGATTTGGTAGCAATAATTCTATCGATATTTGTTGTATTATTCGAATAGTTTACAATAACTTCTGAATTATTAGTAGTTGATGTTGAATTAAAAGCATTATTATAACTTGTTGGATTAGTATAAATATTAATTGTACCATTTAAATTTGAAGCAGAACTAAATGCCCTATAAATACTACTTGCATATACTTTAAATGTTCCGATATCAACTGGTTGAGAAGCATATGTTCCAAGTTGAAAGAACATATAATCCATATTTGTTACTTTTGATGTATTCCAATTTGATAAATCACCTATAATAACATTTTCTGCATATCTTCCTGAACCAGAAAACATACTATACATTTTTTCAACATTAGAAACATTCCAATTATTCAATCCAATATATTCTACGAAAGATCCAGCATAATTTGTTTCACCAATATAACATCCAGCTAAATAGAACATACTATCCATATCTGTTACATTTGATGTATCCCAACCTGTAAAATTAAGTTTTAAACTATTTTTGCCAGTATTTCCAAAGTTATGAAACATTCCATTCATATTAGTTACACTAGATGTATCCCAATCACTAAAATCAAGATCAATATCATACGTATAATAAAAGGCATGATTGAACATATTATTCATATTTTCTACACCTGACGTATTCCATTTTTTTACGATTAGTTCTGTCTTATAACTACCTGGTGCAAAATCATAAAACATATATTGAAGATTCTTGATATTTGATAAATCCCATCCAGTTAAATCAATTTTCATGTCTCTAGTTCGAGAAGCAAAACTTGAAAACAAACGTTCTACACTTGCGTTTTCATTAATTGCCCAATTATGTATTTTCATATCTAAACTATATGCATTATTTGCAAGTGAACTAAAAGCATAAGATAAATCAGTTACTTTAGATGTATCCCAGTTAGAAGCATCCAATTTAAATGATGAAGAATTATATCCCGTACTAGAGAAAATATAACTCATATTTGTTGCAAGAGATGTATTCAATCTTTTTAAATCAACCTCTTCTACTTTCTGAAAATACGAAAACGCATATGAACTATTTGGATTAGCTTTAACGCCACCTTCTTGTCCTAGATAAAGCTCATATAAGCCATTATTATCAATATCTGTATACCATGCTATAACAGATTCATTTTGTTCAGCTGATGCATCCCAACTATCTATGGCATTATCTGGAATATTTATAATATCATAGGCAATAATCTTTTCAAAAGAATCTCTTGATATGTTTTTACCAAAGGTTGTGCTTCGGTCACTATTAACCATTAGTATTCCATCCTTTTTTGTAGGATCATCAATTTGAACAGTCGTATTCCATACTTCTTGATATTTATCGTATTGACTTGTTTCAACTGTTATATCTAACTTATATTTCCCACCACCGTAACCTGTTGTTTCTGTTGTACAAGTGGTTGTATGTGTAGAATCATTAGTTGTACAATTCTTTGAATAATCAGTTACAACATTAGGATTAAAGGTAACTGATTCTGTTAAGGAAGTAGTACTCTCATCTTTATCTAATGGTCTTACATAGTAATAATATCCACCATTATAGATCCACTTAATATCTTTATCAAAAGCAAAATTAATAATGGCTGCTTGATTACCTTCACGATCAACAAGAGATAATGGATTACCACTTGAATCTTCCCAACTCTCTTCTAATTTTACTCTTACTACTGCTTTTGTATCACCACGGTTTGTTGCAATAACTTCTTTTGGTGTAGTAGTACCTGGCATCCAATCATTAGGACTCTCAAATTTTTCTTTAGTTTCCATTATGTAATTTGATGTATTAAAAACATTATTAAAAGTATCTCTACTAGAATAGTAGGCTACTGTAACGCCTATACATCCTATTAAAAATACCATTAATATTCCAAGTAACATTTTCTTATTTTTCATATACTCTCCCTACTATTTAGTATATCATGACAAGTGAATACAATATATAAAACAATAAGTATCTATTAGTAAAATATGTAAATAAAAAGATAAGTATTTCTACTTATCATTTTCTAATTTTATATTAATTTCTTTATCCATTTCTAAATGAGAACATTTAACGCCACATTGTTTAAACATAGACTTACTAGCTTTTACACTATCTGTTTCACACTTGATACCTTCTTTATTTTTAAATTTATCTCTTAAGAAAATAACTTCTTTAATACCACTTTGAATTATTAATTTTGCACATTCATTACATGGGAATAAATCAACATATATTTTAGCGCCTTCTAGTTCTTTTCTCGTTCCACGATAATTAAGTATAGCGTTCATTTCTGCATGACATACATATGCATATTTAGTATTTAAGAAGTCTCCTTCTCTTTCCCATGGAAAAGTATCATCTGGAAAACCATTAGGCGCTCCATTATAACCAATTGATAAAATTCTATTATCACCTGATACGATACAAGCTCCAACTTGAGTACTCGGATCTTTACTTCTCATACTTGATAATTGAGCAATGGCCATAAAATATTCATCCCAACTTAAATGATCTTTTCTTTGTTTATTAATTTTCATATAATTCTCCTATTAAAAAGTTCTCTTCTCTTTTCTTTATTATAACATTATACATCTTATTATGCTCAAGTTCTTTGTTAACTTTTACTTCTAAATAATTACCAGTATGACCTGTTGATACTCCATCTTTAATCGTTTCTACTAAAATTTCCACATTTTTGTTAATAAATTTATCTAAATAATTATGTTCTAGTTCATTACTTAATTCAATTAATTTCGAAACTCTTTCTTTTTTTATTCTTTCATCAATTTGATTAGGCATCAAATCAGCTTTTGTACCATGACGTCTCGAATAAGGGAAAACATGAATTTTACTAAAACCTATTTCTCTTGCGAAAGATAGCGTTTCATTAAACAATTCATCAGTCTCACCTGGGAAACCTACAATAATATCTGTTGTGATAGATAAATCAGGTTTAACACTTCGAAGCTCTTTAATTTTATTACGATAATAATCTAAATCATATTTACGATTCATTGATTTTAAAATAGGATCACTACCTGCTTGAAGAGGAATATGTAAATGAGGAACAATAATATCACTATTTTTGAATACTTTAATAAAATCGTCATTTAGTTCTGTTATTTCAATAGATGATATACGAAGTCTTTTTAACTTTTTAATTTTAATTATCTCTTCTAATAAACTTGGAAAAGTAACACCACTATCTTCACCATAATGGCCTGTATGAATACCTGTTAATACTACTTCTTGATATCCATTATTTGTTAAACACTTGATTTCATCAAGGACAGTATCTTTATCTTTACTTCGACATTTACCTCTTGTAAAAGGGATTATACAGTAACTACAAAAGTTTTCACATCCATCTTGAATTTTAACAAAAGCTCTTGTTCTACTAGACATATTTTTAATAAACATATCTTCAAACTTTTTATCAAAGTCATCATACAATAATTTCTTTTTTTCTTTATTCTTTATATAATTTTCAACTAATTCATATACTCTATTTTTATCTTTATTTCCAATAATAATATCGATATCAGGATTATCATAATCTTTATTAGCTTCGATAAAGCATCCCATTACAACAATAATACTATCTGGGTTTTCTCTTGCAATTCGATTAATTACTTTTCTTGATTTCGCATCACTATTATTCGTTACACTACAAGTATTAATAACATAAACATCAGCTTTGTCATTAACTATTTCATAGCCATGATCTAAAAAAGTACTTAAAATATATTCATTTTCATAAGTATTAACTTTACAACCTAATGCTATTCCTCTAATCTTCATAAAACCTCCAAAAAAAAGAATTAAATAATTAATTCTTTTATATTCTACATGTTGCTATATCTATCCATCCTAAAACCATATTAATAATATTAGGAGTAAAGAATAGTAATAATAACCCTATAAATCTTTTTAAACTATTTTGATTTGCTTTCTTAAAAGAACCATCTGCTGAAAAAACAACTTTTGCATATTCCAAACTAGTAAACACCAAAAATAATACTACAGCTAATATTTTTAATGGTGTTGATATTGTTCCATCTATAAAATCGATTAAATTTCCAACGGTTTTACATGCATCTAAAATCATAACAATCTCCTTTTTTATTCATATTATAACATAATTTTTATCGATGTAAATTATTATGAGCTATTTCTAAATCAGTTAAGAAGTCCTCTTCTTCTTCTACAAATAAATCACTTGTTGTATCACGTACAGTGTCATATGCTTTAACAACAGATACATCTTCTTTTTTATTTTGTACATCATTATATTTTTGAATTACTTCTTGAATCGTTATAGGTTCATCTCCATCATCATATTGAACAGGTTCATTACTTTCATATAATTTATCACTAACTTTCATTAACTCATCTAAACTAATAATAGCATTTTCTTCTTGTTCCATTTCAAAGTTAGTAATTGTATCTTGTAAAGATATATCTTTTTCTTCTTGAAGTCTTTCTTCTACTTTTTGAAGTTCTTCTCTTGCTTCTTCTCTTGTCATTGCTTCTTTATAGATAATTTCATCTTTAGTAGGAACAATAACCTCTTCTTCTTCAAAGAAAGGATCTAAATCTTTTTCTTCTTCAAAAATGATTTCACTTTCTTCTAAGATAGGTTTTACTTCCTTAGGAGCTTCTATTACTTCTACATTCTTTGTATTAACTTCGTATTCAGGCTCACTCTCAATATATAAGATATCATCATCTTTAATTGTTTCTTTATCAACATTTTTTGTTACAACAGTAACTTTATTTTTACTTCTTAAATAATCTTTTATATCAATAACTGTTAAAACAACAAAAATAATTAAAATAACACTAACAACAAGAATTAATAATATTATTTCACTAGTTGTAAACATAATTACACCATCCATTCATAATTAAACATACTTAGTACCATCAGTGATGCAGTTTCCGTTCTTAATACACGATTTCCTAAAGATACAAGAATAAATCCATTATTTTTAAAGATTTCTTCTTCTTTTTCGGTAAAACCACCTTCTGGTCCTATCACTACCATAATTGTATCACATTTAGGATACTTCTGTATGATATTTTTCATATTATTTACTTTTTCATTCACGGAACATACGATTTTTAAATCACATTCAAAATTTATTAAATCATTAATATTATGAAATTCTAAAACTTCAGGAATGATATTTCTTTTTGATTGTTCACTTGCTTCTTTAACTATTTTTTGCCATCTATTTATTTTTTTATCACTTTTACCATTATCTTTTATAACACTATTAGTAGCTAGATAAGGTATAAAAGAGAAAGCCCCTAGTTCTGTTCCTTTTTGAAGAATATAATCCATCTTCTGTTCATTAACTAAACTTTGACAAATATATATTTTTTTATTAAATTCGTTATTTTCATTAAGTTTTTTATCTATTTCACAAACAACAGGATTAAATGATACTATTTTTGATATATATGTTTCTTTATTATAAACAACTTCTACTAAATCGCCTAAATTCATTCTCATTACTTTTGTAATATGATAACTATCATCATTTGATAAAGTAAATTTATTATTATTTAGTTCACGACAAAAATACCTTTGCATAATATCACCAAGTTAATTATATGACTTTTTTACTACTTTTACCACCATTTTGTTTGACTTATAAAGGATATTATGATAAAGTTAATAACGAATGACGCCCAAAAAGGAGGGATTTATAATGGCAAGCAAAGCAACAGGTAAGAAACCTATGTTTGGTAATCGTAGAAGTCATGCTCTTAATGCTACAAGACATGTACAAAAATTAAACTTACAAAATGTAACACTAACTGATGGTACAAAAGTTAAAGTTACTGCAAGAGAAGCTAAAAGATATAAAAAAGATATGAAATCTATCGCTGAATAGTTCATATCTTTTTCTTTTAATCTTTTAATTCGTCAAACTTCTTTTTCATTGTTTCATTATTTCTTGTTAATTTCTGTACTGTAAGATTATCTAATTTGTTATTAGCAATTCTTAAATTATCATCAGTACGTAATAAATTCTCTTTAACTTTTTGTAAATGTTCAATTGTTTTATCAATTTCTTCAATTGCTTTACCAAACTTTTCATTAGCAAGTCGCCAATTACGACCAAAAGTATCTTTAAAAGAATTTAAATCATTTTCGAAATTAGTAATATCAATATTCTGATTGCGAATAATATTTAATTCTTTTTTATATTCAAGAGCTTTACTAGATATATTTCTAATTAAAGTAATAATAGGAATAAAGAATTGAGGTCTTATTACATACATCTTTGGATATAGATGAGATACATCTACAATACCATCATTATACAAATCATTGTCCATTTCAAGTAAAGATACTAAAACAGCATATTCACAATTTTTTAACTTACGATCTTTATCAAGTTCTTTTAAGAAATCTTCATTTTTATGTTTCGTACTTGTTGTATCATTTTCATTTTTCATCTCAAACATAATTGATACAATTTCATTATTATCATCATCAAAATCACGGAAGATAAAATCACCTTTAGAACCTTCTTTAACTTCATTATCTTTATCAAAATAAGCGTTTGGGAACAGTGGACGTAATCTATTAAATTCATTATTACAATGAACTTCAAGAGACTCACCTATCATCTTAGTAGATTGACGAGCTTTAAAATCTTTATAATATGCTATTTGTTCATCTTTATCTTTAAGTTTATTTTCATATTGTTCTTTTAAACTATTTTCTTTTAATTTATATTCTTTGTTATTACTATCTAATAAATTATTAAGATTATTTATTTCTTTATCTTTTTCACTAACTACTTTTGTTATTTCAAGTTCTTTTTTAGATTCTGAAACTTCTATTTTATTATTTAATTCTTTAATTTCTAATTCTTTTTTATTTAATTTTTCTAAATAATCTTTTTCTAGTTTGCTAGATAGATTTTTTATTTCATTTTCTAAATTATTTATTTCTTTGTCTTTATCATTTAGTTTTTCACTTAGTTCTTTTTCATTACTTGCTTTTAATAGTTTAATAGCATTTTCTTTATCTTGTTCATATTGCTTTTTATGAAGATCTAATTCTTTATTAAACTCTATATCTCTTATTTGTTTACTAATTGATTCATAATCTTCTTCATTTATTTGAAAAACGGTACCACACTTTGGACACTTTATTTCGTTCATATAACCTCCACTTTAATTTATTATAACAAAAAAAGTCACCTAAGTGACTATTTTACAGTACGAATTTTAGAGAATGGAAATAATACTTTTTTAATAACCTTACCTCTTATTTGATCTTTACTAATAAAACCAATAATTCTTGAATCGCTAGAGTTTCCACGATTATCTCCTAAAACGAAATAATATCCTTCTGGAACAACTTCACTATTTAATTCATGAATATCATAATTATGAGTTATTTCATGTTCAAATGGTTCTTCTACTTCTTTATCATTAATGAAAAGCTTATTATCCTGATATTTAATATGTTCACCAGGAAGACCAATTATTCTTTTAATAATAATTTCATCTTTGGTATTAATAACGACAATATCAAATCTTTTAACACCATTAAGGCGATAACCAATTTCATTTAATAACATGAATTCTCCATTATGAAGAGTTGGTTTCATACTATCACCACTTACTCTAATTGGTGAGATAATAAAAAACTTAAATAATAATACAACAGCGATAATAATAACATAACTCATTACTTCTTTAAATATTTTCATTTTAAACACCTACAAAAAAGATAAGGGTTAATCCTTATCTTTTATGCTCTTTCTTCAATTTTGTATTGACCCTTTAAGTTTCTTAAGAATGTTAACTTAGCACGTCTTGCTTTACCACGACGAACAACAGTAATACTAGCTACCTTAGGTGAATGAACAGCGAAAATTCTTTCAACACCTACACCAGCTGAAGTCTTTCTAACTGTAAAAGTTTCATTTAGTCCTGAACCTTTACGAGAAATAACAACTCCTTCATAAGCTTGAATTCTTTCACGTTTACCTTCGATAATCTTAACATCAACTTTTACTAAGTCACCAACACGGAACTCTGGAATGTTAGGGTTCATTTGACTTTTTTCAATCTTATCAATTACGTTCATTTTAAATCTCCTTTTCTTTTATCATAATCATATTTAAAAACTAAATGAAAAGTTTATTACATAAACAGCGGATTACTCATAAAATTATAACATAAAATAAATAAATTGCAAGACTTTTTTACAAGAAGAATTAAACATCTTTTTGATATGATTCTAATGTTTCAGGATTAAAATATATTTCTTGATAATTTAAATCATTTCCAATATATAGATATAGGCCTTCTTCATAATCAATAGATTCATTATTATAACCACTTCTAATATGATCATATTCCATACCATTAAGATCTATTTCTTTTAGTACTTCACAAGATGAATTAATAATTAATAATTTATCATCACGTTTAGCGATTACTAAGCCTCTTATTATGTCATAAATATCATCATATTCTTCACTAATCATAATTGTTTCATTATTGAAGTTTTTAACAAAAAACTTGTTACTAAAATCAGTTAAGATAACATGATTATTAGATAGTCCTACTTTCCTTATTGATGGTATATTAACACTTTTTAGACTAGAAGTATAAACATTAATAATATCACCTATATAATCACTTGCAAGTATTAAATAATCATTTTCTTTTTCATAATAATTAAGTTCTAAATTAGAAGCCACTATTAATTGTTCCATTGTTAAATAATTAACTAAAGAATAATGATCATCTTCTTTAATAATTAATTCATTTTTATCAATAACATATTTTGAATTAGCATCAATTTCAATATTATCATTAACAAAATAATAATCATTAGTATCTAGTGAATAATAGAAATCATTATTTCCATTACGATATATAATTCCATATAAAGTTCCATTATTAACTAAAAATTGAATTTCATCTAATTCATATTCAAAATCACTTAAATAATAAACTCCATTATCAAATAAACTAAATATTAAATAACCATTATCACGTATTAAAGCATAATTATCATTACCTGTAATAAATTCACAATCAGGGGTTTCACAATAATAATCATGAGTAATATCACTATCTAAATCAGTTGATAAATAATAAGAGCCATGAATAGTTAATTTATAATCTGTAACCCTGTTTTCAACCCAGCCATTAGATAAACTAATAACTTCTTGCTCTTCTTCGTTATTTTTATTCTTTTGTGAAAATTGTATAGTTGAATAAACAGTTACAAGAATTGTTAAAACAAAAACTAATATTACCGTAACATATAACTTATTTTTCATAACTTCTCCTTTAACCATTTAAAATTCCAAATATCTCCTTTAGGGTATCTAGTAAAACTTTTTAACTCTTTTGTTACAGGATGAATAAATTCAAGATGATAAGCACATAAACCAAGATTATCATAAGAATCATTCCCATATCTTTTATCACCAATAAGAGGATGATTACGTGATTTAAACTGTACTCTTATTTGATGATGTCTTCCGGTTTCTAGATGAACATTAACCAAAGAGATATCCTTATCTTTATTATACTCTAATAATTGATAATTTAATACAGCAAGTTTACCTTCTTTAGAAACAACGGTACTAAAATCATCTTTTTTCAAAAGGTAATCTTCCATTCTTCCACTATCGACTTTTCCATGAACAATCGCAAGATAATCTTTAGTTAATTCATTTTTTCGAATTGATTCTGAAAGACGACTTGCTGCTTTACTTGTTTTAGCAAAAACCATTATGCCACTTGTTACACGGTCAAGTCTATGGACAAGACCTAAATAGACATTACCAGGTTTATGATATTTTTCTTTAATATATTTTTTTATGATAGTAAGCATATCAATATCACCTGTAATATCACCTTGACTTAAGATATTAATTGGTTTAAAAACAACTATCACATGATTATCTTCATATAATATTTCTAAATTATTCATATTCAATTCTTCCATAAATACCACATGGTAATACAAGTCCACCCTTTATTGGAAGACCAATCTCGTCACATGTAATCCAACCAGTATTATCTTTATTAATTGTTAAACGTAATAAATTATCAAGAAGAACAGGAGATAAACCAGAATATGAGTTTACTAGTACAAATAATGGTTCATCTGATAATACTTCTTTACAAAGAGAAAGTAATTTAAATAAATCTTTCTCAAGATCCCAAACTTCGCCATTAGCACCACGTCCATAAGCAGGAGGATCCATTATAATGGCATCATATTTATTACCTCTTCTAATTTCGCGAGATACAAATTTAATAACATCATCGACAATATAACGAACCATATTTTCATCTAGATTGTTGCTTTTAACATTTTCTTTAGCCCAATCAACCATACCACGACTTGAATCAACATGAGTTACATGAGCTCCTGCTTTGATACAAGCGATAGTAGCACCACCTGTGTATGCAAAAAGATTTAAAACTTTTATTTTACGACCACAATTTTTTATTTTATCCATCATAAAATTCCAGTTATAAGCTTGTTCTGGAAATAAACCTGTATGTTTAAAACCCATTTGTTTAATATTAAAAACTAAATCATGATATTTAATCGTCCAATCACTAGGAAGATTTTTTCTATTTTCCCAATGACCTCCACCTTTATTACTACGATAATAAACACTATGAATTAAATTTTTATATTTATTTTCTAAGTCACCATTATCCCAAATAACCGCTGGATCTGGTCTTAATAAATAATATTTATCCCATCTTTCTAGTTTCATACCACAACTAGCATCTAGTATTTCATAATCTTTATAATCATTGGTTAATTTCATATTATCACCTACGTTTATTATATAAATCAAAATAAAAAAAGTCTATAAATTATAGACTTTTCTTAAAAACTTTACTAAGATAACCAGTTTTAATCGCAATAACGATACCTAATATTATAGCAATAATTGCAATAGGTATTAGTTTTGTATTACTACCAGTAATTGGTACTTTAATTGGTTTTTCAGTAAATTGTACTTGAACTAAATGATTTTCTCTAACATTTTTAAAGTTATCAATAATCATTTTATCTTTATTAGTAACTTCTATCTCTTCTCCATCAATAACTACTCGTTGGATTTCATATCCATCATCAGGTGTTATAACAATGTAATCAATAGTTGAATCATCTCCACTTGAGATTTTTTCATCACCGACGATATCACCACCGCCACCAATAACTTCAGTTACAATATCGAATTTCAATTTTTCATAAGTATAAACAAGTTCTTGTTCATCAATTGTAAATTCAACATCTTCATATTCTGGTCTTGTAACAACAACATAACCATCTTTATCTTTTGGTTGTGCATGATATTTTTCATGTACTAAACCAATTGCTATATCATCATCAAATAATTTTTCAGTAGTTCCATGAAGGTAATGATGAACAATTATAATACCAGGAAGTTTAATATCAGTATCTTTTGTTGCTAATACTAAATCCGTTTTCTCTTCAAGAGTAGTTTTAGCTTCAACTCCATTAGTCATAGTCTTATCATCGACATTAAGATCTGAGAATACAACTTTAATCTTCTTATCTACTGTAATAGTATCATTTTCTCCATTATATGTATCGATGCCATTCCAATTAACTTGCCATACAATCTTATATTCGCCATCATATTCTCCACCATCAAGATCTGATTTACTAGTATCTATCTTGTATGGAAGAGTATCTGTAATAGTTATTAAACCATCACCACGATAATCAACAACATGACCTTCATAATGAATATCATATGTTACTTCTTGAGACACACTAGTTAATTCATCTGGACCAGTTTTTGTAATAACGGTTTCAAGTGTACTATCTTTCTTTCGATAAATAAAATCAAGAGTCGTATCACCATTTATATTATCAGTAACCGTTCCTGTATTACCTTCTAATACAGTTCCATCTTTCTTAACTTCAACGAAATCATATTCATCAAGATCACAAGTAGTTTTTGTATAACTTGTTCCCTCATCTAAAATTTCTGTTGTTGTAGGACATAATTCTTGAGTTGTTCCTTCTTTATAATGATGAACAATTAATGTATATAAATCTATTTGAGTATCAGCATATGTATTAGTCTCTTTATCTACTTTAGCAGTATCAACGTTCTCTACTACACTATTAGTTATAACTTCAACATCACTTGGAACATTATTATAATAAACTGTAAAGTCAATTGAAATATCTTTCGTTACAGTATCATTATTTTGACCATTAGTGTTGATATTATTCCATGGAATAGTCCATGTAATTGTCTTATTATCATTATTATAAGTACCACCTGCAAGATTTGAACGTGTTGTATCAATTTCATATTCTAACTTATCGGTTACAGTAATTGTTGCATCTCCACGATAATCTTTAATCTTAACAGTATCTGTTATCTTATAATTGAAAGCTTCATTCCTTGAATGGAATAATGTTGGAGCTTCCTTTTTAGGATTAGCATCAACAGTTGTTAACTCATAATAGAATGTAATTTCTATATTACCCTTAACATTACCAGTAACTTTTCCTAGTGGATCATTGATTGTAGCACTAGAATCATTAGATACAACATATGCATAAATATAATTGCCTAAAGAAGTTTCATTACTACATTTATTTTTTTCATAAGCAGTATTATATGGTAATACTGATGTTTCTGTTGGACATATTTCTTCTGTTGTACCTTTTTTATAATGATGAACTGTAACTTTAGCAGGTTTCATTTCATAATAGTAATCAATATATACAATGCCACTTGAATCTGTTAAGTTTCCTTGAACAGTATTTGTATAAACACCATTTGAGTTTGCGCCTCCTGTACCATCAGCATTCCATGTTGCCTTAAGTGCAGGTGTAATATTTAAGTTATTTTTATCCATTCCATTTACAAGAATTTCTCTAAATCGATATTGAGATGTCGCCGTTGTTAAAGTGCTACATGGATTAGTCGTAAATGATGCTCCATGATTAGCTGAATTATTTATCGCAATATCCTCACATAATTTAGTATTTGTTCTTGAAACTAATATTGGATTATTTAATGATTGTTCATTTGGAGTAGTATTAGCTAAGAAGTGTCTACTTACTACTTTATATTTAATTGAAACATCAACATTTGGTGTATTTTGTTGTACAAGAGAAGAATTAACTATTTTAGAATTTACTTGAGCAACATTAGAAATCGTTGTTCCAGCTTTATATGTTGCAAATGTTACTGGTATATCTAATTTATAAAAATGTCCATAAAAACTACCACTACTTAAAATATTAGATTTTGCAGATGCAGTTACTGTTTTTCCACTTACTTGAACATTAAAGTATGAAGTAACATCTGTTCCACTTTCATTATAAACTTTAATACCATTAGTATTAATTGTTAAATAGTTTTCTAGTGTATCAGTTATTTCAAATCGATCATATAACGTATTAGTTGGGAATAATGTAGCACCATAAGCTTGATTCAATCCAAATGCACTTGCAAAGTAGTTATTTGGAGCATAACGTGATATACGATAAGTAAATGAATTATTTAAATAATATGGTCCACTACCTTGAAGAACAGTCTTCGTTGGAGTTGGTTCTTCAAATTTAGTTGGTGAAATAAACATATAAGCGATACCACAGCCAGTACCACCATAGTGGATTTTATATACACCACCAACGGAAGACGAATGAACTACAGCTGTAGTTTGGAATAATGGAGAATTGGCATCCATAATGTTAACATAATTTCCTTGTACATAACTACCAATACCAATACCACCATCAGATTCTACTATAGAAACTAAATAATTAGCACCATGAGTAACTTGATTCTTATTATAATAAATTGTGTTATTACCTGTTAATGGTTTAAAACCTTCAGTACCATTTAAGAAGGCACCAGATACATTTCCAGGAACATCTATATCATAATATGATGATAAAACGTTATTAATTTGTGTTGCAACAGTTCCATCTTGGTTTAAATATGTTATCGTGAAATCACATTCTGCACGATCAGCATTTAAGGCAAATAATATTGGTTCACCAGTTGTTAAAGGATGTGATGTGTTATTCGAAGGAGTTGGAGCCAATTGATTATTAGATATTAGTATTTCTGGTAAAAATGCTATATAAACACCTGTACTAGCTTCTGACCATGGTGTGATATTATCAGCAGTAATTCTAACATTTAATGGATTACCATTAGCATCCATCGCACTATTTTTAATTAAAACTTGTATTTTACCTGATCTTTGATGTAAATACTTTGGTACTCTAACACCAGCAATCGTTGTCCAACCATTAGCATTATTTGATTCATCTATAAATTATGTATTAGCATTATACACAATAGTTGAATAAGAATATGACACCGGTATAGATGTCGGATAATTAGAATAATCCTTCATTGTAGTACTAAGAGGAGCAGCATAACTAGCATTTTTTAATACAAATGCAACTATCGTTCCTATTAAAACAATTAAACTTAAAGCAAAAATTTGTTTTTTTTCAAAAATATTTTTCATATCATACACTCCATTTTATTTACTTTTATTATCTAACATAATTATCATACCATATAACATAAGAAAAACATATGTTTACACAAAAAAAAATAAATATTTACACAAAACGAATAAATATTTACACAAAATAATATAAAAAAAAGTTAGTTTTCTAACTTTTTCTTAAAATAATTATTAATCGTATTTTCAATTATTGATAATTCATTATTTATAACATCAATAGTATTTAAATATTCTCGATATAAAGGATGATTATTAAGTTCATAAGTCTTCTTATCTAAAGTTTTTTTATCCACAAGTTTGTGGACAAAATCTTTATTCATTTGACGTACTTCATTAATTAATAAAACTAATTCTTTATTATTACCAATATCTTCTTTTAACTTTAAATATTTTTGGTAATCAGAGCTAGATTCTATTTTGTTAATAATATCATCAACTTTATCTAATATTTCTTTATTATTCAACTAACTCACCATCTAAACTAAAGCTTTTAGCAGAAGTTATTTTAACAGGAACAATTTTACCAACTAAATCACCTTTACCAGTAAAGTTAACGAGTTTATTTGTTTCGGTATAGCCAAATAATTCATTATCTTTGATACTATCACCTTCTACTAAAACATCAAAAGTTTTACCTTCCATTTTTTTATTAGATTCTAGTGAGTAATTATTTATTATTTCATTTAGCTTATATAATCTTTGTTCTTTTTCAGAAAGAGTCAAACTATCTTTTTCCATAAGTTTAGCAGCTGGTGTTCCAACACGTGGTGAGTATATAAAAGTAAAAGCACCATCATATTTACAATAATTAACCATATCTAAAGTATCATTAAAGTCATCATCTGTTTCACCTGGAAATCCAACTATAATATCTGTTGTTATACTAACACCAGGAATTCCTTTTAATTTATTAAATAGTTCTTTATATGATTCTCTTGTATAACGGCGTCCCATTAGTTTTAGTATTTTATCACTACCAGATTGTAAAGGTAAATGAATATAAGGCATAATATTTTTATTATTTTTAATAACTTCAATCATTTTATCAGTGAAGTCCCAAGGATGACTAGTTATAAAACGAACTCTTGGCAATCCTATTTTACTAACTTCTAAAAGCAAATCTGATAAATCATAACCTTCATCAAGATCTTTACCATAAGCATTTACATTTTGACCTAAAAGAGTTACTTCTTGATAATTATCTTCTTTTAGTTTACGAACTTCATTAAGAATATCTTCCATTCTTCGACTTCTTTGTTTACCTCTTGTATAAGGTACGATACAATATGTACAAAATTTATCACAACCATAAATAATATTAACATAAGCTTTATAACTATTAACACGACGAACAGGAAGGTCTTCTACTATATTACCTTCTTCTGATAATACACATACGTTAGTTTTTGGATTATCATAACAATCTTTTATTAGTTTTGGTAAGTCATATAAATTATGTGTACCAAAAATAAAGTTAACATTACGATATTTAGATAATATCTCTTTAACAACAACTTCTTCTTGAGCCATACAACCACATACGGCAACAATGATATTGGGTCTTTTTTCTTTTAAATGTTTAAGACGACCTAACATACCAAAAGCTTTATTATGAGCATTCTCTCTAATGGAGCAAGTATTTAATATTATTAAATCAGCTTCTTCCATTTCATCATTTTTCGTAAAACCACATGAATCAAGTAAACCACATATATTTTCACTATCATGTTCATTCATTTGACAACCATATGTTTTAACATAATATGTCTTATTTTTTCCTAAAGATTGATATTCTTTTTTTAATTTAAAATGATCTATTTTAACTTCTTCTTTTGTTCTTTTTCTTGCTTTATTTAAATTAGGTAATTGCATACTAATCCCTCTTTTCATTTTATGATTATAACATAAAAAAAGATTTAAATGAATTAAATCTTTAAATTAACTCTTATTAGAATGAAGAACTATAATTCAATATTTTCCTTCTTCAAATTGTTTTGTTCTCTTTTGCGACGATTTTCCTCATCTACTTGTTCTTGGTAAATTTGATTAACAACACCATTTAAACTATCAACTTTGATGGTTAAAAAAGAAGCCTCATCCTTAATTTTACTTGAATGATTTGTTAATTCATTTATAGCATCATCAACTTTATTCCCTTGAAAAATATCTGAAGTTTTTTTTAAATCATCACATAATTTAATAGCATTGTCATTAATGTCCCCTGCAGTCTGCTTCATCAAAGCAATTTTTGCTTTTTCATTACTTACATTAATCATTTAATTACCTTCTTATAAATTCTTTATTCTCTACAGCATCAGTTTCAGGAACTTTATCATGAATTGTACCATCCCAATTATTTACTATTTCTAATGCCTTATTTACATCTATTATTGTAATAATATTTCTTTCATAATCAATAAGAACACAATCACTATTGATGAGTTCTATAAATGCAGTTGTATCACGAAATCTTACAATTCTTTTATATTCATATTTTTCCAAACTACTAGTTAAAATATCATTATAATCACTTTTTGTACTTGTTAAATGATATTCATTTCCTTCACTATTAAAATTGATTGTTATAAAATACTTATCCAAAGGATATGATACACCATTAATACTTAATTGTCCTTTGTTATATAAATCTACAATTACATCGTCATATTTTGAACTGTTCTTTTTTAATTCATATAATCTATCATAATATTCAACCGCTTTTGGTTCACATCCAATTGTTGTAACTTCATTATTAGTGTTTTTTTCATATGTACCATCTACAAAAGAAATAATAAGCATAGTTGTCAATATAAAAGATCCTATTTTTGCAACTTTTGATTTATCCACTTTAATATTTGCAATTTTATTTTCTCTCATATAACCTCCTAATTATTTGGACCAGGTGTCACTTCAGGACCTGGTGTTGGTGAAGGTCCTGGTCCAGGTTCAGGATCTGAATAACCATTTCCTTTACTCTGTCCATCATATTCTGTATTTAAAACTTCTTCTATATGTTCATTATAAGAGTCACTATAATCTTCACCTAGTAATCTAGTAATTTCCTCATACAAATCTGGGCAAAACTTTTTCATTGCATCTCCCTCAGTGAAATATAAATACATTGCTCCAGCAAAGAATTCTACTGAGTATTCTTTGTTTTCATTCTCATCACCAAAAACAAGATTATCATAATCTTTAGCTTCAATACCTTGAATAGTCTCAACATATTTGTTGTATAACTTTTGCCATGTTTCATTGTTTTTAGAATAATAATATTTTCCAAACAGTTTGTTTATAAAACTATCTACTAAAATAGCATCAAATTTGTGACCAAATTCATGAAGAACTGTTCCAACTGTATAATAATAATTGGCTTTAAAACTTTCGTGTACATTTATTACAACATTTCCAGTGCCTGGATAAGTTAAACCTCCCCAAAAGACTTCACCATTATAGATTTGTGAATCATTACTACACGTCAATATTACTGTGTTGTTTTTATGAGTAAGAACTTCTAAATATGAAGATGGTAATGTTCTCATAGTATTAATAACATTTGCTTTTGCAAAATTATAAGCCAACATTTCAATTCCAGTACAATCTTTTGGAAGAACTTGACAAAACTCAAAATCATAACCATTTATAGAAAGAATTTCAGAATTAGTTTGGAATTCATTAATATGATTTGAATCAAAATTATAATATGAATCAGAGTTAATTCTCCTCCCAGGTTGAAAATCATAATCTTCAAAATTATCAGGACAATTATTAAGAAGAGCTTTAATAATTAGTTCCATTTCTTGGAAACCACGTACATCTTTAATATACAACAATTGTTTTCTTACGTCATCAGGATTTAAACCAAATCTATCATAATCAAATTTTTCTTGAAATTCTCTTATCGATAAATAAGTATTTAATTTTTCATCCATTCCTGTATCTTTATGCCAAAAATCATAAAAAATATCTAGTACATAAAAATGTTTATAGGCATCATCTTGTGTTTCAAGATTTTCACCAAGTTTATACCAATGATCTGCATAAAAAGCAATTATTTTATCTTCATAGACATCTGCGCCATATTTATGTTTTATCAAGTCATCCATGGATTCACCCATAGCTTCTTCAAGTTCTTTTACCATTTTTGATAAAAAACTAATTTTATCTTCTAATTCATATGATACCATACCTCTTAAAATTCCTGTGTTAATAGATGCTCTTTCTTTTACACTAGCATCTAATCCATTATATTGATTGTCTAAGGTATCTAATAACTCTTTTACAGCTTCTGAGTCAATTAAAATACTTTTATTATTATTTAATACAGCATTACAATCAACTTTTAACATGTTATCACCATCTTATATCTAAATTAATCATATCATAGATATTTACACGATTAAAGACAAAAAAAGATTTAAGTAAATTAAATCTTTTTTTAATCACATTTAACATAATCCTGACCAGTATATCTTATTCTTTGACATTCGTTATCTTTAAGTGTGAAACTTTTTCTTAAACTTTCTCGAAGATAAACAGTATGCGATTTTTTACAATCGAAACTATTATCACGAATAATTATATTAACTTCATTTTTAGTA
>JAEEGL010812247.1_pt1 | contig 20177 bp, 17 predicted proteins | sample 9134231 | NCBI WGS metagenome assembly JAEEGL01 (sample SAMN16246548, study PRJNA631951) | gut metagenome | biome: gut microbiome; feature: rumen; material: fiber-attached | host: Bos | place: Iran: Karaj | collected 2018-10
ACCTCTTCTACCACCACAACGACTACTCCCCGAACTTCGACAAGAACCGCTCCGTCTGCATCGACGAGCTCACGTTCAACGAGGACGGCTCCATCAACCTCGTGACCCCCACCAAGCGCGGCGTCGGCGTCACCAAGGCCACCAGCAAGATCGAGCTTGACCGCTACTCCAAGATCGCCGACCAGAACCACGCCTGGATCGAATTCCTCCGCACCGAATCTCCGTTCGAAGGCTGGAAGACCGTCTTCCGCAACAACGACAGCTCCCGCAATCCGATCTGGGTCGAATACGACCGCGTCGATTTCGGCGAAAAGCCGCTTGATTCCGTGCTCGTCCGCGTCCAGTCCAACGTCGGCGGCCGCGTCGAGATACACGCCGACTCCCTCGAAGGCCCGGTCATCGCCACGGTCGACATCCCCGGAAAGGGCGGCGGTGAATGGCAGGAGATCAAGTCCCCCGTCACCTCGCAGCTGACCGGCACGCACGACCTCGTCGTGAACATGCGCAGCGGCCTCCTGATGTACATCGACTGGATCAAGTTCATCGAGAAGTGATCCGAGCTTCATTCCAGCTCGTCTGAGCAAAAGAATACTCCGGACTGAGTTCAACGACTCGGCCCGGAGTTTTATTGTACCTCGTGCCCGAGCGTAGCCGGGCACTACCGCAGAGGAGGCCCCGCCTCCCCGGCTCGGAGTTTTTTCGTGCCTGTTTTCAGAGGGGGATTTGGACTAAGGGAAATAGATAGTCGGGAGCAGATGGTACGATCTGAGCAGGCCGAGGATCAGCAGGTGCAGCGGGTAATAGACGTAGAAGAACCACTTCATGAACGCGTTGAACGCCGGATTCGGGCCGCGTTTACCGTTGTAGAGCAGCAGGATCGGGATCGACAGCACCACGGAGAGCTGCAGGAATGCGTACGTCACGTTGACCGGCGGGAACAGGAATCCGAAGACGCCCACGTAGATGATCAGCCACAGCGTCTGCTTCAGCCAGTGCCCGCGGTTCGTCCCGAAGCTCAGCACAAGCACCGACGCCGTGCAGCTCCAGTCGCCGGGGAAGCTCACCACACAGATCAGGCAAATCAGCAGAGTTTTCAGCCACGCGCTCCGGATGCGCTCCGAATACTCCACGCGGAGCATCACCAGCCCCCACGCCAGCGTCCAGATCACGCTCGTCTGGCTGTGCCAGCAGAAGGCGTTCAGAAACGTGATGTCGCGGAACCGGATCGCTTCCCAGATCCCGCTGTAGTAGAGCGGCACGAACGGCCGCCAGTCGCCGAACCCGTTCCACTCCGAGACGTACGCGAAATGCGAGATCAGCGCGAAGAGAAACATGCGCGCCGTGTATTTATTGACGTTCCGTGTATGGAAGAATCCTTCCGCGATGAAGAAGCACATCGTCGGCATCGTGATGCGCCCGATGATGTGCATCAGTTCCGGTTTCCAGTTCAGTGCATACCCGGGGTAGATCGCCCATGCGATGTGGTCGATCGTCATGGCGATGATCGCGATCAGCTTGATCGCATTCGCATCCAGTATCTTATAGTTCTTCATACCCCGTTACACCGCCATTTACTCCGCCAAAAAACCTTTCCTAAACAGAGAAAAAAGGTAAACAATTCACTGCATCATTTCCCGATGTTTAGCAAGTAGAATCTTTGAGGGTGGAAAACGTATTGGCATTGTTATTTTTGCCCCTTCAAAACGCTTGAAATATTCTTGGAATGCATTGTTTGTATAATACTCGCGTAGAGAAGGCGCAAGAATTAATCGAAAATCTTCGTCAAAAGAAATCAAATGTCTATCAAAAGCTGCATCATAGGTTGCGGATAGACACAAACCATTTTCCGGGTTCATTCTATTGTCTTTATCTTTAGCCCACTCACTGATATGGCTTGCGCGAAGAATCTCTGGAATGGGGAGCCCTGTCAAACAGCAACAACGGTTGTAATGGGAAAGAATCATTTTACGGAAAACGGATTGGTTCTGTCGGACCTCAATTTCCCGTAGAGCGGTCTTCCCTTCGAGAGAAGCAATACTAAGGTCATCATTTATCAAAAGTGGATTCTGCGAAAGAGGAGTGTCCATAAGCTCGCGACTGAGTTGCGATCCATTTGAAGCAACAGCTATCTTTTTGAGCATATCCTCTTCCCTGGTACCTAGAGAAATGAATTGAGACCATTGTTTTAGTGCTGCAGAACAAAAACCTTTCTGCCAATAGCTTTTCGCTGTTTCGTTATGAAAAATACCGCCATCTTCTTTTTTTTGCTCCTTTTTAACAAACTCATAAAGCTTTGCAAGAAAAATTGTATCGTATATTTTCCACAATGATTGCGTTGGTGAAAGCATATTCGCCTGGCGCAATGCATTCTCCAGCTTATTGATGGCGGTTACATATGATTGTGCTGTGCCACTCCCAAGAGCATGATTATCAGCAACGAATTGTAAATAATCGTTAGATATACTCATCTTCCATCTCGTATATTTGAAAGAGGGTTGCTTTTTTCAAGTGTCACGCAATATTTGAACTAATAGTAAAGACTTTTTCCTAACTTACAATCCGGCAAGATACCCGGATTCAATGGGTATCTGCCGGTTTAGATTACTGTGTGGTACAGATTATTACTTCTTTTCGGCGGGGGCGGGTTTCGGGGCCTTGACCCACTTGCCGTCTTCGCCCTGGATGCAGTCGCCTTCGTTCGCCTTGGAACGGATCTGTTTGGCGCGAAGTTCGCCGACCTTGTCGACGGTGGAGCCTTCCTTCTTGGCGATGGCGGTGTAAACGGCCTTGCGGTCGGTATTTTCGGCGTCGACGATCTTCTTGTCGGCGTCTTCGATCTTGACGTCCTTGCCGTCTTTGTCCTTCATGACTTCGAGGTAGCCGGTCTTGTTTTCGCCGATGGTGCCGGCCTTCTTGAGGGTTTCGATCTTCGGCTTGCGTTCGGCCATGTTCTTCTTGATGGTGGCGGCGTCGTCAGCGGCGGAGAGCGCCTGCGGGACGGCGAAAGCGAGCGTGAGGGCGGCGATAGAGAGAGCGAGCAGTTTTTTCATGGTAAAGTCTCCTCAGAATGTGGTTCGGATCAAAGTGCGTCGAGGTCGCCGAAGAAGTCGTCGAGGGCTTTTTCGATGCGGATGTTGATGTCGAGCGTGATGTGCACGGGCTTGATCTCGATCGGCTTGACGTCGACCGTGTTGTCGGTCCGGATGCAGGCCGACGCGCCGATGCCGGCCAGGACGGCCGCGGCGGCGAGGATTGGCAGGAATGTTTTCATGTCGGATTCCTTTCTGTTGAGTTGTTGGTTTGTTATGTGTGCTGTTTTGTGTTGACAGGTTAAGGGTTCGGGGTATCGTCACTCCGCTTTGGAGAAGATCTTCTGGAAATAGTCGGCGAGCTCCATCGCCTTCCCGTACATGTTCACGTTCGTGTCCAGGCGGATGCCCTGGAAGATGCAGGGGGTGTTGGACTTCATGAACGAGGCGGTGTTCTCGTCGAACGCATAGTACAGTGCGCGGTTCGGTTTGCCGTCGAGCGAAAGCGAGAGCTTCATGTTCTCCTTTTCGGGGCCGACGGACTGCAGGCGCATGCGGACCCAGGAGTAGGAGAAGTCCTTCAGGGCGTCTTTCGCGAGCTCCATTTCGATGCCGGTTCCGGCCTCCATCAGCGCCTCGTCGAGGTCGCCCTTGATCACGCCTTCCTCGCCGGGCGTGGAGAAGAGGAACGCGTCCTCGAAATAGATGTTGTCGATCTTCGACTTGCCGAACGCGTCGGTCTTCTGCACGAGCACGACCGGGATGGTGCCGTTGATGGAGCCGCTGCCGCTGATCTCGCCGAGCCCGATCTGCGTGAGGAAGACCGGCATCTCCAGGCGGTCGCAGTAGAGCACGGCCTCGGTGGTGGTCTGGCCGATGCGGTACGTGATGCCGCCGAGGCGGATGTGGCCGTTGCACCAGTCGAGGCGGGCGTTTTCGACCTGCCAGGTGTCCGGGGCCTCCATGCGGAACGTGGCGAGGCCCGCCCCGGTCTCGATCCTGTCGTACTTGACGGACTTGAAGGAAAGCGTCTGGCCGGGCGCGGATTTGAGGATGGAGATCTCCGGGACCTCGAATCCGAGGCCGATGCCGCGCACCTCGAGTTTCTGCTCGGGGATGAAAAGGTCGGCGTCGGCGATGCGGAACTTCGCGTGTCCGGTGGTGGTCTTCGGCAGGATCTTGTACACGGCGTCTGCGGAGAGCTTGCCCGTGCAGGAGATCTCCTCGAATTGAGGCAGGAATTTGGCGAGGTCCTTCGAGAGGTCGGCCTGCTGTTCCGGGACGGTCAGGCCGCATTCGACCTCGATTCCGGCGCCTCCGCCGAGCGCGACGTTCGCGTAAATCTGACCGTCGATGGAGAAAAGTTTCGCGTCCGTTTTCAGGCGGAACGTCTTCGCGGCGTCGTCCCACTGGACCGTGCCGTCGAGCGAAGCCGCCTGAGCGCCGTTGAACTCGAAGTCCCCGAGCGAGATTCTGCCCGTGCGCGGCGCGGCGGGCGCGGCTTTTTCCGCATCGTCCTCTTCCGCTTCGGCGAGCACGTAGTCGAACGGGAAATCCCAGTGGAGGTTCTGCGCGAGAAGCTTGAGTTCGGGCATGGCGAGCTTGGAATCGGGGCAGGAAAGCGCGCCGGAGAGGACGTCCCCGCCGATGTCGAACGCCGCGTTCAGGCCGAGTTCGGGCGCGTCGTAGGTGAGGTTGGCGGCATCCTGCTTGAACTGGAAACCGGCGATCTTCCCGTCGGCCTTGTATGTTTGTCCGTCCTCCGATTTGGCGTCAAATGAAAGCGTGTCCGCCTCGCAGGTCATGCCTTCAAGCTCGGCGAGGAGTTTTCCGCCTGCGAGCTCGGCAGAAGCCTTGTCGACACCGTCGGTCAGCGTGGCGCCTGCCTTGAAGGATTCGGGCTTGAAGGAAACCTTCATACCGTCCTTCTCGAAATTGAGTTCCCCGCGAGCGAGTTCAGCGGAGAAGACTTTCACTTCATCGTCCATTTGGAAGACAGCACTGAACATTTGTGAAGCGATTGAGGTTTCGTCTTCCGGCTTGAAAGAAACGGTCATGTCTTTGTATTTTGCAGAGACATCCCCTCCGTAAACGCCGAGAGAAGCCTCTTTTTTGAGTTCGTCCATAGTGAAATTCCCCTTGATCGCTTTCGGCTTGAGAGAAGCGGTCAGGCTCTTGAGCTCGGGATTGAGTGCGCTGCCGTCGATATCCGCCTGAAAATCCTGAAGCGAGAACGAAGCCGAGGCATTCATTCCGCCGCCGTCCTTTTCCAGTTCGGCACCGAGTTCGTCAAACCGGAAAGTGACGTCCGCGCCCATGTATTTTGCCTTGAACAGCGGCTTGTTCTCAATGGCAAGCTTGAACGACAAGCTGTCGTCTTCCATGCCGCCGCCGAAGCTGAATTCCGCGGGCTCGGACTCGGCGAGTTTGACCTGGAATCCGCCCTTGACGGTGCGTTTCGGAAGCGAGACATTCACCTTGATCTCGCCGACCTCGAACGGGATCGCGTCGTATTCGCCTTTCAGCGTGCCGACCGTGAGCTCAACGACCTCGTCCGGGAGCATCTTCACGGAGAACGGCGTTTCGGAGTTGATGCGGAGCCCCTGCGGGGTGCGGTAGGTGACCGTGAACGAGCCCTCGACGGACGAATTATCGCTGACCTTGAGGGTGTTCAGGTCGAGTTCGGCTTTCGAGCGGAACGAGAGTCCGGCGCGCAGGCCGCGCGGCAGGGCGCCGCGGACCGTGCCGGGCATTGCGGACGTGGCGAGGGAGAAATCGTCAAGGTTCAGCTCGACCTTCTTTTCCCGGTGCAGATAAGCCGCCTTGCACCGGATGCCGTTGGTCGAGAAATGGACCATGAGCGAACATTCGAGCCTGTTCCAGCCTTGTTCCGCGTCGGGCGTGACCGTGACGGCGTACGGGATGTGCACGTTGTCGATCGCGTCCTCGCCGCGCGCCACGGCGGCCAGGCTGCCGGAGAGGGATATCTTTCCGACCTTCACCGGGATCACGGCGTTGAGGTCGTCCACGGGGGCGGAATCTTCCTTTTCCTTCTTTTCGCCGGACTGGAACGACTTCGCAAAGAGGTCGTAGGCGGGGATGGAAAACGAACCGTCCGAGTAGTCGGCCATGATGTTGCAGTTTTCGATCTCGATGGATTCGATGGCGCGATTACGCATCAGCTCGAGCGGTGAGTAGCGGATGGAGAGAGACCCGATGCTGCCGACGTTCAGAGGCCTGCCGTCACGGGTGGTGTCTTTGATCTTGCAGGCGACTTCCGCCGAGGTCAGGCTGATGGTCTTAATGCGGAACTCCACGCCGCCGCCCTCGGCGAGCGGCTGAAGAATCTTGTTGATGTCCTCTTCCAGGAGACGCGGCAGGCATGCCAGCTCGACCAGCGCGCCCAGCAAAAGCAAGCACAGAAGGATCAGCAGAGCGATTGCCCATTTCGCACGGCGCGGAATCGGCTGTTTCTTCGCGGGAGCCGACGCAGCAGAGGAACCGGACGTTTTTTTGTCCGGCTCATTGTTCCGCTTGTCGGCCCCGGAAGAGTCCGGTGTTCCGGCGGGGACGATCTTTTTTTCAGGTTCGGATTCCGGCATGATGCGTTCCGTATTCGATATTCGGCAGCTTATTTTGAGAAAAAAGGGCACAATACCCCTATATGATTCTCTAATAATATACAGTCCGAAGGTTCAAATACAACCGGACCGGCAGGCTTTTTTCTGTTTTTTTACCTGGGTTTTTCTTGAACGCTTCGGCTTGCGGCATCTGTCCACCTGATTCTTACCTTTTTTTGGGGATACGTTTGAAATCCGCTTGCGGTATGGTATATTATTAGCGTTTTCATTTTGTCCGGTTTTCATTGTCGTTAAAGGAATGAGCTGAACATGTCCCTCCCAGTTGTCAAGCGCCTGAAAAACGTGTATCAGAATCACATAGCAAGCCGATACCTGCCGTGTACCGTTTTTTGCCGGGATCCCCTGGTCCTGGTCACATTCGAGCATGAATTCCTGACAAATGCACAGGCGTTTCTAGATTGTTTTTCCCAAAGCCGGGCAAAGTCGGTTCACGTCTTTCTTCAGTTCGGCTGGGAACATGAGACTCCGGAGAATTCGGAACCGCTTGTCCGGAGAGTCAAGGAAGTGCTGGCGCAGTGCGACCGTCTGAAGATCACGCTTCTGGCGAATGCCGAAAACGAAGTGCGCGTTTTATCCGGACACGGACTGCACGCGGTGCTGTGCAATCACAATGCATTTATTGATGAAAAGCGTTATCCCGTTTTACAGCTTCCCAAAAAATACGATGCCGTTTATATCGCCCGAATTACACCGTTCAAGCGCCATTATCTGGCATCGCAGATCAAATCGCTTCATCTGATCGGACATCCCGCCTGGAAAGAAAAAGAACTGTCGTTTACGGATGAAGTCGTTCATCATCAACTGAAACATGCCGTGTGGTCATCGCACGTCGATGCAAAAAACATCCCGGCGGAAATCGCCGCTGCGCATTGCGGCCTCTGCCTGTCCGCGGCCGAGGGCGCCATGTTTGCCAGTATCGAGTATCTTCTTTGCGGCGTCCCGGTCGTCAACACGCCCAGTCTCGGCGGACGCGATGTGCTTTTCCCCGATTTCGCGGTAAAGACGGTCCCCGACACGCCCGAAGCAGTCGCGGCGGCTGTACAGGAGTTTGTCGAACACGCCCCCGAACCGGAGAAGATCCGCGCCGCCGCCCTGGAGAAAATGAAGGTGCACCGCGAGACGTTCCGCAGGCTCCTCAACGATGCCATGGCGCCGCATGCGTTCCCGGATTCGCGCCCCATCCCCCATAAACTGATCCTGCGCTGCACGAAAACCCCGCTTCAATTCCTCCGGTACGGACTCCGCAAACCCAAACACTGATCTTTTGTGCAAAAGCATCACGCCGGATCCCATAAGAAAAGTTGCTTACGGAATCCGGCGCAATTATTCATAGTGCGGATGAGGACCCGGCGGATGCCCTGCCGAACAGAGCCTCACGCCGGGGATGGTCCGGGCATGCTGCTCCCGGATCGGAGATCAGATGTTCAATCGAACAGTTTCGGGAGGCCGTTGTACATCACGCGCATGACGGAGTTGATGTCATGGCCGCCGCGTTCGTAGACCATCTGGTAGAGGTTGCCGTCCTTGAAGTTGTCGCAATACTTGAAGATCTCGGGATACTTCTTCATCTCGTTGATCATCGGGGTCATGTTCGGCTCCGCGACGTCGTTGCGGCCGCAGCCGGAGTAGATGTAGAAGTCGTTCGCGGTCTTGCCGTTCTTGACGACCGAATCGGCGAGGTACTTGGCGGATTCGGCGGACTTGCCGCGTCCGACGGCCCAGCAGTCGCCGCTCATCGGGATGAAGTAGCCCATTTCGCCGAGGCAGTGTTCGAAGACGGACCAGGTGGCGCAGGCGCCCATGGAGAATCCGCCGAAGCCGCGGTGCCATCTGGAGGCGTCGAGCGCATCCTGCGAAACGTCCCTGGCGTAGGTATGGTACTGCGTCTCGAAGACCGGGATCACGTCCTTGTCGAGCTCGTAGTGGAAGTCGATGCAGTTCTTCGTGGCGTCGTTGCTGTACTGCGTGTAGTAGGAAAGCGCGCAGATGATGAGCGGCTTCATCTCGCCGTTCGCGATCAGGTGGTCGATCACGTTTTTGAGGCGGGTGTTCTGGCCCGCTCCGCCGAAGTACCAGCCCGGATTGTCGCCGCCGCCGTGCATCAGGTACAGCACGTTGTAGCGGGTGGATTTATCGTTCTCATCGTAGCCGTAGGGCAGATAGACGAGGCCGGATTTCTCGAACTCGGGGCTGTCGGCGGTCTGGTTGTCACGCGTCGTGTACTTGAAGTCCCTGATGACGCCGCCTTTCTCGCAGACGCTCATGTATTCCTGCGGAATCTCCTTGAACGCGTTGTCGGGGAAGCTGGTGCGGGTGGAGGCGGTGGACGCGCCGGTGCTGGCGCAGCCGCAGAGGACGGCGAGGGCCGCCGCGCAGGCGAAGAGTCTGAGGTGTTTCATGGTGTTCCTTGGGGTTGGGTGGGGTTTGGAAAGAAGGTGAAGTAAGACAATGATCGTTTTGTATTATACAGCTCTTTCGCGCAAAAGTCAAGCGGAGACAGGCAAACAGGAGACAGAAAAAGCCCGGATTCCGGCGGGATGCGGGAAATCCGGGCGTAAGAAGGCGGATATGCCGGAGCGGAGAAAAACAGAACGACCGCCACGGAGCCGAATGCCGTTATGTTCAGTCGAGCTTGGTCTTTTCGAGCTCCGCCGCTTCTTCGACGTCGATATCGGCCGTTTCGGCTTCGGAGATCGGGGGATAGAGCGATTCCACCGAGACGGCGTACGGAGAGACGAAGCGTTCCTTGGTGAGGAAAGCCGACATGGCTTCGAGCGCGGCAACGAAGGCTTCGACCTGATCCTGCGGGAGCTTGTCGAAAACTTCCTTCATAAAGCGCACGTAGGAGGCCGTGCAGACGCGATAGAGATGTTCGCCCTTGTCCGTGAGGTTGATCAGCGTCACGCGGCGGTCTTTCGGGCCGGGGATGCGGTTGACCAGGCCGTCGGCAAACAGCGCGTTCAGCGTCTGCGTTACGGCGGCGGACGGCAGATGGAAGCGGTCCGCGAAGTCCTTGATCATCGGGAGGGTCTTGCGTCCGTGAATGGCGAAGAGATAGTTCAGGATGCGGAGTTTGCCGAGGGTCGTGCGGCCGGAACGGGACGCATAATGGAAATGCATCACGGGGAAACGGAGGGCGTCCACGAAGTGGATCAGGAGCAGCCAGGAGGGCAGTTTGGCGGGCGCGGTCTCGCCGGCCGGGATCGGAATCGGCTCGGACGGGAGCTTGCAGAGGTCGGCGACATGTTTTGCGGTGAGATGCTCGGAGCCGGTCCTGGACTGGTAGAGGAAACAGAGCACCTCGCGGAATTTCGCGAGCGTGTCCGAATCAAGCGAGGATTCGAAGGCGGCGAAACGCTTGTTGAGCAGGGCCACCGTGGCGTTGCGCTGGGCTTTGCCCTTCGCGGAAAGCAGCACGCCGGTGCTGCGGCGGTTCTCGGGAATCGACTTGCGTTCCAGGATGCCGCTCGCGACGTACAGGTCGACCGCCTGGGAGATCGCGCCGGAGCTGAGGCCGGAGTACTCGGAGAGACGCTTGATCTGCGGCACGGCATCCGGATTCTCCAGGAAATATTTCACGATGGGGAACTGCGCGAAGGAGTAATCGCCGTCAAGACCGAACACGCCCACGGAGGTGGAACGGATCCGATCCGCGATAAAAAGAAGTTTGCGACAGGATGTGACTGCTAAGAACTGTTTTTTCATAGGGACCGCCTTCGGGTTGTTCCAGCCTGGCCGAGCCGGAGGGGAACGGAGCATTCCGCAGGGCACAGCCGGATGTTTTTATGTTGTTTTGAACGACATAGCCACACCATGTGGCATTTGTCTTATTAATATACAGCGGTGTCGAAAAAATAGAAATGCATTATTTAACACAATGCATGGATTATTTAATAAACAGGTTCTTTTCGATTCAACGAAATCAGCCTGAAAAGCAGACGATTGTACAAAAATGATGAAATAAACATCCGGTTTGATGAAATGCCAGACAAAAACAGGAAAGAAAGAAAAAAAGTCGTTTCATGTTTTTAATATTTTAGATTTTATATTACATAAGCATATCTTTTTTTTGCTTTTGAGGCGAGATGTGTTCATTATAATCCTTTTTCATGTGTCGAAGCCCGGACGAATCGGAAAAGCGATGGCAAAACTCGGCGGATATGGTCCGTTCACGGCTCGCGGTCTGTCTGATTTCCGCCAGTGGCCTTGATAGCTCCCAGGCAATGAATCCTTACGACCCGGTTGCCGTCGGTTTCCGAAACCGTACGCAGCAGCTCGATGTAGGGGCGAACGAACTCAGGCCTGCGCTTGCCGAAAACACGAAATATCTCCGGCGCTTCCATCCGGACCCGGTCGTCACGATCATGCAGCAGTTCCGCAAACACGGACATGTAGTCCCGATACGGGTCCGGGGTGTTCGTTGCGATGTTCTCCGATGCCCAGATGAAGCTCAACCTCACCTTCGCTTCACGATCCGCGGCAAAACGGAACAAATCGGCCCAGTACGGCTCGATCAGATGAAAGTCGCCTCGACCGATCCTGCCGAGCGCGTTGACCGCCCGTTCGCGCAAAAGAGGCTCCCCGCTGTCGAGGAACGAGGCGACAGCGGGAACACTGCCGCGAATGGAGGGGGGATGCTTCAGCCCCATTTCACCGAGCAGCCAGAGCGCCTTTGCCCTGATCCTGACGGAATCAAAGGAAAGAAGCGAAGAGACGTACGGGATGTTCCTTTCCCATTCGTCCCTGTTTTTCGTCAGCGATCCGAGCTCCTTGTACAGCTCAGTTTCGTTCAATTGAACTTGACCTTCAGCCGGAATCTATGAAATGGAACGCTTATTTCTGCTCCAGCTGGGATTTGATGAGTTTTTCGAGCTCGTCCAGGCTGTCGCCGGATTCAAAGCGTTTCACGACCTTGCCGTTGCGGTCGACGAGGAACTTCGTGAAGTTCCAGCGGATGTCCGCCTTGTTCGTTTCCTCCTTCAGGAACTTGTACAGCGGGATCTGCTTGTCGCCGTTCACGTCGCACTTCGTCATCCGCGGGAACGTGGTGCTGTAGCGCGAGGTGCAGAATGTGTTGATCTCTTCATCGCTGCCGGGCGCCTGCCCGCCGAACTGGTTGCAGGGGATGTCGATGAGCTCGAAGCCCCGGTCATGGTATTCCTTGTAGAGCTTTTCGAGGCGTTCGTATTGCGGCGTGAATCCGCAGCGCGTGGCCGTGTTCACCACGAGCACGACCTTGCCCTTGAAATCGGCGGTCTTGACTTCTTTGCCGTCCCAGGATTTGAGCTCGAATCCGTAGAAACCGGATGCCGCCGCTTCTTTTGTGATCGCAAGCGCGGATTCGATCCAGTCGTTAATCTCCTTGTCCGCCTGACGGACATTGGCCCCACGGATGGCCTTCGCCGGAAGCACGGCTTTTGCCTTCTCGGCGATCTTCTTCGTATCGCGTTCGCAGTTCTGCATGCCGCCGCTGCCGTAGGTGAAGAACGGAATCACGGTCTTGCCCGCGAGGTCGGCGGAGGCCAGGAAACTCGCCGCCGGAGGCGCGATCGTGCCGAACCAGTTCGGGGAACCGATGAAGATGACGTCGTACTTCTTGAAATCGACGGGTTCGTTCGCGAGTTCGGGGCGGATGCCGTCGCGGATCTCCTTCTGCGCCTGCGCCAGGCATGCGTTGTAGTCCTTCGGATAGGCATTCTTCGGCTTGATCTCAAGCAGTTCGCCGCCTGTCGCCTTCTGAATCTGTTCGGCTGCATACTTCGTATTGCCGGATTCACTCCAGGTGTAATATGCCACAAGAATACGGCCGGATTTGACGGATATCTTTTCGGGCGCATCCGCGGCGAACGAACTGAGAACAACCGCAAACGCGGCGAACGTGACGGCGAACATTTTCCGGAACAGCATAACAACCTCCTGTTTTGTTAAAAAGACACGATGTAATAATCGACTGTTTTAATATACTTTCAGTCGAAACATTTTCAAATAAAGAAATGAAAAAAAGAAAACTGCAAGCTCACCAGATGTCCTGATGAATGATCGTGGGATCCCATTTGTCCTTCACCGCCGCAGGGACGGCAGGATAGCCGAACGGGATCAGGCAGAACGGCTCAATACCGTCAGGGAGACGCAGGGCGTCCTTGAGGATGCGGATGCGTTCGGAGATGGGATGCACGCCGGTCCAGACCGCTCCGAGACCGAGCGCGTGAACAGCCAGCAGGAAGTTTTCGGTCGCGGCCGCCGCGTCCTGGATCCAGTATTCCCGCGCCTCGCCGGGGAGAGCTTTGTCGAGTACGCCGCAGATCACGACAGCGACGGGCGCGGTGGCGGTCATCTTCGCGTTGGGCAGGCTGTCCCCGAGCTTTTCGAGCAGGGCGCGGTCGCGGATGACGACGAACGACCACGGCTGAGAATTCTTCGCCGAGGGAGCCGCCATAGCGGCCTTCAGGAGCGTTTCGACCGTCTCGTCGGAAACGGGCTTGTCCTGGAACGCGCGGATGCTCGTGCGCGTCATGATGAGTTGAATGAGGTCGTTGTTCATGGCCCGGCTCCTTTCTCAGCGGCAGATCTTCAGGATCATATCCTCGGCCTTGACGGCGGGATGGTGGTAGCGTTTGTACTTCAGCGTGACCTTGCGGAACTGGATGGCCTCCTTCGGGCACCACTGGAGACAGCCGAGGCAGTGCTCGCAGTGTCCGTGCCAGGTGGGGATGCCGTTCATCATGATGATGTTGGAGTCCGGACAGATCTTCTCGCAGAGGCCGCAGGAATCGCACTTGTCGGTGACCCAGAAATAACGGTCATAGTTCGAGAGGAATGCGACGGCCTTCTGCGCCACGGCGTCGCCGAAGACGTCGAACGGGAACACGTGCAGGAGCGCCTCGGTCTTGCGTTTCTTCACGGCGCGCACGGCGTACACGATGTCGCGGGACGCCTTCGCGAAGAGCTTTTCCATGCGGTTTTCGGAGGCCGGGATGGAGCGCGGGATGTAGTTGGACGGCATGGTGAGGCTGAACGAGATCGCGAGCTTGATGTCGCGTTCCTTCAGGAGCGCCTCCAGGATGTACGCCGCGGAGCCTTTCATGCCGCCGCAGGTGCACAGCGAGTAGACGTATTTTCCGCTCCCCTTCACGATCCGGGAGATGAATTTCTGGACGATCCCCGGCAGGCCGAAGCAGTACACGGGGAAGAAGATGCCTACGGTGTCCGCGCCGGAGAAGTCGACCTCTCCGGCACGGTCGAGGTCGGCGATGGAGCAGAGTTCCGTGTCGCCGAGCTTCGCCGCGAATTCGCGCGCGGCCGCCAGGGTGTTGCCGGTCGATGAAAAGTAGTAGATTCTGTTCATGGACGCCTCGCTTTCATCTCGTGGAATCGTGAATGATGAGGGGAGTGATATGGTTCGGATTCAGGTTCAGGCCTTCGGAACGGACTTGAACTCGATTTTCTCCTTGCCGGTTTTGTACGCCTCGATGTTGATGTCGGCGGCTTTCGCCTTCTTCGCGAACATCTCGCGGACGGCTTCGATCATGGCGGTGTCGAGGTTCGCCTTGTCCGCGTCGTCCAGGAAGTTGTCCGCCATGACGGCCGCGATGGCGCCGAGCATGACCGTGTTGGCCGCGCGGAGGTCGCCGAGGTGGTTCGCCAGGTCGGACGCGGGCAGGCCGTACACGTAGTGGTCCTTCGCCGCGCCTTCGGGGAGCTTGACGGTCGAGGAGTCGTAGACGAGAACTCCGCCGGCCTTCAGGATGGGCAGGAACTTCTCGACGGACGGCTGGTTCATGCAGACGAGCATGTCGCAGTTTTCCGCGGCTTCGGGCGAGCCGATGTGCGACTTGGAGAAGACGACGGAGCAGTTGGCGGTGCCGCCGCGCATTTCCGGGCCGTAGGACGGGAGCCAGGAGACGTTGAAATTGCGCTGTTTGCCGAGGATGGCGAGGATGTAGCCGAGCGAGAGCACGCCCTGCCCGCCGAAGCCGCTGATCTTCACGCGGCATTCGCGGTCGAACACCGGCGAGGAGACCTTGTAGTCGCCGAGCTCGCTCCGGATCTCTTCCGGATAAAGCAGGCTCTTGATCTTGTCGGCGTCGTAGTTCATTTCGGCGCGGACGATCGGTTCGCGTTCCGCGGCGCGGTCCAGATAGACGCCCAGCGGGAAGAACTTCGTCATCTTCGTCTCGATGAACTCGCTCATGTCGTGGGCGTTCATCTTCAGGTTGACCGGGCAGCCGGAGAGGAATTCGACGAGGGAGAAGCCCTTCTTGTCCATGCTGTTCTGCAGCGCCTTGCGGACGGCGCGGCGGGCGGCCATGATGTTCTTGAAGCTGGTGAGCGCGCAGCGCTCCACGTACACGGGCGCATCGAACTGCGAGATCATTTCGCAGACGCGGATCGGGTAGCCTGTCTCCAGGACGTCGCGTCCGAGCGGGCTGGTCTGCGTCTTCTGTCCGGGCAGCGTGGTCGGGGCCATCTGGCCGCCGGTCATGCCGTAGATCGCGTTGTTCACGAAGAACACGGTCATGTTCTCGCCGCGGTTGGCCGCCTGCAGGATGTGGTTGAATCCGATGGAGGCCAGGTCGCCGTCGCCCTGGTAGGAGATCACGACGTCGTCGGGATTGGAACGCGTGAGACCGGTCGCGACGGCCGGAGCGCGTCCGTGGGCGCACTGGATCGAGCGGCATTTGAAATAATAGTAGGCGAAGACCGCGCAGCCGACGGGAGCCGCCAGCACCACGCGGTGGGTGATGCCCAGGTCGGCGATGGCTTCGGCGATGAGCTTATGGAGCACGCCGTGGCCGCAGCCGGGGCAGTAGTGCATATTTTTCTTGATGGAGCCGGGACGGCGTTCGAAAACGTCGAAGAAACCTGCCGGACGGCCCAGTTTGATTTTCTCGCTCATGTTCACTTTCCTCCTTTGATCGCTTCCATCGTGCGGTTCACGATCTCTTCCACGGTCGGCACGTTGCCGCCCATGCGGTTCACGAGGGACACGGGGCGGGCGCACTCGATGGCGAGCCGCACGTCGTCGATCATCTGGCCGTTGCTCATTTCGACGGAGATGAACTGCTTCACGCCGTTCTTCACGGCCTTGCGGAGCGCGTTCTCGGGGAACGGGAACAGGGTCAGGGGCCGGACGAGTCCGATCTTCACGCCCTGCTGGCGGAGCACGTCGACGGCGGAACGCGCCATGCGGCTGGCGATGCCGTAGGCGACGAACGCGTATTCGGCGTCGTCCATCATGAACTCCTCGCAGCGCTGTTCCTTCCCGCGGATCACGTCGTACTTGCGGTTCAGGCGGCGGTTGGTCTCCTCGAGGTCGACCGGGTCCATGTAGATGGAACTGATCCAGTTGTCCTCGCTCACGGCGCGGTCAAGCGACCAGGCAGGGGGCATCCGGCGGGGTCTGGGCTCGGGGAGCTCGAGTTTTTCCATCATCTGGCCGATCATGCCGTCGGTCAGGACGTACACCGGAGTGCGGTATTCGTCCGCGAGATCGAACGCGAGCATGGTCAGGTCGCACATTTCCTGCACGGAGCCGGGGGAGAGCACGATGCAGCGGTAGCCGCCGTGTCCGCCGCCCTTCACGACCTGGTTGTAGTCGGCCTGTTCGGGGGAGATGTTGCCGAGGCCGGGGCCGCCGCGCATCACGTCCACGATCACGCAGGGGAGTTCGGCGGTGGCGATATAGGAGACGCCTTCCTGTTTGAGGCTGATGCCGAGGCCGCTGGAGGCGGTCATCACGCGTTTGCCGGAGGCGGAGGCGCCCATGACCATGTTGATGGACGCGATTTCACATTCGGCCTGGATGAAGACGCGTCCCATGGCCGGGAAGAGCCGGGCGGACGCGTGGGCGATTTCGCTGGCGGGGGTGATCGGGTAGCCGAAGTAACATTCGCAGCCGGCGAGCAGCGCTCCGTACACGGCCGCCTCGTTGCCTTTCAAAAGCACGCGGTTGGTTCGATTCATGCTGGGCTCCTTTCAGTCCTCGGTGATTTCGACGATGGTGATCGCCCCGGGTTCGGGGCAGCTGTAATAGCATGCGCCGCAGCCGATGCAGCCTTCACCGGCGTACACGGCGGCCGGGAAACCCATCATGTTGATGTCGTCGCCCAGCTTGAGGAGGGATTTCGGACAGGCCTCGACGCAGCGGGAACATCCCTTGCACTCGTCGAACGCCACGTCGCAGCGGTAAGTTTTTTTCGGTTTCGTTTCCATGGTTTTCTCCTGGGATCCTTTCTCGGAAAACACGTAGAACTAATAATATACACGCGAAAAGCCCGAAAGTCAACCTGTTTTCGCCGTTTCAAACGACTTTTTCAGCAGTCTTTCGAACACCTCCTGGACGGGGAACCGATGCGAAACACGGTCGCGTTCCTGCACGGGGAGCCGCCGGTCACCCCCCCTGCCCTGCGACGCATCCGGGATCGGGCTCCGCGTTTCCCTGCGGTGCCGATTCCCCCGCGCCGCCCATAAAAATCGGTCTTTTTTCGCGTTTTTTTACGTTTCCGGCTTGCTTTTTCCGCGAAGACTGCTATATTATTTTCTCATTCCGGCACGGAATACCGTCCATCCTGCCCGATGGTGTAATGGTAGCACAAGTGATTCTGGTTCATTTAGTCTAGGTTCGAGTCCTGGTCGGGCAGCCATTTTTTTTGAGTCCAACGCGCTTCGGCGTGTTTTTTTTGCCCCGATTCCGGCGTTCCCGCGCGTTTTTCCCGCTTTTTTCCGGAAACGGCTTGATTTTTACCCGGCGCAGGCGTAAAGTATATGACAGACGGTTTCCGACGCCGCGCAGACGGCGAACGGTCCGCCACAAGAATCCGCACTCCTGAGGCAGCAGGGTTTTACCCTCCCTTTTTCCCTGCTGTCTCACTTTTTTGATTTCACCGCCGATCCGGCGTCCCCGAGGAAACGGCCCGCCATGAATCTCTATCTCATCCCCACGCTCCTGATTGCCGCGGTGTCCGTGGCCGGAGCGGCCGCATTGAGGCGAGCTGTCCGGCTGGAGTTTTCCAGCTGGCTGCCGTGGCTGCCGCCTTGGGGCGCGATCTGCACGATCCCCGCCCTGCTGTACCTCTGCCTCTGCGTCCCCGACCACGCCTCGGCGGTCCGCCTGCTGGACGAGGCCGGATTCGAGCCCGGCTGGGAGATGTTCGCCGGAGCCGCCGGGGTCCTGCCCGGTCTGATGTGGGACGTGTTCGCCGAGCACCGCGAAAAGCACCCGGGCGAGGCGTCCGCGGGCGCTCTGCGCGTCTGGCTGATGCGTTCGCTGACGATCGCGGTCCTCGCGGTCGTGGTCGCGACTCCCTACGGATTCGTCTTCGCCAGGCGGGACATCGCCTCCTCCGCGCTCCCGGCCGAAGCTCAGGAAACTGTTCCGGTCTCCGCCGACTGACTTCCGCTGTGCGGAAAAACGAAAAAAAGTAAAAACTGCGGATTGACAATCCTCCAATAAAAAGTATATTATTCTTGTAGCCTTGCTTCGCCGTCGCTGACGGCGTGCAGGATGAATCGCAAAAAAACAGGAAACGGCCCGGCGCTGCCCTCAGAGGCATCCCCGCCGGTAAGGAGATTTTATGGGGCGTCTATTCGGGACCGACGGCATTCGCGGCACGGCAAATGAATATCCGATCACGCCGGAAATGGCGCTGCTGATCGGGAAAGCCGTCGCGCGGCATTTCTGCCGGAAAGCGGCCCGGAACGACGCGTTCGATCAGCGAAGCAACCCCCGCGCCATCGTCGGCAAGGACACCCGCATCTCCGGCTACATGCTGGAAACCGCGCTCGTGAGCGGCATGGTGAGCATGGGGATGGACGCCTACGAGATCGGCCCGATGCCCACGCCCGCGGTCGCCAGCCTCACGAGCTCCATGTGCGCCGACTGCGGCATCATGATCACCGCCTCGCACAACCCCGCCCAGGACAACGGCATCAAGTTCTTCAACTCCGAGGGCTACAAGCTCCCGGACGAGGTGGAGGACGACATCGAACGCGCCATCTTCTCCATGATGGAGCACCCGACCGGGGGCACCCCGGACCTCGGAAAGGCGTTCCGCGTGGACGACGCCCGCGGCCGCTACATCCACCTCGCGAAACGCTCCATCGGCTACACCTCGCTGAAGGGCATGAAGGTGGTGCTGGACTGCGCGAACGGCGCGTCGTACTACGTGGCTCCCATCGTGATGCGCGAACTCGGCGCCGAAGTCATCTGCGCCGGGATCAAGCCCGACGGCCTGAACATCAACGAGGGCTGCGGCGCGCTCCACCCCGAAAACATGTGCAGACTCGTGAAGGAGCACGGCGCGGACATCGGCGTGTCGTTCGACGGCGACGCCGACCGCGTGCAGTTCTGCGACCACACCGGCGCGATCATCAACTGCGACCGGATCATCGGGCTCTGCGCGCTCGACTACAAATCGCGCGGCCAGCTGAACCAGAACACCGTGGCGGTCACGACCACGAGCAACCTCGGACTGCACGAAGCCATGCACGAAGCCGGGATCCGGGTCGAGGTCACGAACGTCGGCGACCGCTACGTCATCGAACGCATGCGCGAGCAGTCGCTGAACCTGGGCGGAGAACAGACCGGCCACCTCATCTTCCTCGAACATTCCCCGACCGGCGACGGCCTCATTTCCGCCCTGCACGTGATGCGGATCATGAAGAAGACCGGCAAATCCATCGCCGAGCTCGCCTCCTTCATGCGCGAATACCCGCAGCTGCAAAGCTCCCTCAAAATCGCCGAGCGCGTCCCCCTCGACGACCTGCCGGAACTCTCCAAGTGCATCCGCGAGGCCCGGCAGGAGCTCGGGGACGCCGGACGCGTGATCGTGCGCTATTCCGGCACCGAAAACAAAATCCGTATTCTCGCCGAAGCCCGTGAGGAATCCGCCGCACGGCTCTGGCATGACAAACTTGTGGCCGCAGCGGCCCGTGAACTGGAGGTAATCCCCTAATGGAACCCGTAGTCTTTGAAATCTTCGAACATGGCAACCCCGTCCTGCTGGAACCCCTGACCTGCAAGAAGCCGGCGCTGGAGCTGGAACTCGCCGCCGGAACGCTGGAACTCACCCTGAAAGCGCGCTGGACGACCGCGGTCAAAGCGGGCTGCCGCCTCCGCATCGCCTCCGATTTCTGGCCGTCCAAGGCCCTGCTCGAAAAAGCCGCCGCGGCCATCGCCGAGGGCCAGGCGTTCTCCGTCACCGACTCCGACGGCGTCGCCGCCGAATGTAACTGCGCAGGCTGCGGCAACGCCTGCAAGACCGCGTCCATCCCCGCCGACGAGGCGTCCTTCCGCATCCGTTATCCCTGGGATCTGCTGAAGATCAACGAGGAGTACCTCGCGGGCTACACCGAGAACGACATCAAGGGCACCGTGCGCGAACGCGTCACGCTCGACGGCGTGGTGATCCTGGGCGAAGGCTCCGTGCTGCTCCCCGGCGTCTACATCGAGGGCGTCGCCGTGATCGGCAAGAACTGCAAGATCGGCCCGAACTGCTATCTGCGCGGC
>JAEEGL013458170.1_pt1 | contig 20175 bp, 13 predicted proteins | sample 9134231 | NCBI WGS metagenome assembly JAEEGL01 (sample SAMN16246548, study PRJNA631951) | gut metagenome | biome: gut microbiome; feature: rumen; material: fiber-attached | host: Bos | place: Iran: Karaj | collected 2018-10
AATGACTGCCAGATCTAAACTTGAAAAATCGATCTCTGGATGGGGTGATGCAATAGTCTGGGAGGAGTTTCACAAGTCCTCTGATTTCCCTATTTTGTGGAACTAGTCACCAACACGTTTTGTCCTATAACCCGAATAATAGCAGTCAATACAGAACAGCAGACCAAAAGCATATAAAAAACAGCCCATGATAAGGGCTGTTTTTTGGTGCCGGCGGCGGGGGTCGAACCCGCACCCTGTCTCCAGAACGGGATTTTGAGTCCCGCGCGTCTGCCAATTCCACCACGCCGGCAAGCTCAACAATATTACCATGAAAACGGCCGTATTTCAAGCACTCAAAGATACACTTTTCTATTGATTTTCTGCTCTTATAATGTATAATATTTCTGTTAAAAATGAACGGAGGAGATCCTAATGAACACTTTTGCACTTACAGGAACATCTACTGCACTTTTCGGAACATATTCGTCCATCATAATGCTGGTGATGATATTCGGCCTTATGTATTTTATGGTCCTTCGTCCTCAGCAGAAAAAGGACAAGGAGACCCAGAAGATGCGCGAATCTCTCCGCGTGGGAGATGAGATCGTCAGCATCGGCGGTTTCTACGGAAAGATCATAAAGGTCAAAGAAGACAGCATTGTAATGGTTTGCGGCGCAGACAAGACCAAGCTCGAGCTTGCCAAGTGGGGCATTTCTCAGGTCATCAATCCTTCCTCTGCTCCTGTGGAGAAGGAAAAGGAAGCTGACAAGGAAGAAGAAAACAAGAAACCAAGTCCCAGATCCATCAAAAAGCTTGGTGCCGACAAAACTGAAGCCTCTGAAAGTGCTCAGAAGGAAGAAAAGTCGGAAGAATAGCACAGTAATGCGTAAAGGGCATGTGCAGACCGCACATGCCTGATTTTTTATAATAAGAAACATGAAAAAGATCATTGCAATAGTCATAACTTTAATAACCATCTTCGGCGCCATCTTCAGCTTTACCGGACTCGGCGGAGTCAGCCTTGCGGATAAGATGAGCCTCGGACTCGATATGATAGGCGGCGTTTCCGTAGTGCTGGAAGCCCAGACCGAAGCCACAGGCTCGGAGCTCAAGCAGATCATGGACCAGGTCCAGGCTGTAATGGAGAACCGTATCAACGAAATGGGTCTTTCCGAGCCTGTGATCGCTGTGGAGAACGAAAACCGCATAAGGATAGAGCTGCCCGGCGCCCAGAATGCCAAGGAAGCTATCGATTCCATCGGAAGGACTGCCAGGCTAAGCTTTATAACCGCAGACGGCAAGGAAGTAATCAGCGGAGAAAACGTAAAGAACGCTATCGCAGCCGTTTATCAGGGCAATGACAGCGGGCTCATAGGCACCTATACCGTTAATCTTGAATTCGATGCCGCAGGCGCGGATGCTTTTTCCGAAGCTACCAGAAAGATAGTGGAGGGCAAGATCTCAAGCACCACCCAGTTCAACGCCAGACAGATAGTCATCCTGCTTGACGATGAGGTCATTTCCCAGCCCTTTGTACAGAGCATCATCAACAGCACCAGCTGCCAGATTACAGGTCCGGACTTTACCGCAAGCTCTACGGGAAACCTCGCCGCGCTGATCAGAGGCGGCGCTCTGCCCGTAGCTCTTGCTGAAGTCGAGACCGAAATCGTGGGTCCGACCCTTGGAATAGATGCTGCAAGGATGAGCGCCATAGCAGGCGCCATCGGCATTCTGCTGATCTTCGTGCTGATGATCATTGGCTACGGAGTTATGGGCATTGTTGCAGACATCACGCTTGCGCTCTACACCATGATCATACTCTGGATCTACGCGGGCTTTGGCATAGTTCTGACTCTGCCCGGCATAGCAGGTCTCATACTTTCCGTAGGCATGGCTGTTGACTCCAATGTAATCATCTTTACCAGGATCAAGGAAGAGATAACCATAGGAAAGACCGTCCGCGTAGCTGTAAGCTCCGGCTTCAAGAGAGCTATGGCCACCATACTTGACTCTCAGATCACCACAATAATCGCTGCCATCGTGCTTTATCAGTTCGGTACCGGATCGGTAAGGGGCTTCGCCCTGACACTGCTCATCGGTATCGTCGTCAGCCTTCTGACTGCAGTGGCTATTTCCCAGCTCATGCTCAACGTGATAGCAGAAAGCAAGGCTTTAGGCAAGCCGCAGCTCTTCAGGGTTAAAGAAGTAGGATTCCTGGGCGCTGAAGTCAAGGAGGATTACAAATACGATTTCCTCGGCAGAAGAAAGATCTTCTACATCGTTTCTGCCAGCATCATAGTGCTCGGCATAGGACTGGGTCTTATCAGAGGATTTAATTTCGGCATCGATTTTACTGGCGGCACCATGCTGCAGCTAAACAACGGCAAGGTGGTGGAGCTTGACGCGGTAAACGATGTGCTCAGCTCCCATGGCATCAGCGCTGACATACAGTTCGCAGGCGAAAGCAACCAGAAGATAATAATCAAGACCACCGATGTCATCGATAATGATCTGAGGTCTGTAATTACATCAGAGCTCAGAGAACGCCTCGGGATAACCGTGAACGAGGCCGAATATATCGAGCAGGCCGGACTCATAGGTCCATCCGTGGGCACCCAGCTCAAATCCAATGCCATCAAGGCTTGCATCATTGCGGGAATCGCCATACTCATCTACGTCGCGATACGGTTCGAGTTGCGCTTCGGAATCGCTGCTGTCATGGCGCTTATCCACGACACTCTGATGCTTTTCGCAGTATACGGCATACTGCACATTCAGATGAACAGTCCCTTTATAGCAGGTCTGCTGATAGTTATAGGTTATTCCATCAACGACACCATAGTTATCTTCGACCGCATAAGGGAAAATATAAACACACACAAAAAGACCAGAATGGATACAATCTGCAATCTGAGTATCAATCAGTCCATAAGCAGGTCCATAATGACCTCGCTCACTACGCTGATAGCCATACTCCCCATGCTGATAATGTGCGGCTCAGCCATCAGAGAATTCGTGATTCCTCTGATCGCCGGCGTGGTCTTCGGGACCGTATCCTCCCTCTGCCTTGCCACCGCCTTTTACTTCGATCTGGTCAGACTTACTAAGAAAAACAGATACAAGGGGTAGTCATGAAGGATTTTATAGATTCTCTTCTTGAATACAATTCTTCCTACGACCGCGATCTTTTGGAGAGGGCATATAAGACTGCGGAAATGTGCCACGAGGGTCAGAAGCGCAAATCAGGAGAGCCTTACATCATCCATCCCATGGCTGTTGCCAAGATTCTGGCGGAGCTGGGCATGGACGATGAGACTATCGCTGCCGGGCTTCTGCACGATGTGGTGGAGGACACTGCATATTCCATGCAGCAGATGGAGCGCGATTTCGGTCCGGACGTGGCCGAAATGGTTGATGGCGTAACGAAGCTGACCAATCTGGACTTTTCCAACAAGGAGACAGAGCAGGCCGAGAATATCAGAAAGATGTTTCTTGCCATGTCCAAGGACATCAGAGTGCTTATAATCAAGCTTTCCGACCGTCTGCATAACATGAGGACCATAGAGTTCCAGACACCGGAAAAGATCAAGATCAAGTGCCGCGAAACTCTGGATATCTACGCGCCTCTGGCAGCCCGTCTGGGTATGTTCCAGTTCAAGTTCGAGATGGAGGATATCTCCTTCAAGAACCTGATGCCTGAAGAATATGCCAAGCTGGACAAGGAGATGTCCGAACGCCGCAAAAACAGCGAGGGCGTTATCCAGGCTATTATCGATCAGATCCACAGTCTTACTGACGAGCTCGGCATCAAAGCTGAGATCTACGGAAGAAACAAGCACTATTACAGCATCTACAAAAAGATGAAGTATCAGCAGAGGGATCTGGACGAGATATTCGATCTGACTGCTGTAAGAGTAATCGTCGACAGCGTTAAGGACTGCTATGCGGTGCTGGGCGCGGTCCACACCAAGTGGAAGCCGATCCCGGGCAGGTTCAAGGATTACATAGCAATGCCCAAGCCCAACAAGTACCAGTCTCTGCATACCACGGTAATAGGGGATAACGGCAATCCCTTCGAGATACAGATACGTACCTGGGAAATGCACAGGGTCGCGGAATACGGTGTTGCCGCTCACTGGAAATACAAAGAGGGCGTGCAGACTGCAGACGAAGAGGTACGCATTGCCTGGCTGCGTCAGGCTCTTGAGTGGCAGCAGGAAAGCTCCGATTCCACCGAATTCGTTGAGACTCTTAAGATGGAGCTCTTCTCCAATCAGGTGTTCGTATTCACCCCGAAGGGGGATGTCAAGGAACTGCCTGCCGGTTCTACTCCTCTGGATTTTGCCTTCAAGGTCCATACCAACGTGGGACTTCGCTGCGTAGGCGCAAAAGTCAACGGCAGGATCGTGACTCTGGATCATGTGCTCAAAAATGGCGACATAGTTGAGATACTTACAAACAAGAGCTCCAAAGGCCCCAGCTCCGACTGGCTCAAGATAGCAAGGACCAATTCCGCCAGGACCAAGATACGCCAGTTCCTGAACAAGCAGGAAAGGGATCAGATCAGCGAGCGTGAAAAGGAAAAGGCCCAGAAGGAGAAGGAAAAGGCTCACGAGCTGGAGCTTCAGAGGCAGCAGGTAGCAATAGAGCGCAAGGAAGCAGAGGAAATACTGCAGGGCGACAAGAAGGGACCCAGGCACAGCACCGGAACAAAGGGCGTAAGCGTAAAGGGCGTGGACAATCTGTATGTGCGCTTTGCGCGCTGCTGCAATCCGGTCCCCGGTGATGCTATCATAGGCTACACCACCAAGGGCCGAGGCGTATCCATACACAGAAAAGACTGCGTCAACATGCTGAATCTGCCACAGAACGAGATACCCAGGCTCATAGAGGTCAGCTGGGCTGAAACTGACCAGCCCATGTACTTTGACGCCGCTATACAGATAATAGCAGACGACCGCAAGGGCCTGGTAGCCGATATTTCCAAGATATGCGAAGACATGGATGTAAATATCAACGGTCTCAACATCAAATCCAAGAGCGACGGCATACTCTACATGGAGATAATACTTGCCATTACAAGCACCAGCGACATTCTTAAGCTGGAGAGCCGTTTCAGGCAGGTCAGAAATGTGAGCAATGTATTCAGGAGCAATACCTAATGGAATTCAAATGCTTTGTTAACGGATCCTTCCGTACAAATTCGTATATTGTGTACAGCGATGACAGGCAGAGCTGCATCATCATAGATCCTGCCAGCGAATATCCTCCCATGCTTCAGGAGCTTAAGCATCTGGGCCTTGTGCCCAGCCATATAATCCTTACTCACGGACATGGGGATCATACCGGAGGCATAAGGTATTTTCAGGAGAATTTCCCCGGGATACTTGTGGTTGCCAACATAAGGGACAGGGAATTCATGCTGGACAGAAGGGCAAGCCTTGGCAGCGGAGACATTTCAGCTGATATCTGGGTAAAGGATGACTGTGATTTTGAAGCAGGAAGCCTTAAGATGAAGCTCATATCAACTCCGGGGCACACCGAAGGCGGCATGTGCATCTACTTCGAAGATGAAGGCATATTGTTTTCCGGCGACACGCTATTTTTCTCCTCTGTGGGCCGCACTGATCTTCCCGGAGGAAGCATGGACAAGCTGCTGGATTCTCTGAAGAACAAGATATTCGTGCTGCCGGACAGCGTTAAGGTGTTCCCTGGACATGAATCAGCTACTACACTGGCTTACGAGAAGAGGTACAATCCTTTTGTTTAGAATTCAGGTTCCAACTGAAAAAGATAAATTTGAGCTTTCCGAGCTGGCCCGCATGTTTGCTCCCGCAGATGAATTCGAGTTTCTGACAGAAGAAGCTGCTGATAATCATGCAGGCGGCGAGGAGTGCTCTCCTTTGGGACAGGACCCCGAGCCTGTTTACAGGATATCCTCAGCTGACAAAAACCAGATGAAAAGGGATCTGTATGAGTTTTTGTCTGCTGAAACGGGAAAGGAGCTGGACTGGGGCATCCTTACAGGCGTACGCCCCGGAAAGCTCTACAACATGCTCTGTGAGCAGTATGGTCAGACAGAGGCGGAACGGAAGCTGAAAGACGATTACTACCTGTCAGAGGGCAAGCTGGCTCTCTTAAGGGACGTGCACAGAGTGCAGCAGACCGTTCTTCAGGACAGCCGTCCCAATGCCATTGGCGTATATGTGGGCATACCTTTCTGTCCCACAAGATGCCTTTATTGTTCATTCACATCCAATAAGATCACAAAAGATGCTTCAGTGAAATATCTTGCAGCACTTTTTGATGAAATTTCGAAAGTTTCGGATATAATGAAGAATAAGGGTCTCTTTGCCGAATCCGTATACATTGGCGGGGGCACTCCCACAAGCCTGGATGAGGAAGACTTTGAGAGGCTGCTTTTGCATGTTAAGAACGCCTTCATAAGGGACGGCAGCAGCGAGTTCACAAAGGAATTTACCGTGGAAGCCGGCCGGCCCGATACGATCACTGAAGCCAAGCTTCAGATGATAAAGGACAGCGGGGCAGGGCGCATCTCCATAAATCCTCAGTCCATGAAACAGCGGACTATGGAGCTTATCGGCCGCAGCCATACTCCTCAGCAGATAGTGGAAGCCTTCGGGCTTGCTAAAAAGGCCGGCATACCCATAATAAATGCGGACCTTATAGCAGGTCTGCCGGAAGAGGAGCCTGAAGATTTTGCGGACAGTCTGGACAAGGTCATAGCCCTTGAGCCGCAGAACATTACCGTTCATACTCTGGCCGTAAAACGCGCCAGCAGGCTCATAGAAGAGAGTCCCGGCTACAACTATAATCAGGGCGAAAAGGTCAGAAAAATGCTTCAGAGAGGCGCTGAGAGCCTCAGAGAAGCATCCTACGAGCCCTATTACCTTTACAGGCAGAAGCAGCAGACAGGAAACTTCGAAAACGTGGGCTACGCTCTGCCGGGCACTGCAAGCCTTTACAACATCCGCATCATGGAAGAGAACCAGACCATACTCGCTATGGGCGCGGGTGCGATATCCAAGATATATTACGCTTCAAGAACACAGAAGCTTAACCGGATACCAAATGTATCCAATTACCAGATCTACATAGATCGGATAGATGAAATGATCCAAAGGAAGGAAGAAGCCTTAAATGATTAACATTCCAAAGGGAACAAAAGATATACTGCCGCAGGAAAGCTACAAATGGCAGTGGCTTGAGGACAGATTCAGGCAGACCTGTGAAAAATACGGCTACAAGGAATTCAGAACGCCTGTTTTTGAACACACCGAGCTGTTCCAGAGAGGCGTAGGAGAAACTACAGATATCGTTCAGAAGGAAATGTATACCTTCGAGATTGCTGAAAGAAGTCTTACTCTTAAACCGGAGGGCACAGCAGGCGTAGTAAGAAGCTTCATAGAAAACAAGCTCTATGCAGGCCAGCTGCCCGCCAAATACTTCTACATCACACCCTGCTACAGGTACGAGAAGATGCAGAAGGGCAGACAGAGAGAGTTCCACCAGTTCGGAATTGAAGTTTTCGGTTCCCAGTCCATGATGGCTGATGCCGAAGTCATTTCTCTTGCCAATGATTTCCTTACAGACTGCGGAGTTGACGGCTTTAAGCTGCACATCAACAGCATTGGCTGCCCCAAGTGCCGCGCCGAGTACAGAAAGGCTCTGCAGGACTTTATAAGGCCAAATCTGGACAAGCTCTGCGAGACCTCCCAGGGACGCTTTGAGACCAATCCCATGCGCATACTCGACAGCAAGGATCCTGATGATCAGAAATACCTTGTGGGCGCACCTAAGATCACTGATTATCTCTGCGATGACTGCAGAAATGCCTTTGAAGAGCTTCAGAAGGATCTCGATGCTCTTGGCATCGCTTATGAGATAGATCCGGGCATTGTAAGAGGCCTGGATTACTATACAAAGACTGCTTTTGAGTTCATCTCTGACAAGCTGGGCGCTCAGTCCACCATATGCGGCGGCGGACGCTACGACAATCTGGTGGAAGAGATAGGCGGTCCATCAACTGCAGGAGTGGGATTTGGCATGGGTATCGAAAGACTGCTCATCACTCTCGAAGCCTGCGGCGTGGAGATACCTGAACCAGATGAATGCGATGTATTCATTGCAGCCATGGGAAGCGCAGCTCAGACTAAGGCTCTTCAGCTTGGCGCAGAACTCAGAAAAGCGGGCAGAAAAGCCATTGTAGACGTATGCGGCAGGGGACTTAAGGCTCAGCTCAAGTATGCGGACCGCCTGGGGGCTTCCTGGTGCATGGTCATCGGCGACGATGAGCTTGCAAGAGGCGTGGTCCAGCTTCGCGACATGAAGAATTCGACACAGACCGAAATGCTTATAGAAAAGGCATTTGAAGATATTAAGTAGGGATTGAACATATTCAGAGGGATCAAAAATGGACAGTTTACTTAAGAGGACCCATTACTGCGGGACTTTAAGAGAATCAAATATAGGACAGACAGTCACGGTCAATGGATGGGTGCAGAAGAGCCGCAGCATGGGCGCAGGCCTTATATTTGCTGACATCCGTGACAGAAGCGGCATTGTTCAGGTGGTATTCGGCGACGGCAGCTCCAACGAAGTCATCGCAAAGGCAGCTCAGCTCAGAAGCGAATATTCCGTCGGAATTACCGGCATAGTCCGCGAAAGAGAATCCAAAAACGATAAGCTGGATACCGGCAGCATAGAGATTGTGGCTCAGGATCTGAGCATCTATTCAGAGTCGGATACGCCTCCTATCTACATCAAAGACGACGACAATGTTTCCGGCGAGCTTCGCCTTAAATACAGATATCTGGACCTCAGAAAACCCATGATGCAGAACATTCTTGCCTTCAGAAGCAAGATGTATCATGTTATACGCAATTTCTTCTACGAGAATGGCTTTATAGAGGTCGAGACTCCTGTGCTCGCAAAGCCCACTCCCGAAGGAGCAAGGGACTATCTTGTGCCCAGCCGCGTCAATCCCGGCAAATTCTACGCTCTGCCGCAGTCTCCTCAGATCTTCAAGCAGCTGCTGATGATTGCAGGCACAGACCGCTATGTTCAGATCGCAAAGTGCTACAGAGACGAGGATCTGAGAGCTGACAGACAGCCGGAGTTCACTCAGGTAGACCTTGAGATGTCCTTTGTGGAACAGGAAGACATACTTGATATCCAGGAGCGCTTCCTGAAGAAGCTGTTCAAGGAGATGCGGGGCATAGAAATCGAAACTCCGCTGCCCAGGCTTACATGGGATGAAGCTATGAACCGCTTCGGCTCCGACAAGCCAGACCTGCGTTTTGGCTTTGAACTTCACGATCTGGGCGATATAGTTAAGGACTGTGACTTCGGCGTATTTACAAATGCGCTGGCCTCAGGCGGCAAAGTCATGGGAGTTAACATAAATGGTTATTCTGATAAGTTCTCTCGCAAGGACATAGATAAGATCACTGAAAACGTAAAGACCTTCGGCGCAAAAGGCATGGTCTGGATAAGAGTGGAGGAAGCGGAGATCAAATCCTCTGTCTCCAAGTTCTTCAGCCAGGAGGAGCTTGGAAGGATAGCTGGCGAATTCGATGCCAAGCCTAACGACCTTATCCTTATAGTCGCAGACAAAAAGGAGATCGTCTGGGCATCCCTTGGTTTCCTCAGAAGAGATATGGCTTCAAAACTTGGACTTCTTGACCCCAACGATTTCAAGCTGCTCTGGGTAACCGATTTCCCCATGTTCGAGTGGTCGGAAGAAGAGGGCAGATATCAGGCAATGCACCATCCTTTCACATCCCCCAAGAAAGAGCATATCCACTATCTTGAGACCGGTGAACTGGACAAGATCTATGCTGATGCCTACGACATAGTCATAAACGGCTATGAGGCCGGCGGCGGCTCCATACGTATCCACGACAGAGCTCTTCAGCGCAAGATTTTCGAAGTTCTGAAGCTTTCCGAGGAAGATATCAGGACCAGATTCGGTTTCTTTATCGAAGCCTTCAGCTACGGAGCGCCTCCTCACGGCGGACTGGCCTTCGGACTGGACAGACTCTGCATGCTGCTTCTCGGAACCGACGACATCCGTCAGGTCATAGCATTCCCCAAGAATCAGAACGCCCAGGACATCATGTCCGATGCGCCTACCACAGTCACCGACAAGCAGCTGGAAGAACTGTCTGTTGCGGTAGATATAAGGGAGTAAAATGTCAGAAAGAAAGAAGTTAAACATCGGCATATTCGGAGGCAGCTTCGATCCCATACACTACGGCCATCTGATACTGGCAGAACAGATGAAAGAACTGGCCGGACTGGACCGGGTCATCTTCATACCTGCGCATATAAGTCCCTTTAAGACGGCCACAAAACCTACCGGCGGAAAACACCGCTATGAAATGGTAAGAATGGCCATAGAAGGGGAACCGGATTTTGAAGTCTCGGATATAGAGATAAGCAGCGACGAGGTATCCTATACCTCCAACACGATGAAGAAGCTGTCGGAGCAGTACGGAGAAAGCGCAAAGCTTTATTTCATACTCGGAAGCGACTCCATAATGAAGCTGGACAAGTGGCACGAATCCGATTATCTGCTGAAGAATTTCACCTTTCTTGCAGGCCTCAGAAAAGGATATAACACGGAAGAGGCCATTGCAAAAAGGGATCAGCTGGAAGCTGATTTCGGCGCAGATGTAAGGCTTTACGACATTCCGGAGCTGGAGATTGCTTCAAGCGACCTCAGACTTCGCCTTCAGGGAGGCAAAAATCTGAAATATGTAATTCCGGATCCGGTTCTGGAATACATAAGCAAACAAAAGCTTTATACTGGTCTGATCGACGAACTGAAAGCCTTTGCAAGAGCCAGAGAGAACGATCACCGGTATAAGCACACAGAAGGCGTGGTCAAGGCGGCCAAAGCCTATGCAAAGCGCTACGGCGCAGATGTTTTCAAGGCTGAAGTTGCCGCCTGGTTCCACGACACTTACAAAGAAGCAGGTCCTCTGGGTCACGGGCCGAAAGCTGCAGAAGAGATACAGAAACAGTTTGGCATAAGCGATGCTGATATAATCAATGCCATCAGATATCACACCACGAACCGCCCCGGCATGAGCACTCTGGAAAAGGTTGTGAAGATGGCGGACCTGCTGGAAGAAAACCGCGATTACCCGGATGTGGAGAAGCTAAGACAAGCCATGACGGACGATCTGGATGAGAGCATGCTGCTTCTCCTGCGGGAAGAACAGAAGATACTTATTGGCCGGGGACAGCCCTACGATCCTCTTACGGACGAAGCTGTGGCCTGGCTTGAAGATATACATGAAAGGAAAATAAATGGATAACAGAGAACTGGCGCTATTTATAGCAGAATTCCTGGACGGAAGAAAAGCTGATGACATTTCCATCATCGACATCGCTGAAAAGTCAGGTTTTGCGGATTATTTCGTTATCTGCACAGCCTCAAGCATCAGACAGCTTCAGGCTATGTCCGCCGATCTTGAGGACAAGCTGGCGGAACAGGGCACTCTGGTGCACCATGTGGAAGGAAAGGGCGAATCCGGATGGATACTGATGGACTTCGGCGACATTATCGTTAACCTCTTCACTTCCGAGCAGAGAGATCACTACAATATCGATAAGATCTGGGGCGACTGCGTCAAACTGGATTTCGAACCAAAGAAAGAAAAGTAACAGGCTTTATCAAGGAGAAAACAATGGATCAACGGTATAATGCACAGGCCATAGAGGAAAAATGGGAGAAGATCTGGGAAGAGAAGGACCTCTTCGCAGTAACTGAGGATCCCGGAAAGAAGAAGTTTTATCTGCTGGAGATGTTCCCTTATCCCAGCGGCAATCTTCACATGGGACATGTAAGAAATTACGCCATCGGCGATGCTGTGGGCAGATGCCTCAACATGCAGGGCTATAATGTGCTCCATCCCATGGGCTTCGACAGCTTCGGCCTTCCCGCGGAGAATGCTGCCATCAAGCACAACACTCATCCCGCCGTATGGACCAAAGCCAATATAGAGAACATGATCACCCAGCTGAAGAGACTGGGGCTTTCCTATGACTGGGACCGTCTGACCGAGACCTACAAGGTGGACTACTACAAGTGGATGCAGTGGCTCTTCATACAGTTCTTCAAAAAGGGTCTGGCTTATAAGAAAGAGAACCCCGTAAACTGGTGTCCCTCCTGCGCAACAGTTCTGGCAAACGAGCAGGTAGTCGATGGCAAGTGCGAGCGCTGCGGCAGCGTGGTCACCAAGAAGAACCTGTCCCAGTGGTACATGAAGATAACCGATTACGCAGACAGACTGCTGGACAACCTGGACGAGATGCCCGGCTGGCCTGACAAGGTAAAGGAACAGCAGAGAAACTGGATCGGACGTTCCGAAGGTGCAGAGGTATGGTTCGATGTTGTTGATTTCGATAAGAAGATCAATGTATTCACAACCCGTATCGACACCCTGTTCGGTGTGACCTTCATGGTGCTTTCTCCTGAACATCCCTTCGTTGAGGAGCTGATAAAGGGCAGACCCTGCGAGGCAGCTGCCAGAGCCTATATGGAAGAGTGCAAGAAGATGAGCGACATCGAACGCACTTCCACCACAAAGGAGAAGACCGGCGTCTTCATCGACAGATATGTGATCAATCCCGCAAACGGCAAGCAGGTACCGGTATTCATCTCCGACTACGTTCTGATCAACTACGGAACCGGCGCTGTAATGGGCGTTCCCGGCCACGACCAGAGAGACTTTGAATTTGCCACAAAGTTCGGCTGCGACATCATACCTGTAGTCGATCCCCAGGATCCGGCCATCGATGTGAACAATCTGACTGCTGCTTTCGTTGCAGAAGGAATCATGATCAATTCCGGAAAATACGACGGAATGAACAACAAGGATGCCATCGAAGCCATCAGAAACGACATGGAGGCAAGAGGCATTGCCAAAAAGACCGTAAATTACAAGCTGCGCGACTGGCTGATCAGCCGTCAGCGCTACTGGGGCTGCCCGATCCCCATGGTCTACTGCGAAGAGCACGGCTGGCAGCCTGAAAAGGAAGAGAACCTGCCCGTACTGCTGCCCGAAGACGTAGTATTCACCGGCAAGGGAGAGTCTCCTGTAGCTACTTCTCCCACATTCCAGAACGGCGTATGCCCCATCTGCGGCAAGCCCGCCAGAAGGGAAGTGGACACCATGGATACCTTTATGGATTCCTCCTGGTACTTCCTGCGCTACTGCGATCCTCACAATACTGAGATGCCCTTTGCAAAGGAAAAGGCTGATTACTGGATGAACGTGGACCAGTATATCGGAGGAATAGAGCACGCTATTCTGCATCTCATGTATGCAAGATTCTTCAACATGGTGCTTTACGATCTGGGCATGGTAAGTGTCGAAGAACCCTTTAAAAACCTTCTGACTCAGGGCATGGTCCTGAAGGATGGAAGCAAGATGAGCAAGTCCAAGGGCAATGTAGTTGCTCCAGATGAGATCGTCAACAAGTACGGCGCAGATACCGCAAGGCTCTTCATACTGTTTGCCGCTCCTCCAGAAAGAGAGCTGGAGTGGTCAGACACAGGAGTTGAGGGAAGCTACAAGTTCCTGAACCGCGTATACAGACTGGTATACGATATGGCAGAACAGTGCAAGGGCATTCCTCACACCTACACACTTGAGACAAAAGACGACAAACAGCTGGCATATGCTCTCAATTCCGCCATCAAGAGAGTTAGCTACGATGTCAGCACAAGATTTAATTTCAATACCGCAATATCCGCTATCATGGAGCTGGTCAACGAGATGTACCGCTACAAGGAGCTGGACGATGTAAACATGGGACTGATGGCCGATGCCACAGAGAAGCTGGTGCTTCTGCTCAGCCCCTTTGTTCCTCATATCTGCGAGGAGATGTGGGAAGGCCTCGGCCATTCCGACAGTCTGTATCACGCCCAGTGGCCTGTATGCGATGAAAAAGCCCTCGTAAAGGACAGCGTTGAGATCGTAGTTCAGATCAACGGCAAGGTGCGCTCCAGGATGGATGTGGCGGCAGACATCACAAGAGAGGAAATGGAAAAGCTTGTTGAGCAGGACAGCGTCAAAGCGCTTATCGACGGCAAAACTGTGGTCAAGCTGATCGCAGTGCCGGGCAAGCTGCTCAACATAGTTGTAAGATAACAATATATGGCAGAAAGAATAACAGACAGACAGAATAAAAATACAAAAAAGCAGGCTGCGGCGGAGACTATAGTGCCTAAGATCAGCAGGACTAACGCAAGAACTGCCACATCCGGCGTCAAACCGCCTGCAGCTAAAAGCGGAAGAAGAAAGAAGACGGAGATCAAGCCCGAGATCACGGTCGATGTAAAGCCCAAAAAGCCCGAAATAGAAGTCAAGCTTAAGACCAAAGCGGCAAAAACCGTAACTGTTTCCATGGATCCGAAGCCTGCTGCAAAGGGCACCAGAAAACGCAGCAAAGCCGAGAAATCGGCAGCTCCTAAGCCTAAGCTCAAGGTGATACCACTTGGCGGACTCCACGAGATAGGCAAGAACATGACTCTTCTTGAGTGCCAGGATCAGATACTTATTATCGACTGCGGCATGGCATTCCCAGACAACGACATGCTGGGCGTTGACGTTGTGATCCCTGATTTTACCTACCTGAGGGAAAACAGGGCTAAGATAAAGGGCGTTGTCATCACCCACGCTCATGAAGACCACATAGGAGCCATTCCATATTTCCTGAAGGAATTCAGCGCTCCCATCTACGCAAGCAAGCTTACCATAGGCTTTATAAAGTCAAGGCTTGCAGAGCACAATATAGCAGGGGATCTGAAGGAGATCCACGCAGGAGACCATATAGAGCTTGGCTGCTTTAGGGTCGAAGTACTGCACACAACTCACTCCGTGGCGGATTCCCTCTGCTTTGCAATAGATACTCCCGCAGGAAAGGTGTTCCACACAGGAGACTTCAAGATCGACCTTACTCCTATCGATTCGGACCCCATAGACTTCGGACGCTGGGCTCAGATAGGAAAAGACGGAGTTGAGCTTCTTCTTGCAGACAGCACCAATGCTCAGAAACCGGGCAATTCGAAATCAGAGCGCCTTGTTGGCGAATCTCTTGAAACGATATTCAAGACCAGCGACAGACGCATCATTATTGCTACCTTCTCATCGAATGTGCACCGCGTTCAGAAGATAGTGGATCTGGCTGCAAAATACGGCAGAAAGATCGCAGCTTCCGGCAGGAGCATAGAGCAGATGGTGGTCCTGGCTCAGGAGCTGGGCTACATGAAGATAGCTGCCGGTCAGCTTATCGATATAAAGCAGATCAAAAACTACCTCGACAATGAACTGGTCATAGTTACTACGGGCAGCCAGGGCGAGACCATGAGCGCGCTGGCCAGAATGGCATCGGGTGACCATAAGCAGGTAAAGATCAAACCGGGCGACGTGGTAATACTTTCGTCTTCTCCTGTTCCAGGCAACGAAAAGTCAGTAAACAAGGTGCTCAACCAGCTGCTTGCTCTCGGTGCTCAGGTGATCTACAGCGAGATCGCAGACGTTCACGCATCCGGACACGCATGCAGCGAAGAGCTGAGGCTTCTGCACACACTTCTGAGGCCAAAGTATTTCATGCCTGTGCACGGCGAATACAAGCATCTTCTTGCTCACGGCAAGATAGCTCAGGAGCTTGGCATGGATGCAGACCACGTTTTCATCGGCAAGAACGGGTGCATACTTGAGATTGGCGGAGAAGAGGGTGCAAAGCTCAATATGGATGCCGTTACCTCAGGTAACATCATGGTGGACGGTCTGGGCGTAGGCGATGTAGGAGCTGTAGTGCTCAACGAAAGAAGAGGCCTTTCCGAAGGCGGACTCATCTGCGTTACCGTCGTCTACGATATGGCAACTGACGAGCTGCTGGCAGGACCTGAGATACATACCAGAGGTTTCACCTATGTAAAAGAATACGGAGATCTGCTCAATGGCACAAGAAAGGCCACTGTAGATGCTCTCAGAGTTGCGTATCAGAACAACATCACCGGCATACAGGAGCTGAGAAATGTATGCAAGCATGCCGTACAGAAGTATGTGGCTGAAACAATGGACAGATATCCCGTGGTACTGCCCATCGTAATGAAGATTTAAGGAGGCAATTATGCAGAATGTATATGATATTGCTCACGATCTGGTAAGATCGCTCAAGGAATCGGATCAGTATAAAAATCTTGAGGCTGCAAGGGTTCAGCTGAACGCTAATCCCGATGTAAAGAAGATGCTGGAGGACTTTCAGGAGAAGAGCACGAACTTCCAGATGCTGATGATGAGCGGCCAGGAGGTCCCGGAGGATCTTCAGCAGCAGCTCCAGCAGCTTTCCGGCATCGTTATGGCAGACCCCACAGCAGCCAATTACCTTCAGTGCCAGATGACGCTGTCAACCATAGTGCAGGAGCTTGTAGGCATTATTGCAGATGTCTTTAAGGAAGAATAATCATGACTAATAAATATACAGAACGCATCAACAAACTGAGAACTCTCATGACAGAGAACGGTCTTGAGGCCTTTTATATCTGTCAGGTGAATAACGTGTCCTATTATACCGGAAAGCACGGCAATGACTGCAGCCTGTACATCACACAGGATGAAGCATGGATCATTACCGATTTCCGCTATGAGGAGATGGCGCAGAGCCTTAGCTGGCTGCAGTTTTATGAGACTGCGCTCGGCCGCAGCCTGCTGGATTTCCTGAAGAGCAGAAAGGAAAAGATCCTTGGCATAGAGCGCAATGGTCTTTCTCTCGACATGTATTTCAGGTTTAAGGAAGAGCTTACTGCAGAGCTTAAGCCAGTTATAGGACTTACTGAAAAGTTGCGCCAGATCAAGGATCCTGAGGAGCTGGAGAACATTGCAAGGGCAGAAGCGATCGGAGATGCAGCATTTACTCACATCCTGAAGTATCTTAAGCCCGGTGTCACCGAGAAGGAAGTTGCAGCTGAGATAGAATACGCCATGAGACAAAACGGCGCTGACGGGCTCAGTTTCACCACTATTGCAGTATCCGGAAAGAACAGCTCCAGCCCTCATGGCGTTCCCACAGACAAGAAGCTGGAGAACGGCGATTTCGTGACCATGGACTATGGCTGCCTTTACAATCTCTACTGCTCTGATATGACAAGGACTGTTGCCATCGGTAATGCGACAGATGAAATGAAGAAGGTCTACGACATAGTCTACAAAGCCCAGACCACCGCCTGCGAAAGGATAAAGGCCGGAATAACAGGTAAGGAAGGGGATTCCATTGCAAGAGATATAATAGCAGAGGCAGGCTACGGCGACCGCTTCGGTCACAGCCTCGGTCATTCCCTTGGACTTTTCATTCATGAGAGTCCCAATTACAGCCAGCGCTGCGAAGACACCATCGAAGAAAACATGGTGCTTTCCATAGAGCCCGGCATTTACCTGCCCGGAAAGTTCGGTGTCAGGATCGAAGACATTGCAATCGTCAAGAAGGATGGCATAGTCAATCTGACCCACAGCCCCAAAGAGTTAATCATAATTTAATTATGTCAACAAATAGAGATCCATATATGTTATGGGTCTCTATTTGTAAAGCTACTCAGAAGCGGGTGACTTTAGGGAAGGCACCCATCGAAGAGCGTAAACGAGGCGTATGGGAGGGTGCCCTGACGGCAGGACCCGCTTAATTACCCGTAAATATTATGTATAATAGCCAGTACAAAAAAGGACTACTATGGAAGCCTACAGTTACAAAGCCTTTATCTCCTACAGGCATACCACTCCGGATCAGGAGATAGCAACAAAACTGCACACTCTTATAGAAACCTATTCGATTCCAAAGGACATCAGGAGCAGTCTCGGCATTCAGAAGATGGGCCGTGTATTCAGGGATCAGGAAGAGCTCCCGCTTTCGAAAGACCTGGGAGCCGATATACGAAAGGCCCTGGAAAACTCCGAATGGCTTATAGTCGTCTGTTCGCCGAGATATCTGGAATCCAAGTGGTGCAATGCTGAGCTGGATTATTTTATTGAACTTGGCAGAAGGGACCATATACTTCCCATACTTGTGGAAGGGGAACCGGACCAGTCTTTCCCGCAGCAGCTGCGCTTTGAAGAAGTGGATGGCCGTATCGTCGAGATAGAGCCTCTTGCTGCAGATGTCAGAGGAGGCAGCCTTCAGGAGAGCCTTAAGAAGCTTCAGAATGAAAAGCTCCGCATACTGGCGCCCATGCTCAATGTCAACTACGACCAGCTGAGGCAGAGAGCAAGAAGGCGCAGGAACCGCATGCTTGCAGGAACTGCGGCAGTTGTATTTGCGCTGCTTTCAGGCTTTCTTATCTATACTGTCATCAAAAACCGTCAGATAGTCGCACAGAGAAATATAGCTCTGGACAACCAGATGCAGCTCCTGGTGGAACAAGCCAATATAGCCAGCGCATCAGGAAACAAGCTGGCTGCTGTCAAACAGCTTATGGAAGCTGAAGAAGTGCGCAAGAGTGTGGGAAACAAAAACGACGAGATATACCAGGCGGCTCTTGAATACGCCCTGTACAACACGGAATTTGAAAGCATTCTGACCATAGACAATCAGAACCGTCATTTCAGTTCCCTTAAGTTTTCAAACAATGACCAATACATCCTGGGTATCACAAATATAAACTCTGCTGCTCTGATAGATTCATCGACAGGCAAGCTGATGTATACAGTGTCAAGAAGCGATATAGGACAGCTGGACAGCGTGGGCTTCACCAAGGACGATAAGTATTTCTACATGGTGGACAGCTGGTATGGCTTCGTTACCATGTACGAGACTGCCACCGGCAAATTCTTCCGCCAGTTCGACGGTTCGGGACAGTACACCTGGAACATTTCAAACAAGGCTTTCCCTCTGGACGGCAAGCTTCTGATACCAAAAGAAAAGGTAATTGTCCTCTGGGACTACGAAAACGATACTTATCAGGAGATACTTGCGTCTGAGGACGGTGTAGAGTATAACCGTTCCTACGACATTCTCGATGTTTCTCCTGACCTGAAATATGTAGCTATAGGCACTCAGTTCGCCAATGCAGGCATGAAGATCTGCAGTCTGGATGAAAAGACCGTTATCCCTCTGGAGCACGATGAAAACAGGGGCTATCAGTGCATCAGATACTCCGGTGACGGACGCTTTATAGCGGCGCATTCGGGTTCGCAGTACTGCGTATGGGATGCTTCAGACGGAAAGATGATACTGAACGGCGACATGAATGATAAGACCGGAACCAGCCCGGAGGTGGTCATAAATTACGACGGCAGCATACTGCTTGTCATGAGTTCGGATTTCCTTGGCGCCGTGGAGGTTTCGAGCGGCAGGCTTATCTGGGAGAAGACTACAGATTCGATATATGTTACCGAAGCATATATTTCTGACAACGGCAAATATGTGGCTGCAAGCGGAGGCATCAGCGGGATCTTCGATATAAAGACAGGCGAGATGCTCAGCGATCAGCCGGGTACATTGTTCTCCCACGATTCCAAGCTTATAATGGTCAACGCCTACGAAGAAGATCCAAAGCTTCTCGCAACACCCGAGCTGGCAACGGTCAGCCGGGTAAGCAGCTTCGATGAACCTTTATATGAAGTGGCCAGATACACGGATCCCGGCCGTATGGTCTATATTACCTATGAACATAATGTTGGCGAGTTCTACAAGACTTTCCCGAACAATGTGAACCGCAGAGCGATGACATTCATAAGCCCGGACCTTAAGTATGCGGTTCAGACCCATGAAGACGGTTACATGGAGATTTTCGATATCGAAAACAAAGATCAGGGAGTAAAGCTCTATACTCTTGCCGAGCACTGCTGGGAATCCGTAACGGATGTCATTTTCAACGGTGATATCATGGCCAGCACGGGAGGCTACGATGCCAGATGCGTGCTCTTCGATCTAAAGACAGGTCAGATCCTGCGGGTACTTCCCGGTAAGGAATACTGCTTCGGCTGCGAATTTTCAAAGGATGGATCCAAGATAATCATATTCTGCGGCTTTGCAAGGAATTATGCTTATGTATACTCCACTTATACAGGTAATCTTCTCTATTCCTTCGAGCTTGAGGAAGGTGTTGAACACTTCTGGGGACTGGGCTTTACCGAGGACGGCAGCAAGGTCGTGGCAAA
>JAEEGL013565231.1_pt1 | contig 20175 bp, 6 predicted proteins | sample 9134231 | NCBI WGS metagenome assembly JAEEGL01 (sample SAMN16246548, study PRJNA631951) | gut metagenome | biome: gut microbiome; feature: rumen; material: fiber-attached | host: Bos | place: Iran: Karaj | collected 2018-10
GCATGTTCCTCCACGAGAGCCAGTACCTGGAGCCAGTGATGCCCGACATCGAGGCCATGCTCACCTCCAGCCAGCGCAACGTCAGCGGCACTGCCATCCTGAAGCTGCGCCCCTACGGCTTCGAGACCGTGGGCATCGACTCGGCCAACGACCTCACCAAGTCGAAGCTCGGTGAGTACGGCGAGACGCAGACGGGCTGGACAGCCGACGAGGCCAAGGGCTTCATCAAGGTCAGCTCCACCCCGCTCCGCGTGTATTACGGTATCCATCCGAATGAAAGGTAGCCCCCCTCTGTCCCCCCAAGGGGGGGAGGAAAGTAAAAGGGAGTTTGGATATTGCATGGCTGATCCGACATTGTATGGTCAATTAAAACTATTTGCCAAAGAAAACCGACAAAAAGAGACCCCAGCAGAAATGATTCTGTGGAAGTTCCTAAGAGGATGTCAACTTGGAGTCAACTTTCGTAGGCAGCACATTATCGGATCATTTATTGCAGATTTTGCATGTCTGCCCCTTCGACTAATCATTGAAATCGATGGTGGGTATCATCAACTGCCTTCACAACAAATTAGCGATGAAGAAAGAACGAAATGGCTGGAATGTCATGGATTCAAGGTCATCAGATTCACAAACGACGAAATTATTGGTGACATCGAAGGAACACTAAACAAGTTAAAAGCATATATAGATGAAAGAAAACAACAATAACGCTTCCTCCCCCCTTTGGGGGGATAGAGGGGGGCTTTCTGTAGGCATCCTCGGCGCAGCAGGCTATACCGGCGGTGAACTCATTCGCCTGCTGCTCAACCACCCCGAGGCAGAGATTGTGTTTGCCAACAGCGAGAGCAACGCAGGCAACCTGGTGAGCGACGTACACGAAGGACTCATCGGCGAGACCGCCCTGCGCTTTACCGACGAGATGCCCTTCGACCAAGTCGACGTAGTGTTCTTCTGCTTTGGCCACGGCAAGAGCCAGGCTTTCCTTCAGGAGCACACCATTCCTGACAACGTGAAGATTATCGACCTGGCCCAGGACTTCCGCATCAAAGGCGACCACGACTATGTCTACGGACTGCCCGAAATCAACAGGGAGGCCATCCAGTCGGCACAGCATGTGGCCAACCCCGGCTGCTTCGCCACCGCCATCCAGCTGGCACTGCTGCCCGCTGCCAACCTCAACCTGCTGAAAGACGATGTCAGCGTCAATGCCATCACCGGCTCCACCGGTGCCGGACAGAAGCCCGGAGCCACCACCCACTTCTCCTGGCGGGCCGACAACCTGAGCATCTACAAGCCCTTCCAGCACCAGCACATTGCCGAGATCCGGCAGAGCCTGAAGCAGGTGCAGGGCTATCTCGATGCCAGCATCGACTTCATTCCCTACCGCGGCCCCTTTGCACGCGGCATCTTCTGCACCGCCGTCATCAAGACGCCTGCCCCCGTCGAGGATGTCATCGAAGCCTACAAGGACTTCTACCGCGACGCAGCCTTCACCCACTACAGCGACAAGCCGCTCGACCTGAAGCAGGTGGTGAACACCAACAAGGCCCTGGTCCACTGCGAGAAATACGACAACAAGCTGCTCGTCACCTCCTGCATCGACAATCTGCTCAAGGGAGCCGTAGGCCAGGCCGTACAGAACATGAACCTGATGTTTGGCCTCGACGAGACTGCCGGACTGCGACTCAAGGCTTCGGCATTCTGACCCCCTGCCGCATCCCTACACTCACAATAAACCTCAAAACAAGACAACAATGAAACTATTCGACGTCTATCCGCTCTTCGACGTTAACATCGTCAAGGGCAAAGGCTGCAAGGTCTGGGACGACAAAGGCCAGGAATACCTCGACCTCTACGGAGGCCATGCCGTCATCTCCATCGGCCACTCCCACCCCCACTATATTCAGAAAGTAACAGAACAGCTGCAGCATATTGGCTTCTACAGCAACTCCGTCATCAACAAGCTGCAGGAGCAGCTGGCCGAGCGCATCGGCAAGATCAGCGGCTATGAGGACTACCAGCTGTTCCTTGTCAACAGCGGTGCCGAGGCCAACGAGAACGCCCTGAAGCTGGCCTCGTTCCACACGGGCAACACCCGCGTGCTGTCCTGCGAGAAGGCTTTCCACGGCCGCACCTCGCTGGCCGTCGAGGTGACCAACAACCCCAAGATCATTGCCCCCATCAACGACAACCACCACACCCGCTTCCTCCCCCTGAACGACCTTGAGCCATGGGTGCGCGAACTATCGCGCGGAGGCATCGCCGCCGCCATCATAGAGTGCATCCAGGGCGTTGGCGGCGTACAGATGGCCACCCCCGAGTTTGCCCAGAAGCTGGCCTACGCCTGCCAGCGCTACCATGTGCCCCTCATCTGCGACGAGATACAGTGCGGCTACGGCCGCAGCGGCAAGTTCTTCGCCCACCAGTGGCTGGGCATCAAGCCCGACATCATCACCGTGGCCAAGGGCATTGCCAACGGCTTCCCCATGAGTGCCGTGCTCATCAGTCCCCAGTTCAAGGCCGAATACGGTCAGCTGGGCACCACCTTCGGCGGCAACCACCTGGCCTGTGCAGCCGCCCTGGCCGTGCTCGACGTGATGGAAGGCGAAGGCTTGGTGGAAAACGCCCGCGTCGTGGGCGACTACCTCATGGAAGGCATCCGCAACATTGGCAGCTCCCACATCAAGGAAGTGCGTGGCCGGGGCCTGATGATAGGCATCGAGCTCGACATGCCCCACAAGATGGTGCGCAAGCCCCTCATCCGCCATGAGCACTGCTTCACCGGTGCCGCAGGCCAGAACATCCTGCGCCTGCTGCCGCCCCTTTGTCTGACAAAGGCCGAGGCCGACGACTTCATAGAGCGGCTCATCAGGGTGCAGCCAGAAGAAGATTAAATAGAAAAACCTAAAAGTCGAAAGGCGAAAGGCGAAATCTTCGCCTTTACGCAGTTTTATGCGGGTTTCCGAAGATTTCACACTAAAAATACACCCCCGGTATACCTGAGCGTATTACCGGGGGTGTCTTCATTGCTTAGAAGCACGAAAGGCTCTTTCTTCTCCCCACCACTTTTTTTTAATTGTGCTTAACGCGCGCGTGATGAAGGCTGCGCCGCGTGTAAGCGTGCTTACGTCAATTTTTATGTGTACCTTTTGCCCCTACACTGAACCCCCGTGTTTCTGCGGCAAGTGCTGTTTTCCGTTTTCCGTTTTCCGCATGAACCAAAAACGGGGTAAAATATTATAATAATATATTATTATAATAATATATTATTATAAAAACACTTTTCCCTGAAAACGGGGGATTGGAAAAGCTAAAAGCGGAAAGCGGAAAACGGAAAACGGAAAGTGCACGGCTAGGCAAGAAGAAAAAAAAACACCCCCCCCTGACAGACGGAGGCCCCCGTGGCTGAAAGGGGAATATTAACTTTTTTAAAACAAACAAAGCGATTATGGAGATTATTGACACCTGGGGTGTCTTTTTAGTGTCGAATCTTCCGAAACCCGCATAAAACTGCGTAAAGGCGAAGATTTCCGCTTTCCGCTTTCCACTTTTAGGTTTTTTTCTTTGCAGAATGGGGAAAAATGAGTACTTTTGCAGCAGACGGAATAATTATTCGAGATGATGAAGATTTCAATGATTGGTGCTGGCGCCATGGGTGGTGCCACCGTGGAAGGAATGGTTCGGTCGGACGCCTTCCGCAATGAGGACATTACTGTGAGCGACCCCGTGCAGGCGGTGGTCGACAGGTTTGCAACGATGGGGGTGAGCGTGACCACCGACAACCAGGCTGCCGCACAGGGGGCCGACGTGGTGATGGTATGCGTGAAGCCGTGGCTGGTAGAGACGGTGCTGAAAGGCATTGCCCCGGTGCTCGATGCCAAGAAACAGGTGCTGGTGGTCATTGCCGCTGGTGTGCCGTCGGCCAAGGTGCGCGAGTGGCTGCCTGAGTGCCCGCCGCTGTTCCTGGTCATTCCCAACATTGCCATTGCCCAGCTGGCTTCAATGACATTCATCGTGCCGTGTGCGGGGGTGCAGCCTCAGCACACAGAGCAGGTGAAGGGCATCTTTGAGGCCATGGGACAGGTGCTGCTGACGGACGAGCAACACCTGGCAGCAGGCACCACGCTGGCCTCGTGCGGCATTGCCTACGCCATGCGCTACATACGCGCTGCCAGCGAAGGCGGGGTGGAGCTGGGCTTCAAGGCCGACCAGGCCAAGGACATTGTGATGCAGACCATGCTGGGTGCCGTGCGCCTGCTGCAGGCCAGCGGCATGCATCCCGAACAGGCCATAGACCTGGTGACGACACCTGGCGGAGTGACCATCAAGGGACTGAACGAGATGGAGCATGCGGGCTTTACTTCGTCGGTGATACGCGGCTTGAAGGCAGGTCTGAAATAACTGACATTCAATCGTTTACAACTAAGGCTCAGCTGCACTGCAACTGAGCCTTCATTGTGTGGAAACTGAGCCTCGGTTGAAATCCAACTGAGGCTCAGCTGTGGAATCACTCTTGCGGAACGAGAATCTTCTTGCCCTTCACCACATGGAGCTTGCCAGGTGCGTCGACCTTGTAGATGCGGCGTCCCTGCAGGTCGTAGTGAGGTGCGTTGGAATCGCTCATGGCTGCCTTCACGGCCTCGATGAGGTCGGCCTCACCCCAAATGACTCCTATCTCGTCGGGCTGGCCGCCTGACATGGTGTACTGGCAGTAAGCCTTTCCAGCGGGGATGACCATGCCCTTGGCTGCCTGCATGAAGCGGGTGTTGGTCGGGGCTTCGGCACGGAAGCTGCGGCTGTTGGCGGCCTCGCGCAGCACGTAGATGTTGTCGGTGGTCACGGTGTAGGGAGTGGAGCCTGTTCCGATGAGCAGGTTGCCGCTGATGGAGGTGGCGCCGTCGGCCTCGCTCAGGTCAATGCGGTCAGCATCGCTGGTGCCCACGAGGATGAGTCCCTCGCCAGCCTTCACGGTGCCTGCCGTGAGCTTGGTGAGCACGAAGGTCTGGGCATCGAAGCGCGACACGTACCAGGCCTCGACCTTCAGGTCGGTGACATCGACGTCGACCACAGGCGAGAAGGTGCAGATGCCGTCGTCGGGCAGCTGAACGGTGGCACCGGGCAGCAGAGCGAAGTTCTTGGTCTGCTGACCATTGGTGAACCACACCTGGGAGGTGGGACTCCAGATGAAGCCCTCGGCCTGGCAGGACACGTCGTAGGTGAGCGTCTTGTCGGCCACCTGCAGGGTGTAGCGGCCAAACTGGTCGGTGGTGGTGGTGTAGACCAGCTGATCCTTGGTGAGGGTGACGGTGGCACCCTTGATGGGCAGGTCGTCGTGGGCATTGGTCACACGTCCGGTGAGAACGCCGTAGGGCAGCTCGCGGAAGACTGCCTTGACGGTGGCCTGCTGGGTGACGGTGTAGTTCAGCACGTTGTCGGTGCCGGGCTGCTTCACATCGTTGACGTACCAGCCGGTGAACTCAAAGTCGGGCAGCGGCTTGGCGGTGAGGGTCATCACGGTGCCGTAGGCATAGCGGCCTGTGCCACCTCCCTCGATGGTGCCACCCACGACGTCGCCCGTGGTGACGGTCACGTCGTAGTACTTCGGGGTGAAGACGGCCGTGAGCGAGGTGCTGCCCTGCGGAGTATAGCTGAACGAGGGCTGCTCGGTCAGGGTCTGTCCGCCCTCAGTCCACTTCTGGAAGTCGTAGCCCTCGTTGGCCGTGGCGGTGAGGGTGACGGGCTGGCCAAAGTCGTAGCCGCCCGAAGCGGGAGAAACGGTGCCGCCCTCGGCAGGCTGGGCAGTGAGCAGAAGGTTGACCTTGCCACCGGCATACTGCACCCAGGTGGCCTGTTTGCCCACAGAGCCCTCGAAGCCTTCGCAGTCGGTGATGGTGGCTGTCTGCACGGTGAGCACATAGTAGCCGTCGGCACCGCTGATGGCGGAGATGTCGAGCTTGAACTGGCGGTCGCTCTCGGGAACGATCTGAATCTGCTTGGTGTCGAGCTGCACGCCCTGGCAGGCCAGGGTGATGTCCTCGCCTGTGAAGGTCTCGGCCTTGATGTCCTTGTTGAAGGTCACGGTGAGCTGCTTCAGGGGCTCTGTCTGGAGCACACCGGCAGCGGGATGGCCCTGAATGGTGAGCACGGCCAGCTCGACGGAGGGCTTCGGTGCGAAGGTGAGCACGAAGGTCTCACCGGCAATCGGCATGTTGGCCACGAAGTGCAGGCGGGCATCCTTGACGGGGTCATGGCCGTCGCGGATGGTCCAGCCAGTCTGCCAGACATTGTCGATGGGCAGTTCGGCACCGTCGCTCTGACGGGTGATCTTGATGAGCTTCTGCTTGCCCACGGTGGGATCGAGCAGCGAGCCGTAGCTCCAACCGGCATCGGTGGGCATCATCACCAGATGGTACTCGGTGTCGCTGACCTTGGTCACGCTGGCCTGTCCGATGGCATGGACGGCGTCCTGCGTGGCATTGGTGAAGTAGACGGCATCGGGCAGGTCTTCGCTGTCGGTCACGTCGTTGACAAGGAAGGCACGGTCGACGGAGCCTTCAGGCAGTCCGCTGGGCGTGAGGCCGAGCGGTGTGAAGCCGTGGATGAGCTCGTGGATGGTGACCTGGTCGAGCAGCGACAGGTCTTCATTGCCATAACTGGTCACGTGGGTGGCCTTGATGTCGTAGTCTACGAAGTGGCCCAGCAGCGAGCACTGCAACCACCACTGTGCGTAAGCCTGGGTGTGGGCGGGAATGGTGCCGAAGTCGGTGGGAATGGTCTTGCCCATGGCCAGCACCTTGTCCTGACCGTTGAGTTGTGACGACAGGAACTCGAAGTCAATCAAGAGTCCCTTCTCGTTCTCAATAATCTTGGGCTGCTCGGTGGCCATGCGCACGTTGGTGGCATCGCCGTTGCCCTTGTTGTTGAAGATAACGGCAAACTCGGAGGGAACCATGGGCTCAACATCGTCGGTCAGGGCGTTGTCGCCCAGGATGTCGCGTTCCATGAAGTAAGTAAGGTCAAGCTCTGGCGAAGGCTTCACAGTGAGCGTCACAGGATAGAGTTCGCGGGTGACCTCAAGACCAGTGAAGGGATCGACGTAGGAGAGGGTGCCGCCGAAGGAGTATTCAACAGGCACTTCGGGAGCTGCATACTTGGTGGGGATGAACAGGATGGTGGCAGTGCCGGTGCTGTCGGTGCCCAGATGCCAGCCAGCGTCCATGGGCAGGTCGCCCGTGAAGCCCACAAGGCTCTCGGTGTGCATCTCCATCTCATGAGCGGTGGCCACCTGACCAGTGGAGAGGTTGGTCACGTTCAGCCTCAGTTTCACGTTCTCCATAGGCGTGGTCTTGCTGCCGTTGCCCACGGTGAGCGTGCCACGGAAGGCCTGACGGGTCATGGTGAGCTTCTGGTTGATTTGCAGCGTGATGGTGGTGCAGACGCTGTTGTCGGCGTTGTTGTAAGCCTTGTCGAAGATGCCGCTCTCCGTCCACCACATGTCGTCGGTGTTCATGTAGCCCAGTTCACGCGACTTGTCCTCAGCCTCATCCATCAGGTCACGGAAGCCTTGGAGCTTCTCGGTGTGGATGCGGTTCTCATGCTCAATGCCGTTCTGCTCGTAGTCGGTGGTGTTGTTCAGACGCTCTACGAAGGCAATGAGTTGTGCCTCGGTGATGCCCTGGGGCTTCACGGCACGCATCACGGTCAGGTCGATGGTGCCCTGCTGCATGAGGGTTGCATCGAGCACGTCGGCAATCTCACGGTCGGTGGTCTCACGAATCCAGGCTTCGTCGCCGAAAATCTCGACGAGGTAGTCGGCGTAGGCTCCCATCTCCTGTGCCAGGATGGTGGCCATCTGGCGATAACGGGTGAAGTAGCTGGGTTCGCCGGGGTCTTCCTCAACAATCATCATGGGAGCCCTGCGGTGGCGCAGCATGCGGCTCTTGGCTGATTTCTTCTCGCAGGGTTCGGTCATTGCAATGGCGCAGTTGACCACGTTGAGCGTGTTGCCAATGGCTTCGCAGGAAATGGCGAGCACGCCGCTGCTGCCAAAGCTGAACGGGAGGGCAACAATAGACACGGTGGTACACAACGAGGTGAGGCAGCCAGCTACCGTGTTGGCACAGGTGACCCACCAACGCCAGTTGCCAAACTGCGGGTCACCGGCACAGGAGCCGAGACCATAGCCACAACCGAAGTGAGGCAGGAACGAGAGGCCACAGTCGACAACGCTCTTCAGCTTGTTGAAGCTACAGGGGTCGCAGTCGGACTTCACGTTGAGCAGCTGGCCATAGTCGAAGCCACCATAGCCTGTGCTGCCGCCGCCATTGGGTGAACCAGGGCCGCCGCTGCCACCAGCACCGCCGCCACCGCCGCCACCAGACGACGGACAGGCTTCGTACTGGATGGTCTTCTCGGTGAAGCCGTCCTTGGTGTCTTCACCGCAAGGCCACTGGTAGATGGTGCGCGAGGCAGTGTGACAACCCTTCTTGCTGGCCTTCATCATGCCACGCGAATCGAGCGTTCCGATGCGCGTCACCTTGACGGGAACAACGTAGCTCTGCTGCGGGGCCAGATTGAAGTCGGTACACTCCACAAGCGGTTCCCAACGGTAGTCGCCTGCCGTCTCGGGAATGCTGTAACTGACGTTCTGTGCAGTGATAAGGCCCTTGTTGGTGAGCACGGCTGTGAACACGAGGCTCTCGCCCATGCCCAGACTGGGTGCGTCGACCTTGTCGGGCTGGATCACCTCGATGACAGGCACGGGCACGTTGGTCTCATACTTCACCGTGGTCACGATGTCATATTCGTCCTCAACCTCGGTCTCAACCACATCCCAGCTGACGCTGACAGCCTTCACACTGAGGTTCACCACCTTGGTTGTGGTGCGGCTGGGGTCTACGAGGATGTTGTTCTTGTAGGAGTCGTGGTTGTCGGCAGTGACGTTCAGCTGGTAGTAGCCTTCGGGCAACTCCATGCTCCACTTACCGTCCTCGCCGCTCTTGCCCTGAGCCACCATGGCACCCGTCACGGGATTGCGCAGTACAATCTGGGCATCCTTCACGTGAGGAGCCTCTTGGGTATAATAGGTGTACTCGTCGGTCACGTCGACCACAAGCGTGCCGGTGGCATCGCTCACAGGCGTGACGTTGAAGTCAATATAGGTGCCGTTGCCGTTCTCACAGTTGATGCCAATGCGTCCGTTCACGGGCACATTGAGCTGCATCGTTTCCTTGGGCATCATGCGGAGCACCACGGTGGTGGTGTCGTTCTGGTTCATGCCAGGCATGGTGCTGCCGGTAAGGGCACTCATCCAGTCGGGCAGTGAAAGGCTGATGCGGCCCGTATTGCCACGACCCGTGTTGGTCACGATGAAACTGTAGTCACGACCCTGGTCTTTCAGCATGGTGGTGATGAGCTGGTGGGACTCCACCTGCAGGTTGCCCTTGGCGGCACGTCCGTAATAATAGATGGTGATGTCGAGCTGCACGCCTTCGCTTGAAGTGACTCGCGTGACGAGCTCTTCCCACTTGTTGCCCTGCGTGGGCTCACTGCCAGTGATGCGGTAGGTAAGCGTGGTCTTGGCATTGCCAGCCAGCGCAGAGGCAAGGTCGAACTCCATCTGCACGTCGTCGGGGCCGGAGAGCTTCTCAGCCTTCAGTCCAGAGAGCGGCAACTTGCCGGGATTCAGCAGTTCGATGAAGCCCTGGCGGGTGTCGCCCAGGATGACGTCCTCGGTGATGTAGCCCTGCGAAGCACGACGCAAACCGTAGACATCAAAGGTGGCCTGTTCCTCGGTGGTCTTGTCGCCAGGATAGCAGGCACCCACCACGAAGTGACCGGCCGTCAGACCGTAAGGCACCCAGTCGAGCTGGAAGCTGCCGTCCATGTCGGTAATCACTTCCTCGGTCTGACGGACACCATCGTTGATGAAATAGACGTCAATCTTGGCAGAGGCGGTACGGTCGCCATTGAGCCTACCCGTAACGGTAATCTTCTCGCCCTGCGTGTAGATCTTCTTGTTGGTCTGTACGGTGGCGGTGAAGGGAGAGGTGGCCTTTACCTTGCAGTCGGGAGAGGTGTTGTTGGTGTAGACCAGCTCCTGCTGCTCCTTGCCCTCATTCACCACGGCGTAGTAGGTGAGCTCAGCCACTTCGTCGGGCAGGGTCACACGGCGCACAATGTCAAGCGAACCGTCGACGGCGATGGCCTGCTCGGTGCGTATGGTGCCGATGGCATCGCTCTGGCCGCGACGGTAGAACTTAATGGTCGTACCGGCTGCCAGCGGAGCGGCACCCTCGTTGACCACCGTGGCAGTCAGCGTAACGGTTGAACCAACCACGGCCTCAGCGGGAGAACAGCTGAGCGCCGTGATGCGTGCATCGGGCAATGTCTGGTCAGTGACCAGCAGGAAGCAGGTGCCTGAAGCATAGCCACTGGCACTGACGGTAAAGATAACGGTACGTGAGTCGCCACTGATGTCGTTTTTCTTCGACTCTACCTCAACGGTGGTCTTCTGCTGTCCTGCAGGAATGGTGACGGTCTTCTGATAGACCAGCTGACTGTCGTAGTCGCTGCTCAGCGTCACTGTGAGCGGACTGGCGGTGTCGGTGGTGTTGCGCTGAATGGTGAGCGTGGTCTTTCCACCCTCCTTCACGGTGCTTGCAGCCGTTGTAACACCCAGCGACAGACCGTCGTTGTCGAGCACGGTGAGCTGGGCGGTCACGGCTCCGGCCTGTTCGCCAGAGGCTGCACAGCTACACGATGCCACCCACACACCGGCGGTGACATGATAGACACGGTCGCCTTCCTGGATGACATTGTCCACCGGGCCGAGATTGAAGTAGACTTCCTCTACGCCACGAGCCATCTCAATGGAGCGGTTGTTATAGTACAGGCCACCATTGGAGTCGTCGCTGATGCGCACGGTTATCTTACTTGTGGTGTTGCCGGTGCGGCGCAGCACAGCAGAAACGGCTGTGGGACCAGCAGCCTCGCTCACCTGGTTGGGTGTCAGCGTCAGTGTCAGCGCAGGCATATCGTTGTCCTTCAGGATGACGGTAGCCTCGCCCTTGTTGTATTTCGGTGCCGAAACGGTGAAGATGTTGGCCTGTTCCAAATTGGGCACATCATTGTCGACAGCCTTTACATCGACCGTCACAGACTCCTGTCCGGCAGGGATGACAGCCTGAGACGGATAGTTGAAGCGCTTCGTGTCCTCACTGACAATCGACACAGTGATGGGCGTGACCGACATGCGCTCGGTAGAAATCGTAAGCTGGAAGCTCTCGCCCTCGTTCACAACCGACTTCGAGGACTTGACCGTCAGGGCAGGATATTCATTGTCCTCAATGACCACACGGGCAGTGGCTGCCTCATAGCTGTCGCCTGAGACGGAAAGGACGACCACTGAGTCAGCATCGAGCACATCGTTGTCCTGCACGTCGATATAGAACACCACACCCGACTGGTTGGCAGGGATAGTGACCTTCGACTGCACCTGCAAACGGGTGTCGGAAGATGGATTCTTCGAGACTGTGAAGGTGCGGCTCTGGTTCCAGCGGCCACTGCGCGACAACTTGGCCGTGATGCGCTGGCGGCCGTTCTCGGTGACATTGAGACGCGACAGCTCAAGGGTGAGACGCTTGCCCACCGTGACATTCGTTGCGCTCAGGGCTGTGTTGTTGTCGCGCAAGGAAGGATGCTCTCCTGTCTTCTCATTAGGAACAACCGTTACCTGCACCTTTGAAATGCCATCGAGGCCCAGCAGGGCAGGAATCTCAATCTCGGCCGTCCGCTCTACGGTAGCCTTTGCGGCAAGCGTCTGGTCATAATAGACGGTGGTGAGCTGCTTGGTGATGTTGCCTGAAACGGTGACCAGCGAAATCTGCTCACTCCAGCCGTCCTCTGTGGGCTTGGTGCCGATGTTCTGCACCTTCCAGGACAGCGTAAGCTTCTCTCCTGGCTTCACGGTCGACGGACTGAAGGTAATGTCCGTCGGAATCAGGTCAGGACGCGGAATCTCTTCGACGGTAATCAAGCCGTTCTTCTGTCCTGTCACCACGTTCTGCTTCTGAAGGTCAGAAAGCACCACGCTCTTGTCAATGAGCACAACAGGCAGCTGCGACTCATTGGGCAATTCGCCCGAAAGGGGAATCTGCAACGTGAGCAACTTGCCCTCATTGTCGAGGATGAGCTGGTTCTGGTCGCTGTAGACCATGATTCGGTAGTTGTGATACTGCAGGCTCACATTGCCCGAAGGAGCGGTATAGCTGCGCCAGGAAGTACCCGTCTTACGGGCAGCAACCGTGTGGTACGGCGCACGGTTGGCGGCCAACTCAATGGCCAGGCTGCCATCGTCGTTGGTGGCAAGCTCGTAGGGCACGGAGATGTCGAACTGCACACCCGCAATGTCGGCCTGATTCTCTAAAATGATGGGCAGGCTCACCGTCTTGCCGGCCGGGTATTTCACCGAGTCGACGCGCAGCACGTTGGCTGCGGTAATGCCGCAGCTTACCAGACAGAGGAGTGCTGCCAATAGGTTGAATCTGAGGTATTTCATATCGTTGTTCTTTTATTTCTTAACCTTAAACTGCTTACCATTCACACGCACCACGTAGACGCCCTGAGGCAGGTTGTCCCAGCCAGCGTTGACGCGGCGGCCGCTCAGGTCGTAGATCTCACGCTCTGCCTGCTGAGACAGTGCATCAACAAACTGTACGGTGGTGGCTTCATTCATGCTGACACCCAGGCGCTGGGCGTCGGTGCCGCTCAGGCAGACATCGGTGAGGGATGCACCGGCAGGCAGACTTGCGAGCAACTGGTGACTGCCAGCTGCCAGCGTGTTGCCACTGGGTGAATAGACCACGATGCGCACGCCACCATCGACCTGACGCATGGCCACTGTGAAGCGTCCGCTCAGCTCTTCGCCCATCCTAAGCTGTCCTTGGCGCACGCCCCTGACGGTGAACTGCAGGGCAGCCACCTCGTCGGCATGATTCAGCACGACACCGTTCTCGTCCATCGTGAGGACGTTACGGCTATCGTCGGACACCTTTTTATATATACGCGAGCTGAGTGCTTCCGGCTGCGTGTAGTTCAGGATGTATTCCACCGAACCCACCACGTCGGCCACGTTGATGGCCTTGTCGCTGTTGGCGTCGGCAGCAGTATAGTTGAACATCTGGCCGTTGGTCTTGCGGTCGTTCAAAGCATAGTTGACCACACTCTGCAGGTCGGTCACGTCGACGGTCTGGTCGGCATTCACGTCGCCGTCCTGCCAGTCGAAGCGCACGATATAGGTAATCTTGCTCCAGTACGGATCGCCCTGGGTGTAGGCCACAGGCTGTCCCTTCGGAGCCTTGAGCACGTAGTTGTTGTTGTCGGCATAGAGATCCCACAGGCCGTCGCTGTTCTTCTTCAGCTCCCAGTCGCTGGTGCTTGTTCCGCCATTGCCATTGCCATAGACACGGTAGAGCGAAGTGATGGTGTAGTTGTAGTCGCCACGCTCATGACGGTAGGTCTGCAGCGTGTTCTCAGCGATGGCGGCAGGAATGCCTGGCGTGATGTCAGAGACGGGCATGTCGGGATCGTCGACCACGTCCCTGGTCTTGTAGTCCACGAACTGATAGCCGCGCGACAGGTTATTATTGGTGAGCTTTGTATTGGGGAACACCTCGGAGAAGGCCGTGAGGCGGTTGTAGCTCACGTCGACCTTCGTTACATTGGGCACACGCTCCAGGAAGGGATAAAGGTCGCCCTTGAGCTGGTTGCCGTGGAGGTCGACTTCGGTGACGGTCGACGCAACGATGTCACGATTGGCCAGGAGGGTGCCGAGGTCGCCTTGCAGGGCGTTGTTGCTTAGGTTGACAGACTGCAGGCGGCGCAGCAGGAAGATGGAGTCGGGCAGCTGTCCCACAAGACCCTGGTCTGCCAGGTTGATGGACGTGATGGCGTAGGTGGTTGACGTAGCGCCGCCCATCTTCTCGGTGGTCACTCCGCTCCACTTACCCACAGCGTGGTGGTCGTTCGACAAATCCCACTTCTTCGTCCAGTTGGCACCGTCCAGATTGTCGTAGAGCAGCTTCATCACGGCAAAGTCGAGCTCGTTGAGCACATCGCCCATGAAGAAGCCCTTGATTTCCTTGAAGTCTTTCCAGAAGTTTGCCTGCTGGTAAAGTTCCACCTGATCTTCGGGCACCTCCAGCACGCAGTTGAAGCGGTAGCTCTTATTATAGGTATCGGACTTGGGAGGCGTACCGGCATAGACACGCATCAGCTTGAGTGAGTCGCAGCCGTAGGTGGCGGTGAACGAAGACCACTGCCTGTAGTCCTGGTTGCGACCGAAATAGACGGAGCGCAGCTCCTTGCAGTTCTCCAGCGAATAGCTGCCCAAATCGCTGGTGAAGCCGTCGGGCACGCGGAAGGTGGTCAGCTTCGTGTTGCTGAAGGCATAGCTCTCAATCACCTGGATGGTGTCGGGCAGGATGATGCTGGTGAGTCCGCTCTTTTCGAAGGCTGCATAGCCAATCTCTGTCAGGTTGTCGGGCAGGGTGATGCCATCCAATGCCTTGCACTCCTGGAACATATAGTTGGTGACACGCTTCATGTCCTGCGGCAGACGGGCCGTCTTCAGCGACAGGCAGTGGGCAAAGATGCCCGTTCCCATTGTGGTGATGCCCTCTGGCATGATGACGCCCGTGAGGCCGCTGCCGTTGAAGGCATTGTTGTCAATGCGGGTGACGCCCGAGGGGATGGTGAGTTTGGCGGTGAATGCCTTTGTTTGATAGAAGGCTGCATCGCCAATGAAGGTCAGTGCATCGGGCAGTTTCTGCAGCTGGAGTGCCTCGCATCCATAGAATGCATTGTACTCAATGCTGCTGATCTGCTCGTTCAGTTCAATGCTCTCCAGCGACTTGCAGTTCAGGAAGGCATCGTGGCGAATGGTGCGTATGCCGTCGTGCATCTGCACCGTCTTCAGGTTCTCACAGTTCTCGCAGAAGTCGTAGGGCACATAGTCGATGCCCGTGGGCACATTGACGCTCTCCAGCTGATAGCAGTTCTGGAAGGGGCAGTAGCCCATCTCGGTGATGCTGTTGGGCAGCGTCATCGTCTTGAAGCCCGTGTCGTCGAACACGTAGTTGCCAGTGGTGGTCAGCGAAGTCTGCTCAGTGATGTTGATGGACGACAGGTTCGGACAGTCGGCAAAGGCAGCCTCGCCAATGGTGGTGGTGCCATCGGCCAGCGTGACGCTGGTCAGTGCGTCGCAGTACTGTAGCGTCCAGGCGGGCACCTGCTTGATGGTCTGCGGGAATGCGAACGAGCGCAGCGAGTCGCAATTATAGAACACCGCATCGCCCAGCGAGGTGACGCTCTCGGGCAGCACGGCCTGCTCTATCATGCGGCAGTCGCGGAAAGCTTCAGAGCCAATGGTTTCCACATTGTTGCCAATGGTAATGCTGGGCGCCACATAGTTGTTCATGAAGGCGCGGTAGTCAATGGTCTTACAGGTGTTGGGTATGACCACGGGCGTAGCGCGTTTCTGGTTGTTGTAGAAGGCGTGCTCGCCAATGGTGACCACCTGCGAGGGGATGTTCACGTCGGTGAGCTCGTAGCACTCGCTGAAAGCCGAGTTACCAATGGTGTAAATGCCGTCGGGCAGCGTGGCCTTCTGCAGTTTCTCGCAGTGCCAGAAGCTGTAGGGCTTCAACTCGGTGACGCCGCTGGGCACGGTGAGCTGCCGGATGCCGGAATACCAGAAGGCATAGTTGCCAATCTCGGTGACGGTGGAGGGAATCACCACCTCGGCCAAATTGAAGTTTTGGCGGCGGTCCTGTGCCATGGCATAGTTGCCTATCTTCTTCGTGCCGTTGGGCAGCGTCAGGCTCTGCAGGGCAGGCATGTTATAGAACATGGCGTAGCCCACCACGTCGTTTTCGGTTTCCCAGGGGCCGTAGTATGTCTCTACGCTGGCCACACCGTTCTTTGCCACATTCCACTGGTTGTACTTGTCGCCACCGGCCACGATGCGGGCGTTCTTCAGGTTGAGCACCCGCAGGTTGGGCATTGACGAGTGCAGGTAGTTGATGTCGGTGCCGTTGATGGGGCCGCTGATGGTCAGTTCCTGCAAGTTGATGGCCTCGTCCTCCGTAATCTTGTCGGCCAGCTGACCGCCTGCGGTGGTGGTAACGGCAAAGTTGCTCTGCTCGCCAATGGCCACAATGTGGTATTCCTTAGAGAAGTCGTTGGTGCGGTATTCCTCTGCCAGCCCGGCATTGACGTAGATGGTCACATCGTCGGGCATCCAGATTCTGCTCACAAAGGGATAGTTCGCACCGGGCAGGGTGACCTTCTTCAGCTCATTACAATAGGTGAAGAGGTCATAGTCGTTGGGCAGTGACTCAAGCCCTGTGCCGAAGCTTATCTCGGTCATCTGACGGCAATGGCCAAAGGCACGGGCACCGATGGTCGTCACGGCATCGGGCAGAGCCATCTTTTGCAGACAGAGGTTGTAGTAGAAGCACTCCACGGGAATGCTGGTGACCTGACAGCCTTCGGCAAAGGTGAAGTTATGGATGGAGTCGCAACTGCGGAAGGCTGCAGTCTCAAGCCCCACTACGCCCGCAGGCAGCACCACGTTGTCCAGGCGGTCGCACTCTGAGAAGGCGTGGTCGCCAATCACGAGGCCGCTCACGTTGGGGTCAATGTTCAGGTTCTTCAGATAATAGTTGTCGGCAAAGGCATTCTTGCCAATGCGCTTCACGCCCGGGCCGATGTTCAGGGTGGTGAACTTGCCGTCGTAGTAGGAACGGTAGAAGCCGTCGGGCACGGTGGCTGCCAGGAAGTTGATGGTCTCAATCTTCAGGTCGTAGCCCAGCACGTCGGAACCGTAGTATTCGTTGCCGAACTCAATGACCGAGGCGGGAATGGTGAAGGTGGTCAGCTCGTCGCAATGGTAGAAAGCACGGTACATGAGGTGCTTCAACTTTGTGGCTGCCTCCAGGTTGACGCTCTGCGTCTTGCGGTTTTCGGCAAAGGCATAGCGGGCAATGCTGTCGAGCTGGCTGCCCGTGGCAATGGTCACGGTGCGCAGCGAGTCGCAACTATAGAAGGCACTCTCGCCCACCGACACCACGCCCTTGGCCAGTGTGACGGAGCGCAGCTGGTCGCAGTCGCGGAATGCTTCCTTGCCAATGGCCAGTCCGCTGGCACTTGAGGAGATGTTGATGGTGGTCAGGGCATCGTTGTTATAGAAAGCCCCGTTGCCAATGTTCTTCACTCCAGCACCGAAATTAATGGTGGTGAGCTGCTGGCCGCCCTGATAGAAATTGGTGGGCACATTGGCAGCGTTGAAGGTGATGGTCTTCAGGTTGTTGCAATAGTCCAGCAGACTGGCACCGTAGTACTCGTTGCCAAACTCTATGACCGATGCAGGAATGGTGATGGCCTGCAGGTCGCGGCAGTCGTAGAACACGCGGTACATCAGGTGCTTCAGCTTCGTGGCTGCCTCCAGGTTGATGGTCTGCAGCTTGTAGTTGTAGGCAAAGGCATAGCGGGCAATGCTGTCAAGCTGGCTGCCCGTGGCAATGGTCACGGTGCGCAGCGAGTCGCAACCATAGAAGGCGCTCTCGCCCAGTGTCACCACGCCCTTGGGCAGCGTGACGGTACGCAGCTGGTCGCAGTCGCGGAACGCTTCCTTGCCAATGACCAGTCCGCTGACGCTTGAAGGGATGTTGATGGTGGTAAGACCGTCGTTGTCGTAGAAAGCATCAGTGCCAATGCTCTTCACCCCGGCACCGAAGGTGATGGTGGTCAGATTGCGCCCGTTGCGATAGAAATTGTCGGGCACGTTGACGGCATTGAACGTGATGCTGGCCAGATTGCTGGAATAATAGAAAAGCTCGCTGCCAAACTCCTCGACCGATGCCGGAATGGTGACGCTGGTGAGCTTCGGACAGTAGCCCAGGCACCGATAGTCCATCTTCTTCAGCTTCGTGGCTGCCTGAAGGTTTATACTCTCCAGGACGTTACAGCCATAGAACGCAAAACGGCCCAGAATCTCAAGGTTGGCGTTGAGGGTGACACTCTCCAGCAGGTCGCAATCGTTGAACGCACTGTTGCTCTGGCCGTCGGGACCGCCCACGGCTACGATGTTGGCACCGAATTTCACGGTGACAATCTTCGAGCGGTTGGACAGCGACCCGCCGATGTACTTCACCACATGGCTGTTGCCGTTGGCATCGGTCACGCGGTCGGCAATGATGATCCGCCCGGACTTGCTGGCATCGGTAGCGTAGGCATTGATGCCCTTCAGCGTAGCAGGCCCAGTGGCTTCCTCATAGCTGTAGGTCAGCTTGTTGCCGTTGGCGTCTTCCACAATCACGTCTTCGGCCACAGCCAGAAGCGGACAGGCAAGAGCCAGCAGTGCAAGCGACGCTCTCAGCTGACGCATGAAAAAAGACTGATTCTTCATAACACTTATTTTTAGTTTAGGTTTATACTGCGATTTTAGCAATCATAGAGTGCAAAGTTACGAAAATTTCTTAAAACAGACATTTCATATTCACAAAAAAATCGTTCAAAATCACAAAAACTGCATTTTTGGGGCGTTCATATCTGCAATTTTAAGTTAAAAAGCATCCGAGAAGTGTTGATTTTTTTAAGAATGAACACACGCGAGAATCGCTTCGCAACGAGCAACGCCGACTCTGGACGGAAATGAGCGAGTTTTGACCGTTTTTATAAGAACCTGATTGTCAGATATTTAAACTTCAACCACCTTCAACAACTGACAAAAAAGGGCTTCAAAGGGGCGAAACGAAGCCTCAGTTGACACACAACTACAGCTCCGTTTTCATGCAACTGAGGCTTTTCAGATCTGCATCTGAGGCTCAGTTGCGGGGTCATCTGCCCCCAATCGCGACAAAAAACGGTCTCAATCACTGGGGAAGCACCCTTTTCGCGTTCTATTTCGCAATTCTTTTTTGTACGGATTATCGAAAAAAAAAGTGTTGTTTTTGCGCTCTTTCGATTTTTCTTTGTAATTTTGCGCCCAAAATTAAACGACGTAACTATCTATGGATGAACAGCTGAGACAAATCGGTGAGCGGTTGCGCGGACTGCGCGACGTGCTCGACATTCCTGTGAGCGAAATGGCCGAGACCATCGGCATCGACGCGGAGAAGTATGAGAAGATAGAAAAGGGCGAGCTCGACATCACGATTTCGAACCTGATGAAGATTGCCCACAAGTACGGTGTTTCGACGGAGGAACTGATCTTTGCCGAGTCGCCCCACATGAAGAACTACTTTGTGGTGCGCAAGGGACAGGGCATGAGCATCGAACGCACGAAAGCCTACAAGTACCAGAGCCTCGTGGGAGGATTCGTGGGTCACAAGGCCGACGTGTTCATCGTGACCGTAGAGCCGAAGCCCAACGTCCACACCATCTACAAGAACTCGCACCCGGGACAGGAGTTCAACATGGTGCTTGAGGGCAAGATGGAGCTCTACATCGGCGGCAAGACCATCCTTCTGGAGGAGGGCGACAGCATCTACTTCGACTCCTCGAAGCCCCACGGCATGCTGGCTGTGGGCGACAAAGCAGTGAAATTCCTCGCATTTACGGTGGAGTAAGAAGACCCGCCCCCAATCCCTCCCTGAAGGGAGAGGAGTAATGACAACACAAAGCATCGAATAAACATGGAGAAGAATAAAGAAACGCAAGGAGTATCTACTCCCCTCTCTCACAGGGAGGGGCAGGGAGTGGGTCTCCTGAAAAGATTTCTGAAGCAGACGACGTTCACGTCTGTAGAGGACTACAACAAGAACCTGGAGTTCATCATCCCCGAGAACTTCAATTTCGCCTACGACGTGATGGACGCGTGGGCCGAGGAGAACCCCGACGGACTGGCCCTGCTTTGGACCAACGACCAGGGGGAGGAGATTCGCACCACGTTTGCACAGCTGAAGGAGCAGACCGACCAGGCTGCCAGCTACCTGCAGACATTGGGCATAGGCAAGAACGACCCCGTGATGCTCATCCTGAAGCGCCACTACGAGTGGTGGGGCATCATGCTGGCACTCTGCAAGATTGGCGCCATCGTCATTCCCGCCACCCACATGCTGACGAAGCACGACTACGTCTACCGTAATACCAGGGCGTCAGTAAAGGCCATTA
>JAEEGL010444753.1_pt1 | contig 20174 bp, 13 predicted proteins | sample 9134231 | NCBI WGS metagenome assembly JAEEGL01 (sample SAMN16246548, study PRJNA631951) | gut metagenome | biome: gut microbiome; feature: rumen; material: fiber-attached | host: Bos | place: Iran: Karaj | collected 2018-10
AGCATCCTGCCCTAAAAGAATAGTAACATCAGTTGCTTTCGCATCATCTGCATTCTGTAACAATTCGTAAATGAAATGGGCGGTATCAGGATACTTATCAATAACGCTTTTCCAAACCCCACGCATCGCTCTTTTATTGAGTTCACGGAACGTGGCTGCCCGAGAATCATGTAACTTGTCAAACAAAGACTCGTTAGAAGCTTTCACAGCTATAGTGAAATCTTCTCCTTCAGCGATAGATTCCAGTTCCACGCCAGCCATAGATATAGATACTACTCGGCAGGTAATGGTTGAGCCAATATGCTTAAGATCCTCCTTTTTGGGGTGATTCAAAACATATTCAAAACCATACTCATCTTGAAGCCTAATCCTCTTGGAGAAGGTCTTGCTATCTTCAACTACTTCAGCTGCTTTAAATGGGTATTCACAATCCTCCTCATATAAATTTGAGTAGATTGACTCCCAATCTACCATGTACTTAGGATATATTTTCCCCGTATCAATAAAACAAGGGAATTTGGATCCTTGAGGATACAACTTGGGGAAAGCCGGATGGTAGTCCAGATGCATCACCGCATTTTCCGGACCGATTACACACCAGACGGTTCGATTGCCGCTAAGTTTATTACCGATGACAGTGAAACTCCTCTTCTTTATGGCCATACTAACGACTGTTATAGATTGTGAAATTGTCCTGCATATCAACAATAATATGACTCTAGATACTTCCTATATCTTGTCCAGTCATTTCGTTCTGATATTCAGCCAGTATCTTCTTTCCAAACTCAATACGATTGACAGTATCAATATTATCCTTCTGAGGAATCAAGGCTTTCTTCAATGGGCTATTGTCGGCCGTGGAATAAAACTCAAAGGAGTCATTCAAATTCTTGACGTAGTATTTTTCATATACCAAAGATCTGCCATAATCATTCGGTGAAATGTGAGTCGAATCGATCTCGAATAAGTATGGCACATATGAGTACGCTGAAATATAAGACCTTGTTTTCATCAACATTGTGCGATAAGGTTCCTCTATAGAGTTCGCCTCAAAGCAGTATTTACCATACTTGGTTTCACGAAATGAATCGTATTTTAGCCAATAGTAACGCCAATCGTAGAGGCTATCATTCTCACACTTATTGATGTATTCTTCCTTAATTGATCTGAGGAAATCGTCACTAAATGCCTCCTCTCTGTTTAGTAGCTGGAGAAGGACAGCTTTGGTGTTTTCGTAATTCTTAGCAGATCCCATGTGAAACAGGAACTCCCATGAGGAATCATTCTTTGAGCCAAATTGCCAGCGCCAGTTATTGGACTCTTGCTGACCATAGTTGCCTATAGCTAGCATGGCACAATTAACAAGGTCCCAATCACAACTAAAAAGAGATTGGAATTTGGGGGCCAAATCAATATTATCCAATCCGATTATGCTTATCTGACCGTGGAGGAGAGAATGGTCCTCTATCTCAAACAATACTTCCGCCTTATCTGGATTATCCTGTAGCCAAAGGATTTTCTCGCGTTCCTCTCCGAGCTGGTTGGAGTTGAAGTTGATCGTAATCCCTTCATCTGGATGTATTTCTCCAGTCAAAATGATGTGTTCAACCTGTTTAATAATTGCAGGCATGCGGTTACCACCTACACGAGCCTCGCTATCGCTTATTTCATCAGGAGAATTCTGGATGAGGTTGTATATGTGACGGAGACGTAGCCTGAATTCTTCCTCCGAGATTTCTTCCTTGTGCAACAGATATGTAATGAAAGCAAATAGCAATACGGTTCTATTCAACGGGAACTTTCTATTTCTTCCGGATATCAACTCTCCGTAGTTTCTAAGACAGTCATTAAACACATCAATCTCGTATCTGGCCTCTACAGTAATCTTTCCAGGCTTGTGCGTATGATCTATGAGGCTGTCAAAGAAATCAGTGAAAGGTTGCTCTTCTTTCTGTATTTTGCGCCAACAGTCAAAATACGTCTCAAGAATATCAAGGTTTTCGAGTGCATCTTTACCGCTAAAAAACTCCTTTACCAATTCGAATTCATCAGAAATCTTGGGACTTCCTTCTTTTTTGTAACAAATGATATCACAGACAAAGCGGAAGTATCGAAGGAACTCCTCATCAATGATATTATTCGCTCCTCGATACGGCCAAAGGAGGTTTGTCCATTCTCGATCTATTTTATTGATGACTCGTTTACAAGCAGACTTATCAATAGCCTCCAGCGAATGCTCAAATTCAGCCTTGAAATGTTCGAACTGAGTCAAAGGCTTACCCCTTGAATTCATTTTGATATAGATCTCATCAGTGAGTCCCATATCCTTGATAGGAAGAAAATAAAAAGATATCTTTCCGCTCTTCAGTTTATTCCAGAGTCCCTCTACACCTGAAAACTTAACTTGAATGGCATCTAACATAGTTAGCATCGATTCAATCGTAGGATCGTGCTTCCAGTCAAGCGGAAACCAGTTTTGATCAATTATTTCTGATGAGAGACTAACCGAGAATGAGGGTTCAAAAGGAAGTAACTTATGGCAAAAATCTCTGGAGGCGGGTCTGTTCTCATAAGAAAACCCGCTCAAAAAAGAGTATTCCGAATCTTGAATATGCTCTTTCTTGGCAGCAAACCAGTGTAAGAGGAAAAGTGTAGTCAAGCGCTGCTGCCCGTCCAAGGGCGTAAGAACGCCATTTTTGTCGATATTGCCATATACAAAGTCAAGTGTAATGGGGGTTCCTTCAACAGCTTCGTACAAAGCATCAAGGAATTTATTCCTAACTCTGACGGCCTCCATCGTGCTGCGGCCTTGAGCATAGTCCCTTTGAATCTTTGGAATAACGATACTCGTGAGTTGAACATCTTCTTCCCCAGACTTGAAAGTGGAATTGAATATGTCTGCAAATGTATGCTGACTATCGGAATATGTAAGGGTGTTAGTCATAGTACAGTTCGTTATTCTTCTTGTGCTCCTACCTCAATTTTCTCTACTAAGTATTCCTTCAACACACTATTCATTGCCTCGATATATGCTTTTCGGTCCGGTTCACCCCAGAAATGGAGTTGGTTCTGGTCAGATTGCGTGTAGTATTTCAAGAAAACCATCTTTGTACAGAATGGAATGAAGCGTCCATTCTTGTCCAGCTCTATGATAGCATTCCGTTTTACATCAAACGTGGAATTGTTCAGAGCCGCATTATCGCTTGTGTTTAAGAGGGCCAGGTTGGCGAGTGTATGAAGATATTCACTCTTACCGTCTGAAAGAACAGCAACGACGCGAGCCTGAATATCCTCAAATACTTTTCTTTCAATAGTGGCCATATCGAGGGTATCTTTCACCTCGTCTAGCAGATTCTGATGCTCATCTCTGGCGACAGTGTTAAGCGAAGGGAGTTGAATCTTAAGCCATTCGAACCAGTCGCTCTGTGTTTTAAGGCCTTGCGACTGCTGGGCGTGTATATGTTCAAGACTCCATCCCGTACGACTATCTTTATCAAACTTGAACTTATCAAAGGGGAACCACTGGGTCTGCTCACCGTTTTTCATTACTGATATGACATTGAACAGAAGGAGAAGTTTCATTATTTTAGGATAGTCGGTCGTGGATTCGTAACTCAGATCGCCATATCCTCCAAAGTTAATACTGGTGGTAATCAATGAATCCAAATGTGCGCGGAATGCCGACTTCGTCTTGTCGAGCGAAGCAATGTATAAATCACGTAAGGTCTGGCTCTCGCTGGCAATTAGATAACCTATCTTATGATACAATTCGTGATCCTCGAACCAGTCCTTCAAGATAAGGAAACACTGCTGAATCTCTTCCCAAATCCGATATATGTTCTTGGTCTTTAATTCGTCGTTGAAATAGAAAAACGTGTGATATTTTTCCATCTCGTCCAAGCCACCATTGGACATCAGATCAAGAATCAGGTCTATTCTCGTTGAGTAAGATTTTGCATCATGGTTGGTTAAGAAACACCATAACGAGTTGTCATTCAACTGCCTCTCAATGCCATCCCATTGCATGGAAATCTCGTTCTGGCGTTCTTCGGTCATCCCCTTGTTATTGTCTGTGCTGAGAAACATCGCCTTCACCAGCTCGGCACTCGTAAGCGGAATCTTACCAATGTTCAGACGCGTGAACAGGGCAATGGGATCGACTTCATCATCAACCTCATACCAGATTACTTTGACATTCTCGCAAAAGTATGTGTATAAATGATTAGCAACGACCGCATGCTTAAACCCCGAATTCACTTTAGTGCTGAACCAGTTCTCCACAGTCTCATATGCCTGACAAATGAAAAAGTAGTCGATATTCTTATTCTTTTGTGAAAGCTCAATGTCGTTAAGAAACGCTCCGGAGTGTGGCCTAGTCTCATACTCTAAAGAAAAATCAATCGACTCAACAAGGTCCGGATGCCTTCTTTTCATGTACTTGAGGATAATGAATAGAGATGTAAGCCTCTGTTGGCCATCAATTAGTTCATAATACCCGTCATTTTGTCGGCGAACAACGATCGGTTGGAGACAATAATTCTTGTCCCCATTGGAATAAATATCATCAAGCAATCGTTCTACTTCATCCTTTCCCCAACGGTATCCTCGCTGGTAAGAAGGGACGAAGTAGTTTCCTTTGATATCACCAACTAGTTTCGGCTCAAGTATAATGCTATTATTCATAATTTCAAATATAACGATTTTGCGCCGATTTGTTCCTCTTTCAAATCGGCGCACCCCAACATTCTCTGTAATTACCTAGAAGGAAAGATGATTATAGGCCATCTCCTGGCCTAGGAATGAATTCTTTCATAGTTGCTCCTACAATCCAATCCGACCTTCGCGGGTCTCGATAAGAATAATGACTGGGTTAGCGCTACCCTGTCGGATAATGACACCAGCCTGACCGGTCTCTTGGTTTAATGCGGGTTTTACGTTTTCTTTGCCGTTTCGATGCAAATATACAGGCTTGCTGTGCAGCGTAGTTGCATAATATATTAAACTTCTGTGTTTGTTATCCTAATGCATGGAAAACCGAACCGAGAGCCATATCGTTCTTGAAGAACGACTTCTTCCCTTTATCAAACTACGCACTGGAGTCGTATTATTCCTTTGAAATAATAAACCCTGAACCATCATTTTCACTTTTGTTATATGCATTATCAATATAGAAAGACGGGTTAGAGAGAAATAGGTCCTCATCAATGAAGGAAATGTATGATCCCCATAGCGTGTCAAATGTGCGGCACTGATCACAATGAATGCTAGGAGGATCAGAATTAAATCTATTGTCCTTAATGATGGTCGGCAAGTACTCAGAACGGTCTTTGTAAACAAGACTGCCATGGCAATTAAAAGAGTATTCTTTAATCCAGTCACAAGTGCCGTTCACCTTCTGTACTACGCCAACAATACCATTTAAATGAGATGTCCTTCCTTTACGTGTAATGTCCTTCAGGCAATAGGAAAGCTCCCACTCTATCCATTTGCTATCCTTCATTTTGGGGGAAAGGATTACAATCGTCACAGAGGTATCAAACATCATATCCGCCAGCCTCTCCTTGATGGTATCAGCAGCAAGAGAGGACATATCATCAGAATACCCGTCCTCCCCTTTGTAGTAAACTGCGTCGTCCCCCAAAGATTCGATTATTTTATCTCGAAGATCTCTAGACTCGCTATATTTGTATGAAATGAAGGTTTTATGTGCCATGTTTTCTCATATTTAATGGATTAGAAATAGACAGGCTAATATTAGTGCGTATATCGGCCATGTTGCAGGAGACAAAGCACTCTTAATGATTGTTCTCCAACTATTGGCATCCGGTGTTAGGTCATATAATAAACTAGCCAGATTATCACCGGCTAGCGTTTTTCTCACAAACTCCATTTCTTTGCTTCTGAATCTCTTTTCGAGAGACAGGTAATATACGTCCAATAGATAGAAAAGAGAAGTCGGCAAAGCGGCAATCCAGATATGGCATCCATAGTCCGGATTCGCTATTACCAGCGCGAGCAAGGCACATACTAGAGTAATGCACCAGGTCTTACAATTAGAACTACACGCCGCCATCCTGGTGATGCTGTCTTGAAGGAGAGAAAGATGATGACGTACATCTTCATTGTTGTAGTCGTAATGGTTCATACCGGAAGTTGAATTTATTTTGGCTAAAGGGATTCTACTCCCATTTTTTCGAGGGCGGCTTCCAACTCATCTTCGGTCATTTCCACAACCTCAAATCCATTCTGCTCCTCTTTCCCGATTTCACAAACGAGATTAGGATTCCAGCAAACAACGCCAGACACATACCAGCCGCTCCTTCCAAGTTCCTCGTCAACAATAGGAACATAGGATGCGATTTCATCGGAGTTCTTGTATTTCAATACTTTCATGAGAAATAAGATTTTTAAAATACATATTAAGCATTAAGCTGCAAAAGTGCCGCTCTGGAAGAGCGGATAATCACAAGCCATTATTTCCACACCTCGGTACAGATCGAAGATCGCCCTCTGCCCGTTTTCAATAGCCGCTTGAATAGCATCCTTGATATCGAAGAATACTCTTGAGGCGTCAAATTGCATGGTCCCCATCTCGTTCTTCCAACCACCAATGCAGTACCCCGTATGATTGAGGCAGTATTTGATGATTCTGTACAGACCCTGTTTCCCAAAACAGTCTTGAGTCGCGGACGCGGCAACCACATATCCCTTCGTAGGGAATGTGTTCGTAAGGGGATTGAACGTGAATCCCTCCGGCTTTTGTCTGGCAATATCATAGAGCCTGTCACTAAACTGTGCGTTCATGGGAATCGAAGGTTTATTTGTGGCTTTGTTTTCTGTTCTGGTACAAATATATGGGATTGCTGTGCAATCATTTTGCACAATAAATCATTCCTTTACCCTAATGATAAATGTCGCCGGAAAGCAAGGGGCGGTCATGACAACTGTTCTAAAGCCACGAACGAAATCCTTGCACCTGGAACCAACAACTCTCACTGTTGTTTTCGCATCATGCAGGATAAGGTGGAGATTATTGAGACATCCTTCGTATACAAGGTTCTCATTCTGACTTCCCATTCTGTAGTAACAACGAAACGCGTTGTTTCTTAGAATCTCGTCCACTTCAGTTTTTGTAATTGTCGCAGAAGGGACATAGCAGTGAGTCATTTTGGATCTTCTAGGTCCGCAAGGAGGAGGGCACATATCAGTATACTTAATGGTTAAACAAATACCGTCAGAAGAGTTTAATACTTCTGACGGTACAAAAATAGGACGCTGCTGTGCAGTCTAAATGCACAATATTTTAGATGATCACGATTCCCGCTTCTTCAAGGTCCGAGATGCAGCACCCCGTGACATAACAATACATCGTGATAACAATGCTGATTGCTGCATTGACTTCTTGTTCAGACGCTGTAGGAGAGATATGCGATTCACTGTTTCGCCACCCTTTTATGCTTTCAAGATACTGATACAGTTGCTGATAGTCAGGACTATAATCATACTTAAGATTCCACAAACAATCGAAAGAATGAATAACATCTTTCCAGGTTACATCTTGGCCTGCATACTGAGGAGTTACTTCCGCTCCATGAATCAGATAGTATAACTTCTTCAAGTACGCCTCAAACTTGGTTACAAGAAGATTGAATGACACAAATTTATCTACAATATTGGGCTCCTTGCAGTAAAGGTTCGCAAGAGATCTGTCAACGTAGATTTTGACGCTATCAAGAGAGGAGATTGAAGGAGACTCGAGGACCTTGAATATGCCTGCGATCATCTCTTCCCTTGGCCTCATGGAACGCTCAAAAGGGGCAAGAGTGGATCCAATGATACTTTCTATCCCTTGCTTCACCTTTTCGATATTCAACGTGACGCTAGCTTCGGGCTGTTCCTCAGGGGTTTCTTCCTCTCCTTCCTGCACCGGGTCTTCAGGAGCATCCTGAAGCGTGACGCCGTCGGTATTATATGCAAATAGGATTCTCGCCCTTTCAACTGGGTCAAAGATAAATGATCTTATGAGCGGATCTACCGAAGGAATGACAAGCCTCCCAGGAACAGAAGTCCCAAGCACTCTCTCAAGGAAGGCCTTTGCCTTTATCGGATTAATCGTCAGCATCAGGTTGTCAAACCGCCCGTACTCATTCAAGTTTTGTTCGGTTACATCCGATTCAATAATATGCGTAAGCTGACTTGCATTGATTCCTGTTGCTTCGGAAAGATTCACTATCTGCTTATGCAATTCATTATTCTGATACTCGACGATATAGTCATATATGGTCTTCCCGAATTCAAGACGAAGATCCCCTCTCTGAATATCGTGAAGAATGATAATCGCTGTCCTCTGATCGTTTCGAGACAAAGACGCAAATGCCTTATGTAGTTCTTCAAGCGCTTTCTTTGTCAACTCGCTTCCGGGTCCCTCAGAATACAGATTCTTAATAAAACGCTGGAACTTGGAATTAATATATTCAGCATCTACCGTTCCTGTTCCCGTTTCAGTAATGTAAGTATCAACAGGGTAATCGAAGTCATCATCTCCTCCGCCGGCACCAGGAGTCTTGGTAAAGAGCTCGCGATAACGTTGAAGAAGGGTGAGATATGTCTGCTCGTCAAATGCTAATGTAACCTCGGTGTGTGTGTCTCCATGGGGAAATTCATAATGGAGCTTTTCCCATACAAATCCCTGGAGCTTGGCCGCCGATATGAGATGGGTCATGCTGCTGAAATCCTGCGCGAACATATTGCGGTCCGCTCTCGTATCAGGCAATTTCTCGAAATTGAAAATTTCATGAGAAAAGAAGATGTCACGAATATGCAGGTATTTTGCGTTAATGTTATTGAGATTCGTCTCAAGTTTGTCAACGAAAACGCCAAGAGGTCTGTCTACATACACTTCAAGAGCATCTTCTATGTTCTGCTCCATAGTATATGGGAACGAATAGTATTTAATTATTCCAAAAGGCTTGTCCGGCCCGAAAAGACGATTCGTACGGGAGAAAGCCTGGATAATGTCAACATATTTCATGACCTTATCCACGTAGAGAGTGTTCACCCATTTTGAATCATATCCAGTGAGCATCTGCGTGACAACAATGAGAAGATCAATTTGCTGGGAGTGATCATTCTCTATCCAAATGTACGGGCCCTTATGAGCTAGACGTTTTGCAACATCTTTCTTGTACTTCGCATATGTCGAGAGTTGGAATGTTGTGTTGAATTTACGATTGTAATCATCCAACATTTCAAGAAGGGCATCTTCACGGAATATTCCTCCATCTGAGTTGTCGATGTTCTCATCAAAGACAGCAACGACATTGAGGGAAGGATAGTTATCTTTGAATAACTTATAGTAGGCGATGGCTTCCGGTATATTCTGTGTCGCCAGGATTGCGTGGAACTTACCATCTTTGCTGAGTCGATCTCGACTGTCACTGATGTCCTTGGCGACGGCAAGATGATGTATTTCACGCTGATAAATATCCTTGGGCAGATAATGCTCGATTCCATGAACGCGTTTGCCATCCTCACCATTGTAAGAATCTGGCATCTTGAGTTCATACATAAACTTGTTGTAAACCGACATTTTCTCCTCGTCGTCTGCAATTTCATCTAATGAACTGACGCCAAGTTGGTGAAAAGCCGCCCTTTCCCGAAGATCATTATCATCGTAAGTGTTCTCCCGGTAGAGATCAAAACCGAGAACGTTTCCATCCGGAATACCATTAGCAATGGTATACTTATGAAGCATATCACCAAAGAGTGTCTCGGTGGTAATCTCATCGTGGGCATTCTCTTCAAATACCGGCGTTCCGGTAAAGCCAAAGAGAAGAGCCCTAGGGAAGGTATGCTTAATACTGATTAGCATCTCCCCAAAGACACTCCTATGACACTCATCAATGATGAACACCAAGCGCTTATTGTTGATAGAATCAATTATTGAAGAATCAATTCCCCGATCCGCTCGGATATTATACATCTTCTGGAGTGATGTAACAATCAGTCTATCATCATTGTCACAGCTTAAAAGTTTGCTAACAAGCATGGCCGAATCCTGAGTGTCCTGAACGACATCTCCTTCATCGGCAAACCCCCGGAATTCATCTAAAGACTGAATGCTCAATTCGATGCGATCCATCAAGAATACTACTTTGTCGGCATCACCCGAATTCGCGATCAACTGAGCAGACTTAAAACTAGTCATGGTCTTTCCGGAGCCTGTCGTATGCCAAATATAGCCTCCGCGATGTTGATGATCGTCCCAGTTTGTCTGATGAACGACGTCACTGATTTTGCTAACCGCAAAATACTGGTAACTCCTGAGCACCTTCAGAGTCTTGTCCTTATCATCAGCAATCGTATAGAATCCCACCATCTGATGTGCCATCGGTATTGAGAGGAGATCAACGGCTACCTTCTTCCAATCTTTGATGACAGTATTGTTAAAATCTTCCCAGTGAAAGAAATAGTTCGGAGTAAACCTATCTTCAGGGCCTGGATTAGCAAAATAAAGTGTTTCCTCCGGAGTCATCGCCACGAACATCTGCACGAGCGTAAAAATACCCCGACTGAAAACACCCTCGTGAACATATCTCTTTATCTGAAAAGTCGCTTGGCTCACATCAACTCTTGATCGCTTCAGTTCAATATGAACGACAGGCATACCATTGATGAGCAGCATGATGTCTCCCCGCCTGTCTCCAGCTAGTGGGTTTGAAGCTTTAAAACGGGGCTGGCGAACAATCTGGTAGCGACTTTGACCAGAGCATATCTCTTTTGCATCAAAGATCTTTAAATATACTTCCTTGCCCCAATTGCTAGAATCCTCTGGATTATCACGTCTGATGCAAACTTGTTCGGCATTGATGAATCTGTTAGTGTCATATGGGCCACTACACATATTCACTTTGTCAATTACCTGCTGCATCTCGGATGCAGTCAAGGGATAGTTACCCAACTGGGCGATTCCACGATTGTTCTCGAAAATTATTCTCGCCCAGTTTTTAATCAGATCCTCCTCTGAAGGTTGTACAAGAACATTACCTTCCCAGCCATGATGGGTAAGGAGATCAACGAGGGCTATCTCGAAATCAACTTCCTTGACGAAAAACTGATTGGTTTCTGTTGGCATAATGACCGTCGATAAAGCGTTAAACAAGCATTTTGTCAAGACAAGAGGACTTAATCTGCTTAAGCATCTCCATTTTTAGTTGCTGAGCAGATATTTGTTCTTTTAGCAGACTGAAATATCCTCCGATTTTTCGTTGTTCTTCAAAATCAGATGGAATATACGCACTCATTCTCAAAAAAGAGTTGGGTTTGAGAGTCCTTAGCTTCTGTACGGTTCCCTCCATATAGACAGTCATCTCTTTGATAAAAGATGGTCTCCTAACTAGGCATTCCATAAAAGATGGCTCTTGATGTGTATAGAATATCTTATAAATAGGTGACACGACTCCATCACATAGGCTATTCTTATGAATAGCGCCATAAATCACATTAGCAGGATTATAGATAATATCATCTATACGGGTAATCAAATACTTTTTATTACTCTTATCTTTGATTAGAAAATCCCTTTTGTTTGACTTCCGATTCTCTGGCCTTATTACTCCTTCTTCTATTGAAAAAGATAGTTGTGGTAGCTCATCAGTAATTGTACTTATTTCATGTCTTTCTTCAAAGACCTCGTCCATAAATACTTTTCTCCATGGCTCTGAGAATCCTTCATATCTTACATGTGGTACAGAATCATCTCCCTGAGGAAACATTGAGATAAGGGATGCTAACCTCATTTGATTTAGCAATTCGATTCTCTTTGTTGTCGTTTGAATCAATAAATCCAGAGACTTGAAATAACTAGCAATTCCTTTCTGTTCAAGATCATTCGGAAGATATACTTCCATCTCACTATAATCTTTGAAATAAATGTGAGGGATCGTCGATCCAGATGCATACGCTCCCAAATCCTTTTTTTCTAGCAATCTATAAATAAACTCGATATTCTGCCCCTCTAGAGCATTCAAGTAATGCATAGTACCAAGAACAGAAGAAAAAGGAGGGAGCAAGCAAACACGGCCCACTCCGGCGCCATCCTTGACGACTCCAATATAAGCTACTTCTTGTTTGTAAGTGCTAATATTACGAATAAAACCACTAGCCCCATATAAAGGAAACACACCGGTATTATCCTGAATAGAGCCTTGTGAAATCGATGAAGGTGTCGCACGAGAGATTTCTCCCATCGTCATCTTTTTCCACTCATCTACAAATCCGTGAAGTCTAATATCTGGTTTTACCATTTTCTTATCCCTTTAAATAGTCCTTAAAACGAAGAAGGCCTTTGATAGTATATTCATCGCCGGTTAATTCCATGATGAGACTGGCTAACTCTTGCTCTGCATTAGAGAGTTGATGCATTAATTGGTTATAGGAAAAGGAATACTTGGAGACTAATAATTCCACCTTTTTTATGAGGTCGTTAGTTATAACTTCTCCATTTGCCATAATACCATTAAAAACCGGCTCAATCCACTTCTTATGCAGGTACTGCTTTATGTCTTCGTCTGTAAGACTCTCAATAGCATTTTTGGTGTTCAACTCTAATTGGACACGAGTCTCTTTAATGACCTTATTGAGCTTAGTTTGTTCTTCCCATAACGCTGACATCTTGCGTAACTTGGTTTTTGTCTCTGGCTCAATACCATCACCCTTACACTTGGAATCCTTTTTGACCTTCGTCTTATCGATCTTAGTATTATCTTCGGCATCTAAATATTCTAGTGCCTCATCCTCAGTAAAATCATCACGGATTTCATTTACCTCAGAATCGATATCTTCCAGACGACACATCGCCTTTGTTATAGCATCTAACTGGTCGGGGAATCTGCTCTCTTGGACCATTTTGAAAGGAATGACGCGCCCCCTAAGCCCGTCTGGAACCTCGATTTCTTCGTCATTTTTCTTTACAACCTTCATCGCCTGTTCGACTGTACGAGCAGCCTCGAGTCCTTCCGTTTGAAGCATTTCTATATCATTAACGATAGTTTGCCAATTGTCGCTTAACGATTGATAAGCAGAATAGCGATCAATCAAAGGAAGGTCATTTATTCTATTAAAGATGTCGACGGCGATGGCGTCTTGCTCCTGCATCTCCCTTACCTCCATTAAGTGTGAAATCAACCTATCATGTAAAACCTCTTCGAAATCAGCAAATGCCATCCGCAATTGCTGGGAAAAAGCAATCACATCGCTATTATGTCGAATGGTCTCGGCAATATCTTCAACAGCTATCTTACAGTAAGGTTTATCAGTCTCAGGTGAGAATAGCTGCTGGAAAAGAGATGGGAACACTTCCCAATATTTCTTCAATTCAGCAATTTCGCCATTAGGGATTCCGCCATTAATCGTCGCAAACACGTCGTACTTCTCTGGCGCCGTGGAAGAATCAACATAACGAGGGATATTCAGATTATAGCCGTTATCGCGAATATCCTGGCGGCTTACTCTACAAGAGAAACCCGGGACCTCTACACGGTCGCGCCAGGTATCTGAAATACGCTTGATATCCGAAGCTCGAAGTTTATTCTGTTTTCCGTCCTTTACATAGCCCTTGCTAGCATCAATAAAGAGTATATCATCATTATCACGGTGCTGCTTAAGAACCATAACGATGGTAGGAATGCTTGTCCCAAAGAAAATATTGGCCGGCAAACCAATAATCGCATCAATATTATTCTTTTCAATCAAGTTAGTGCGTATTTGTTCTTCTTCACCCCCACGGAAAAGGACCCCATGAGGAAGAACAATAGTCAAAATACCATCAGGCTTGATGTGGTGAAGTTCATGGAGTAAGAAGGCATAGTCGGCCTTGCTCTTAGGGGCGACACCATAATCCTTAAATCTGGCGTCAAGTTCTCTGTCTACCGGATCCCAGCGTTGGCTATAAGGAGGATTCGAGACCACGGCATCCACATATAGAGGCTGTCCAATATTACTACCATCCTTGTAAACCGGCCAGTCCTCGGCAAGGGAGTCAGCACAGCGAGTAAAGATGTTTCCAGGCTTAATTCCTCGCATGACAAGATTCATACGAGTAAGGTTATAAGTATTCTCCTTCAGCTCTTGTGCATAATACTTAACCCTGTCCTTGTCCTCAATATGTCTTCCCACAGACTTACCAATAGTAATCAGCAGGGATCCGGATCCGCTTGTAGGATCATAGATCTCAATCTTCTGTTTGTCCTTATGATGTTCGGCTACGATTTCCGACATCAGAATCGCAACTTCATGAGGAGTATAGAACTCTCCGGCTTTCTTACCGGCATTGGCGGCGAAATTGCCAATCAGGAACTCATAGACATATCCCAGCACATCATAATCTTGGCTGCCGTCTGTAGGAATATCCTTGATGAGTTTGATAAGGTCTTTGAGGGCCCTGGTCTGAGCCGCCGGATTCTCTCCCAATTTGCTCAATCCCGCTTGAAGCGTCTTGAAAATCCCATCATATACCGGCTTGTAGTTAACGCTAATCAGGCGGTCGAATGAGTTCAACGCTTCGCTAAGGTCTGCGACGCCAAAGTTGGAGTTCGGAAGCAACCACGTTGAAAACAGGTTTTTGTATTCAATGAAATAGCCGATATTCTGTTTACAGTAGTTGATCGTCTTCACATTGTTCGGATCGCTATAGTCCTCTATCAAGGCCGGAAGATCTTCATCATCCCAGTAGGCATTTTTCTTAAGATACCCAACTTCATTGTCGGAAAGGAACTTGTAAAAGATGAGCCCAAGGATATAATCCTTGTATTCGTTTGCATCAATCTTCGAGCGCATCCTGTTGGCAGATGCCCAGATTTTGTTGGCGAGCTGTTGTTTGTTCATATCTTAAATGTGTTTTGCTTTCATTCTTTTTATGCAAAGATCTTGGGGAACAGTGCACTGGTCTTGCACAACATCAATACTTTTTCAAAGCGCTTGATAATCTTTCTTTTATCGTCATTCTAAGAACATCGGGTTCAAGGACTTCGACCTGCTCTCCATATGATAATAGGTCCGTCACTAGTTCTCTGGTTGGAATAACATCTATTTCAACTATACAATTCTCCTTATCAAGAATCTTTTGTGTTGGATGAAGAGGCTTGGACTTGATATAAGGGAATCGATCTTTATCGAACTTTAATTTGACATGTTCGACCTTCCCGTCTCTTGGGACGGAAATCCCAATCACATCATCAAAGTACTCAGAGAAGTCGAATGAAGTGTTAGGAAAGAAAGGAACGGAAGCGGGTTCTATCTCCCGTATTCTGTCTAGAGCCAGATTAGTCACTATATCCTTGTGTTCCTCAGTTACACCAAGCAAAAACCACCTATTGTTATACTGCTTGATAAAGTACGGGTGAAGAACAAACGTCATCATTCCCTTTTTAAAGTGTTCGTACTGTATCTTTAGAACTTGTTTGTTAACAATAAAGTTGAATAGAGGAGAAAGATTGGACAACCCTTCCAAATATGGATTATGCTCGTATCCGATTACTGGCTCAGTACTTCTTCTTCTTCCTAGTTTATCCTCAAAGTTTGTCATGAACTCATCGATCCAATCAAAACCCTCCATACCTTTGAAGCGGTTCAGCATTGCCATAGCCTCTTCAATCTGGCCCAATTCGGCGTCGGAAAAGTCTTTCTTGTTAATAGAAAAACTCTTATCGGCGTATCTATAGTAGCACTTTTTCCCAACATAGTGCCTTATGATCTCTGCCTCCCAGCCTTGAGAACTCTCCATAAAGGAGATATCGTTGAAGACGGTGCGTCTCTTTACACCATTATCGGTTCCGTCGAACTCGTAAATCGCCTTGTTGCAAGCTCTAATAAGGTCATCGATATAGTATTCCTTATACCAATTCGAGAAACACTTATCAAGTGCTTGATAGCGAATCATCGCATGTTTATTGGTTGCCATACCTGATTAGTCGGAATACTACAAATATAGCAATTCTTGCCTTATTATGCATCATGACTGCACAGATATCCAAACAAGTATATTCGGGCAACATTCGATCCAGGATTCGTCCTTCCTTCGCAAGAGAACGAAACAAAAAAGTAGCCCTCCACGAGCTACTTTTTCTCTCAGACAATCCCTCAGACAATACCCTTTTCCCATGCCGACTGTCAAACTCCCCGGTTCCATTGTCTTCGAAGATTGTCCAGGGCTCAAGGAGTTCAGGGATAGTCGTTTATGAGTTTCCTGGACAATGGACAATTCTTTTCAGGGGGATAGGGTTTTTGGCGGTTTTGGAGGGGTGGAAGGAGGAATGGAGGATTGTCTGGAAACGGACCTCTTTCTTTAGTCTTCTATATCAAGGGGAAATGGAAGTTCACTCTTAGAAGCCTTCCCTGAACTCCCAAATCTCGGCGCGACAAAGGGCTTATATCCTTTAGGGATAAAAGGGAAAGAATCGTCTTGATCTTTGGAGCAACAATCATCTTCATAGTGTGGTATCTGTTCATTTACGACATCATGCTTTGAACATTCTTGCCACGCCTGTTTCCAATGTTTCTTTTTTATCATACGTTTTGTATTCTTTGACAAACTATATCCATCCATTCGGTCTTGGTTTGTTACCATTCATTTCCTTCTCGCGATCTGACATATCTTGTTTCCTCTTTTCTAGGTAATCAAGATATCGAGGGTCATCTGCCTCAACCCATTCTAAGTTATTCGAGGCAAAATTCTTCCAGTCCTTGTCTCTGTGAAGGATAACGGGGTTGTTCAAAGGGGCATCATCTCCTTGAACATAACCGCACATTCTCATTATCGTCTCAACCTCAATACGTTTAGGACTCAAACCGCCGCCAACTCTAATGTATGGTTCGGGTGTAATCCAATGGAGGTCAACATCAGGGTCATACCAATAGTCAATAACATCTGATATTTGACCACCTACTTTAATCTCTCCATTTGCGAAGACTTCCAGGAACTTTTCGCAGTAATAAAACCTGACTTTGGGAACGGTTGTATTCCGATAGTGATAAGGAGCCCATTCAAGATTCCGATAATCACAGTTCATCCAGTTTCCGTCCTTGTGATTAATCATATAACCCTTGCCTGGACGTGGAGGACAGAAGCATTTTATCACAGCGTCTTCTAGATAGATATAACCACCATACTTTCCTATCACAAAAGGGCCAAAATGATCTTTAAGAATTCGACAGCTACCTTTGTATCTTCCACCCTTTTCATAGCGAGATACAAAGTCACCGGTGTCGGCAACCCAAATCCAGTTGTACCCTTCATGATACTGTCGACATCTTTTTCCTCTGATTGTAATTTCATTTGCCATACTTAATCATATTAAAGTTAATCATATATAAATGAGGGAATTAAGCCATGATAGCCCCCAAAACATACATTTTAGGTCATAGAATCAGATATCCCTCAGCTCTGGTTCCATCATCCATAGTCTTCCGTTGTTTCTTACATTTAAGCCACCTCGGTAGTTCGTTGGCTTTTGCTGTCTCATCAATCTCTAGTCGGTCATTGATAGCCTGCAATTTCTCCTTAACATCAGGGAACGTATAGAATTCCCCCGATTTGAAGGTCGCGATTATCTCATTCCTTTTCTCATCACAATGCTCCTCAATATGTAGAAGGCTTTTGATTTCGGATTCCTTATACGAAACAGCCTTCAACATATCCAACCGGTCAGGCCAGAAAGCTTTGAGATAGTATTTATAATTGAATGGAATTAGCGTAGACCGGTCAAGTTCTGTCTTATACTGGGGATTCTGGGATAAGAAATCAACATACTTCTCCATCTTTTCCGCGAATGTCCCAGTAAAGCTCTTGAAGAAACTATCAAGAACGGTATCCTGGATTATCTGTGTCGCATCATCTATCGAACGCATGACACGGCAATTCTCCAGGTATTGTCCCTTCTGAATATCCCAAGCCCTCCTTTCATTGAGATAAGCCAGGTTGTTAGGGACTACATAAACCTTATTCGTCACCTGATTGTCAACCACATCCAAGTAATCATCTTGATAGTTCTCCCAGTCTTGACCATGCCTGTATTTTCTAGCCAGAACCGCTACTTCTTCAGGGTTGTCCTTGTGTTTTGAATATATCCCAAGTCCAATATTCGTCGCATCCACCTTTCTTGCGATCTTTTCCATAAACTCTTTCTCTTTCTCCTCGCTAAAGTCCCAGGCTAAGTTGTGAAAGAATGTGGCTGAGTAACGGAATGGGTTGTCTGGATTCCTCTGCCTGCCCATAATCTGAGGAAGGTCATAGGAAATATCGACCGCAAGATTGGATTGTTTCTCTTTGATTTCACTGAAGATATAGGAATAAGCGCTGGTCGAATTGAAGTCCACACCCTCGAATGCAGCCCTGGTAACAAAGGTGAATGTCTTGTGTGGTTCTCCTTTCTGTGGCGCTCTCCCGATATCAAATCCCTTGGGCAGCTTATTATAATTCACATCTTGGTCGGAGCACAGGATATTGACCTCGGAAGGACTTAGCTTGTTCTTCGATATTGCCGAGGATATCCTATTCACGCTGTTAAGGTAGAACACGGCCTCTCTAGAACACAGCATGTTCCCATGCTCATCATAGATAGGCTCATCAAAGTATTTACATCCCCTGAACCTTTCAATGATTCCTTCGATGGTTTTGTCTATTGATGCCTTATACTTTTCCCTCTTGATATTCGTCCTATGGATTGAAGTCTTTTGCCACTTGAGTTTCAGATACGGCAATCCAAGAAACGCCTCCTCCTGGTCCATATAGGCATCGAAAGGAGTTGCAGTCAGATAGATTACATACCCTAGACACTTGATATTCTCCAGGAACTCGATAACCTGCCTTCCACGATAAGCAGCATCAGTGAAAAGGGTCTGGGCTTCATCTACTACAATCCTGAACTTACCCAAATCATTTCCTAGGACTTGAGCAACATGTGGAAAGGAATCATAGGAGACGAAGATTTTGGGGATATAAGTTGGGACTGGCCAGGATAGAGAGGAATGGCCATAGTATCCTTTTATCCCTTCCTGTAGCTTATGGACGGAAACTTGCTTCTGGTCCTGCTCTCTAGTCTTGAACAAGTGGAGCGTCGGAAAGTCACCAGATTCAGCTTTACAGTACATCAACTCTCTCCTGGGACTGCAAATGATGGTAGGATGTTCGTCTGTAAGGAATAATGTCGTAGCTCCACATCCACATATCGTCTTATCCAGGAAAAAGCTACACCCTGGGAACTCATATTCAATCTCTGGCCATTGATTCAGGAACAGCATAATCTTCCCATCATTTCCATAGACGGGTAATTCAATTTCTTTAAATAAATTCATATCCATAACTGTAATCATTTAATAGTTAATTTTTTGTTAGAGTCTTGAAAAGCTGCTGTATAGGGACTGAATGGGTGAATGAAGATGTTGAAGAAGGATTACATGGTCGGTTATAGAAGGATTTAAACGGCCAACTATTATCCCTCTTTTACCCCTCTCCTTAACGGCCAACTACAATCATCCTAAGAGCCAACTACAACCTCTTCCTTCTCCTTCAAATCCCAATACCGAAGGAAAAGACTACAAGAGGTCTAGGATGGCTCTTTCTCAGACGGCCGAACGAAGTGAGGGGATGAGAAAGACTCTTCAGGCGGCCGGAACGTAGTGGAGGTTGTCTGAAGGAGGAAAGGGTTTAATTGGCTATCTCCTTTCATTCCGCTATCGCTCCATTCAATACGATAGCAGGGATTAGTGATTGAAGACTCGCTAACGCTCCTCTTCAATCCAGACACAGACTTCGCTTCGCTCGCTGTGTCATCAAATCAGATGTCATTTTTTCTTTTTCTTCTATTAAGGTAAATGGTAATCAAGGGTAGAAAACATGACATCTACTCAGCAGGTCCCTATACAACAAATCTATTATTATGTCAGTTTTTCTTCGATAATAAGGTGTTCTGGTCGTCATTACCTACTTTTTGTTCATTTTAGGACAGAAAAAAAAACAGGCTCCTCAATCGGAACCTGTCGTTAAGGTCATTACTTCTTGGGCTTCTCAAAATTCTTCTTTCTCCACTTAGGCTCTTCTTTCCAAAAATCATAGACAGAATCAAATATCTCCTTTATTTCTTCATCAGTATCAAGACCGAGCCGATACATCAGAAACT
>JAEEGL013140426.1_pt1 | contig 20173 bp, 21 predicted proteins | sample 9134231 | NCBI WGS metagenome assembly JAEEGL01 (sample SAMN16246548, study PRJNA631951) | gut metagenome | biome: gut microbiome; feature: rumen; material: fiber-attached | host: Bos | place: Iran: Karaj | collected 2018-10
CGTGAAGGCTCTGCTGGAGAACTACGGCTTCGACGTGGTCGACCTCGGCAAGGACGTCCCGCCGGAGCGAGTCGTCGAAACCGCGAAGCGCGAAGGCGTGCAGCTCGTCGGGCTCTCCGCGCTCATGACCACCACCGTCCCCGCGATGGAGGAGACGATCCGCCTCCTCCACGCCGAGTGCCCGGACTGCAAGGTCATGGTCGGCGGCGCCGTCCTCACGCAGGAGCACGCCGACCGCATCGGCGCCGACTTCTATTCGAAGGACGCGATGGGTTCCGTCCGCTACGCCTCCCGGATCCTCAAGTCCGGTCGCCAGGTTGCCCGCGGGATTCATGTATGCTAGTATCGTCCTCATGCGTTTCTCCATCGTCACTCCGAACTACAACTACGGGCGCTTCCTCAAGAAGGCGCTCGAGAGCGTGTTCGCGCAGGTGGAAGGGGAGGGGGCTCCGGAGATCGAACACATCGTGATCGACGGCGGGTCGACGGACGACTCCGTATCCATCTTGAAGGAATGGGCGGCCTTCGCGTCGGCGCAACCGGCCGCGAAGGCCGGCCGCTATTCCTTCTCCTACGTTTCGGAACCCGATGGCGGCCAGACCGACGCGATCAACAAGGGCCTCCGCCGCGCGACGGGCGACATCGTCGCCTGGCTCAACGCGGACGAGAGGTATCTCCCCGGCAAGCTCGCCCTCGTCGCCGCCGCCTTCGCCAAGCATCCCTCCGCCGACTTCGTCTACGGCGAACCGCTCTTCGTTCGCGCCGACGGCACGCCGATCCGCATCCGGTATGCGCATCGTTTCTCCAAGTTCGTCCTCTACGGTTGCTGTTGCTACATCGCCTCCTGCGCCTCCTTCTGGCGCCGCCGCGTCCTCGACGACGGACACTACCTCGACCCGTCCTACAAGGTCATCATGGACGGCGAATACTACTGCCGCCTCGCCAAGGCCGGCTACCGCTTCCGCTTCCTCCCCGCCACCATCGCCGCGTTCACCTTCCATGATGCGAACGTGATGGTCGTGAACCGGGAAATCCAGTCGATCGAATGGCTTCGCATTCGTCGTGACATCATCCCCGTTCCCTCTGGGTTTCGGTCGTTCGAACGAATCGTTTACGGAGTCGTTTCGTTCGTGCTGCACCAATGGCGGCGGATTCTTGTCGTATTTCGGCTTCTTTTCCAAACAAACGATCATGGCAAGTGAAAGGACGGATAATGTCTGATTTCCGGGAAGACTTGAGACGCTACCGTAACCGCAAGACGGGCAAGTTCGATTGGAACGAACCCTCGATCTTCATTGTCGCCTTGTACCGATGGGGTCGATGGATACGTTCGCTCCGATTCGCCCCCGTTCGATTTCTTCTGAATTGCGTTTTCGTTCCCGTCTACGGTTTCATGACGTGTCTTGTAGGCATTGCCCTTCCCCGAAGCGCGGAAATCGGGGGCGGCCTCCGAATCGACCATTTCGGCGCCATCGTCATCAGTCCCGGCGCCGTGATCGGAAAGAACTGCACAATCCGCCAAGGCGTGACGATTGGCAATCGCAAGGCTGTTGACGACATTCCGATTCTCGGCGATGGCGTGGACATCGGGGCTGGCGCGAAGATTCTCGGAGCGATTCGAGTCGGAAACAACGTCAAAATAGGCGCCAATGCTGTCGTTTTAACCGACGTGCCCGAGGGAGCCACGGCCGTCGGCGTTCCCGCAAAGATCGTTCACGACTACGACGGCGATCATTCCTGTTCTTGAGACGACGGTGGATCGCGGAATTCTGTTTGCGGCGCCGAGCCGGTTCGTGGGAGGCGATGCGTTCTACGTGAAGCGAGATGCGTTTCGGTTCATCCAGCATCTCGAGAAGGTCGGCGTTTCCGCAAAGATGGTTCTCCTTCCGTCGGCAACCGGGGATGGCGTTCCCCGGGACAAGCGTCTGCTGGTTGCGCCCTACGCGCAATGGATCTCGCCGGAGTTCTGGAAGGGGTTCGGTGTCCGGACCGTCGTCGTCTACGGTTTCGGAGTGATTCGGCCGCACAGGATGCCGCCCGTCTTCCGGGCGATCCGCGACGCGGGGTGCCGGGTCGTCTTCCAGATGGACACGGCGTTCGGGCTCGTTCGGTTTCCGGATCGGTGCTGGACGATGTGCAAGCGTCGCTACTGGTGGGCGCGGGACTGGGGACGGTCCGTCGTCCGCTCGTTCGCGCTCGCCATGGCGCAAACGGCGTACTGGGCCTGGGCGGGACGTTCCGGTTCATGTGCCGCGACCTCCTTCCGCTGTGCGATTCCATCCGCGTAGAATCCGAGACGGCCTTGGAGAACACCCGGAAGAGGCTCCGGTCGCTGCACCAAATGGAAACGTCGGAACGCGTCGTCCTCGCGACGCATCCCGTTCCCGACGCATACGCCCGGGACCATTCCCGGACCACGAAGAAGAACAGGATCGTCTGCGTGGAGGTGGACTGGCGGAACCCGCGCAAGGGAGGGCGGGTACTTGCGAAGGCGCTCGCCCGCGTCCTGCCGGGCTCCGAGTGGGATGCCGTCGTCGTCGGAAAACACGCCGACGAGGTCGCGGACGGAACCGCGACGGCAAAACGCCTGGTCCGGCCGGTCCTGGAAGCGGACTCTTCCGCTCTGGAACCGATCTACAAGGAGGCCAGGATCTTCGTCACGGCGTCCGGCGCGGAAGAGGCGCCGAACGTCGTTCAGGAAGCGCTCGCTTCCGGCTGCTCCGTCGTGTTCCCGCCCGAGTTGGTCCATCTGGAATCCATCATGTCTCGCCACCGGGCCGGCCGCTCTCTCGCGGAGGCGATCCGCCGCGAGATGTCCGCTTGGGAATCCGGGACCCGCGACCCGGACGATATCTTCAATCGCCTGGGAAGAGCGTCGCTCGTGTCGGTCCTCGCAGGAGGACTCTACACCTCGACGGACGATTCCCAGAGCCCGTGCAGGTTGCAGTAGGCGACGGCATGGAGCGTGCCGGGGCCGGGGAGGAGGACGCGGAAGCGAGCGATGGGCGCGGTGGCGGGGCCGGGCTTGGCGGGATCGGGCGAATCGCCGTGCGCCGGGAAGGTGGCGCGGCCGAGTTCGATCGACGTCGACGCGCCGGCAGGAACGAAGTGCAGCGCGATCCACGAGATATGGTGCGCAGGCGCGTTGGGATGGGGAATTTCCTTGCCGACCGCGACCTCGGCGTCGAAGGCCTCGCCGGGCTTCGCGACCTCCGGCAGCGTGATGACGGGGACGTGCTTCTCCGACTTCCAGTCGGCGGACTTGATGGTGGAGGAGATTGATTTCATGGCGTGGGAACTTCCACGAGGCGCGGCGGACGCCGCGCCGGCGGAGTCGGGGTTGGGGGGTGGTTGTGGTGGAGCGTCCCTCCCGCACGGGCGGGAGGAAGTGTGTTGGTCGCCGATTCTAGCATGGCCGGCAACTCGCGGCAACCCGCGGCTGTGTTGTTCGCCTTCGCGCGCGCGACGGCGGTTGCACCGGTTTTCCGCCTGTGCTAGAATCCGCCGCGTTTTTGCAACCATGCGCTACGCTACGCTTTCCATTCCTTTCGATGTGCCCGCGGCGATCGGTTTTTCGCGCCTCGGGTGTCTAGTCACCTCTGGGCGAAACCGCATGCTTTGTCCCAAAGAATCGGAGGTTTGCCATGGCGCGTGAAGCCGATGCAGCCCTCCAGGCAAAAATTCTCCAGATCGGATTCGTCCTCGTATTCGTTGCAACGGTCATCTACGCGGTCCGCGGCATGATGTTCGGATCCGGTTTTTTCGTGAAACTCGTTGCGCTTGGATTGATCTCCGCGGCAATCGTAATCGCGTTGGATGATCGCTACTGGCTGTTTCCCGCCTTTCTTTTCGGGTTCTACGGCACGTTACCCGTCGTCAAGTTCACGGGCGCCGAACTCGGATCGATCATTCTTTTTGCAACGTTTTTCGTCCGGCTTGCGCTTCGGAGAGACGTGTTTGTTGTCGGCTCCAAGCGATTGGTCTGGGCCGCCGTTCCGTTTTTGGCCTGGATGTGTTTTGTTTGGAGCATGAACCCCGTCGGCATGAACATCTTCGGCAGTTCGGCGATCGGAGGCCGGTTTTATTTGAAGGTGATACTTGCGTTCCTTTCCCTGCTTGTTCTGTCGTTTCTTCGGTTTGACGAGAGCGGTTGCAAGTATCTGTGTTTCTCCATTGCGTCCGGTTACTTGTGCTACGTCTTGCACGCTGTTCTATTTGGAGTCAGTGAGCAGGAAGCAGTGGGAATGGAAACGCATTATGCATTCATCAATTTGTCTTTTGTCGTGCCATTTTTCCTCTGTCGGTTTTCAGCGCCGGAACTGTTGGTCCGTTTTTGGCCATTCGCCGGTTTCTTTCTTACATTCGGGCTTTCCGTCTATTCCGGAAACCGGACGGCGGCGGCCCGTCCCGTTCTTGTTGGTTTGATGGCTCCCTTTTTTTTCAAAAGAGATCGGTTCAAAACATTGGTGCTCCTCGTGTTTGCCGGTCTGGGGCTTGCCGTTTTGGTGGCGGGTCATGGCGTTGTCTGGCGTCTTCCGTATTCCGTTCAGCGGTCGTTGAGTTTTTTGCCCGGACGATGGGACAGGCGATTGGAATCCTACGGGTTCAACGACGAATTTCGGGCCGAACTCCGGTACTGGGCCCGCCAGCATATCAAGGAACGGCCGTGGTTCGGAGATGGCGGTTTCTCACTTGATTTCACCGACATGGCCTGGAGCGGCGCCCGAGCGGAGAACGGCACTTTTGCAGATACAATCGCCGGACATGTCTTGGCCCGCAACTGGCACAACGTCTGGCTCGGCATGGCCGCGGATTTCGGCATTCCCCTTTCGGTCGCTTGGGGGCTCTTCATGGCCGTTCTGATGGTCAGTGGATACCACGGGGCGAAGCGATTGCCGCCGGGGTCATGGTGGCAAACGGCCTACCTGTACTTCTATCTGTTGATATTGGCGGAATTCGTGAACTATTTCTTCAACGGCGGGCACACCTCTCTGACGGCCCAGCAGTTGTTCCTGTGGTCCGGGTTGATGACGGCCGTATTGAACGGAGCTTCCCGGAACGACAGTGTTCTTCGGCCCGAGGTTCCTTGACATGCGTATTCTCTGGTTTTCTCTTACGCCTTCGAACTTCTTGGCCCGGAACGGCGGTTACAATGGCTGCGGCTGGGTGTCGTCTCTGGAATCCGTCTTTTCCTCCCGGGACGACATTGAACTGGGGGTTGCGTTTTTGCACCCGTCTCCCATCGGAAAAGAGCGACGCGGCAACGTCACGTATTTTCCGATGCGCCGTCCGCACTCTCTTTTTGCACGGGTCGACCGGTTCTTCCGGATCTCGCGGCAAGACCGGTTGGAACTGGATCTCTGCAAACGCGTTGTCGGCGAGTTCAAGCCGGATGTCATCCAGGTTTTCGGAACGGAAAGCAGTTTTGGGTTGATCGCCCGAGAGACGGACATTCCGGTCGTCATTCACCTCCAAGGATTGATGGGACCTTGCCTGAATGCTTGGAATCCGCCAGGATACCGGATGTGGGACTACGCCTGCCGGGGAAGCGTGAATCCGCTCCGCGTCGCCCTCGGTCTCCGCGCCATCGCGTTCAACCGCTATGCCGCCAAGCGCGAACGGGAGATCATGCGATCCTGCAAGGCATTCATGGGTCGAACGGAGTGGGATCGGGCTTTTGTCTCCCTTTATGCGCCTCAGGCACGATATTTTTCGTGTTGGGAGGTCTTGCGGCCCTGTTTCTATGAACCGGGTGAGTGGACTCCGCCTACCTATCCCGTGTTTGTCTCGACGGTTTCCGGACCGCTCTACAAAGGACACGATATGATTCTCAAGACGGCGCAAACACTGACGGAATCCGGTTTGTCCGGTTTCGAGTGGCGTGTCTACGGCGTCGGGGATCTCCGGTTCGTCGAACGGAAGACCGGAATTCGCGCCGCGGACGTCGGTGTCCGTCCCATGGGCGTCGCGACTGCGGAGGAGTTGCGCGAGGCGTTGTTGCACGCCTCCGTCTACGTCCACCCGTCCTACATCGACAACAGTCCGAACAGCGTCTGCGAGGCGCAGGTGCTCGGCGTGCCCGTCGTGGCGACGAATGTCGGTGGTGTCTCTTCATTGTTTGCAACGGACCAAGTGCTACGTCTTGTTCCCGCGAATGATCCGTTTGTTATGGCGACGCGGGTGATGGACGCGTTAAAGAATCCGGGGATGTTCATTTCCGACCGCGACGGGTGCCGGAAGAGACATGATCCCTCGCTGGTCTGCGATCGACTTTTTGCCGTTTACAGGGAGATTGTTTCGCCGTCCGGATGAGACGCAAGAATGCTGGGATCATCACGTTTCTGGTCGTTGCCGCTCGGTCTTCGTTTTTCTCCAGAAGAACAACAGCGATTTCCGAAGACCATGGGTCCTGCACCAATGGCGCCAGTCGCAAAACAATCGAGCGGCGAAACGACTGTTCAACCGCGAGATGAGCCGGAACCGGATCCGCTCCGATGTCGAAAAACCTTTGTCGTTTGCGGCGGCTTCCAATGCGTTCATCCATTTTGCGAATACTTCTCGGCGTCCCGTCTCGGTGAGGCGACGGAAAAAAACGGATGCCAAGTATTGCGTCAAACCGGAGAACAATCCATGGTAGCATGCAGGTTGATACTGTTTTTCCGATTCGGCCATGATGGAAAGAAGTGTCATGTCCTGTTCCAGCCAACCGAGAAAATGTCGTGGTTTCATGTCGGCGGAAGCGGAAGCCGAATTGCCGCGCACTCGGTATCCGTAGCCCGTGAAGCCAGTTTCAACGACAAGGCGGGCACGGTCAAGCGCGCGCCCCAAGAACACTCCATCGGCGCCACAGGCAAGAGACGGGAAGCGGATTGTGCGGAGTAATTCCGCGGAATATGCGTATTGGACGAAATACCGTTCGTTCAAGGGCCGGCAATACGACATGGAGATATCCGTTGCGATTACGCCAGGATGGGTTGTGTTGTCGAATTCGGGCGTTCCAGATTCCGGGAAACGGATCAGCCCCACGAGGGAGCAGTCGGCGTCGGGATGTCGTTCGAACGCCTCGCAGTGGACCGCCAGAGTACGGTGTTCCAGAACGTCGTCGCTGTCCAGAAAGACGATGAAGCGTCCGCGAGCCTCGTCCAGGGCCCGATTTCTGGACGGGCCTTCCCCGGCATTCTCCTGATGGAAGACTCGAAACCGGGAATCCCGGGCCGCATACTCGTCGAGAATGGCGCCACTGGCGTCCGTGCTGCCGTCGTCAATGCAGATGCATTCCCAGTTTGCAGACGTCTGAGAGCGCACAGAGTCCAAACTCTGTCGCAAATACGGCGCGACATTGTAGACGGGAACGATTGTGGAGATCGTGATCATGGAATCAACTTCGCGACAGGCCTAACACTTTTGATTTGAATGTCACTAATAATGCTGGAAAAAGTACCTTTGGGGGACGCCAAAAATAGGCAAGACAGTGAGCGGTTCGTTCGCCAACGTGCTTGCGTATCCACCGAAGAATCTTCTGTCGTCTCGTCCACCATGAAGCCGCAAAATGGTGGATTGTATGTGTTTTATCGGAAATGATGTACTGATCAGTGTCCCAAGATTTTGGGCAAAAAAACTCTTTGGCGAAAATCGTAACATAGTTCTCAAACTGTTGTGTTTGTCCATTCAACTTAAGACCTTTTTTTATCATTAGGTTGTTTGTATACAAGACATTCGTCATCATATCAATGGACCCATCCGGTCTAATGAAATGACGATTTGAATACTCTTCAAGCAAATCCTTGACCCAGGCCCCATGCTTTTCAGATCCCATGATGCCCGTAATGCACCCACTATCGGACTCGAATCCCGAAAAAGCTGGCAACGTCAAAAAGGTATCGAGCGGTTTGATTACTTCGACATCTGTATCCATGTATATACCACCTTCGTTGAAAAGGGCGTACAGACGGACATAGTCGGTGACGAAAGCAAACTTTCTGGCTTGGTATGCTTCCTGAACATAGGTGTTGCAAGTAATGTCGAAAGACTCTTCATTCCACAATTTGATTGAGTACTCAGGAAGTACCTTTTCCCAAGACAAGATACATTTCTTGGCGATGGATGGCATCTGCCCTGAACCGAACCAGCAATAATGTATGGTTTTTGGTATCATGACGGGTTCACTTTCCTGAAAGAATGTCGACGATTCTGCCAACAGCCTTGCCGTCCCCATAGGGATTGACTGCCGATTCCATTCGCCGATATGCGGCGGAATCGGTCAAAAGCAACGATGTCTCGTTTTCTATGCGTTTCGTGTCCGTGCCAATGATCTTGACCGTTCCAGCCGCCACGGCTTCCGGACGCTCGGTCGTATCACGCATGACAAGTACTGGCTTGCCAAGAGATGGAGCTTCCTCTTGGACTCCGCCGGAATCCGTGAGAATCAGAGTGGAACGGTTCATCAGTGCCACAAACGGCAAATAGTCTTGAGGTTCAATAAGATGAACATTGCCCTTGCCCGGTTTTCCCAAAATACGCCAGACAGGCTCGCGGACATTGGGATTGAGATGAACGGGATAGATGAAATGAACATCGGGGAAACGGTCTGCCAAAATGCGAATTGCCGTGCAAATATGCTCAAATCCTTCCCCAAAGTTTTCACGTCGGTGACCCGTGATTAGAACCACCCGGCTTGATCCTTTCATCAAGTCTTTCGGCAGACCGTCTATGGCGAGAGAATTCTGATCGAGCATCTGCTTCGCCATAAAAAGAGCATCAATTACAGTATTGCCTGTCACATAGATTCTGTTTTCCGGAACGCCTTCCTTTATCAGATTGTCCCTGTTTCTTTCCGTCGGGGCAAAATGCCAACTCGCAAGCTTCGTCGTCAATACCCGATTGGCCTCTTCCGGCCAAGGGCTTAGCATGTTCCACGTTCGGAGCCCCGCTTCGACATGCGCAATGGGAATGTGATGATAGAAGGCGGCCAACGCCCCTGCCAAAACCGTTGTTGTATCGCCTTGCACCACAACTGAGTCCGGGGTCTCATTTGCAAGATACCCGTCCAAGGCGGCAATGGCGCGACTGGTAAGGCCGCCAAGCGTTTGGTTGGGCTGCATCAGTGAAAGATCCGTGTCTGGAACAACACCAAACACATCGAGAACCTGTTGTAGCATTTCCCTGTGTTGGCCTGTCACGCAAACTTTGCAGTCGATGGTCGGCTCCTTCTTCAGAGCCAGAACAAGGGGACAGAGTTTGATGGCTTCCGGCCGCGTGCCGAATATGACTGAAATCTTCTTCATAGTCCCAACCTTTCGCAGATTCGTTCACATGCGTCTCCGTTTTTGGCCACATGCATCGCATCACAAAGTTGACGGCGTTGCTCTTTGAATGGATCCTTCTCCTCCAAAACATCTTTGACGAAACGCTTCAGATCGGCGATGGAGCATATGTGATGCCCACGAAGATAAGACTTGACCACGGAAGCGTCCATGAGAAAACCACGGCTCTTCTCGTATTCAGCAAAGTCATCGAGGATGAAGGCCTCCGGTTTGTCGGTCAGAAGGTAGTCAAAAAGAATGGAGGAATAGTCCGTCAGCAAGGCGTCGGACTTGCCCACGATTTGGTACAGTTGCAACCCGGATTTTGCAATCATTTCGTCACGGAGCATCACAATGTTTGAGAACCGCTTGTAAAATGTGGCCTTCTCTGTCTGCAAATGATGAATTTTGACGATGACGGAAACGTCCAGTTCGCGCAAATACTCGTTGAATTCCCGAAGAGCCCCCTCGGTCGAGAGAAGCGGCAATCCCGTTTCGTTGTCCAAGGTTTCCTCTGACAGACGTCCGCTTGATGACGCGCGAAATGTCGGCATCCAGAGGATGATTTTCTTGGAACCGTTTTGGGGCGCAAAGGGGTTGTGGATACCCTCCGAGATGTTTCTCAGCAGCAAGTCGTTCCGTGGATAGCCGACGGGAAGCATCTTGGGCACATCCTCGTCGCCGTGCCCCATGAAACGGGACTGAATTCCCATCCAGAAGGGCGAAGGACACGTTATGGTGCAATAGTCATAGTAGTCCATGTTTCGCCCCTTCGTCCCCTTGAGCGGCATTCCATGCCAAAGCGCCACGACGGTCTGCCCCTTTCTGGGCCTATATGGCTGATACGTCCAGTGCGTGAAGAAGTTGAATCGGGCTGTAGCATAATGGTAAAGAGCCCGCCAATGTTGGCCTTTTCCGAAACGGGTGAGGAAGATGGTGTCCGACGAACACTGGAATCGCTCTGGATGCCTGACAATCCAGACGAATCGGTATTCGCCCTTTCGCTGCAAGTATTGGTACAGAACCCAAGCGTTGTCGCAGAAATCCCCTTCACTTTCGAAAATGACGGTTTTGGGACAGATCGGCAAGAGGTGACACAATCGGTAAAATGCATCGACGAGAAGCGACCTGGCGCGGCGTTTGATCTTTGCACCTTGTCGAACGAATGCGTTGAACGGATTTCTCATTTGATGTTGATGCTCCCGTTCAATTGTTGTTTCAGTCCGGACGATGAAATGTCGGGGGTCCTCGGAAGATAGACAACCTCGCAAAGGTCTTTCAGAAAGTCGAATTTGCTGGCCCAGTCGTCGCCCATCCCAAAGATGTCGATATCGATGTCATCCTGACGCTTCTGGTCCCAGGAGTCGTCAAAGAGAACCTTGTCCACGCACCTGGGGACTGAAACGATTTCCGCTCGTTGACAATCGGGAACTGCGCAATGCGTGTCCTTTTCCTCCCGATTGAAACGATCCGTGGAAACCACCATGGTCAGTGTTCCGCCCGGGTCAGCATGTTTCTTTGCTCGCTGGAGCAGTCGGAGGTTCCCGACATGAAACAGGTCAAACGTTCCGTATGTTATGACATCGGCCATTGAGAGCCTCCTGCCTTGACTGGAAGGGGATTGCCAAAGGGATTATGACGGCTTGCGACCATAATCCACCAGAAACCAGTTGCAAGGTATAGTTTCCAACGCAGGCGTCTTCTTGCGTTTGGATTGTCGAGCCGCGGGCAAATGGCTTTCTCCTTGTAGAGACGACGAACCAACCGCGTGACCTTCCATGCATCTGCAATGGTCCGGTCCGGGCATTGAAACAGCCATTCCCGAACGTCTTTCTCAACCCAAAACGTGGTTGCCGCAATAACGGCGCTGTTATGTGTGGCGTTCTCATTGCGCAGGTACGTATTTTCCCAAAGATCCATGTAGGCGTCAAGCAAATTGGCGGTATCGCTTCGTCCACGTGACGAAAACGTTGCGCTTCCCGCACGCATTCGTCTGCAATATCCTGAGATGTCCGTCAAGCAGAGGCGACGAACCTTCAAAGTCATTTCGAAGCAAAACAGCGCATCTTCCCTGAATCGTACGCCGGTATTGAATCGAGTGTCGCCAAGAGTGTTTCTCGCATAGAAATTGAGAAAGGGAAATGATTGACGTGAAATCAGATTCCATCCCGTGGCTACGGTATCTTCGGCGAGAACCGCTTTGTGAGATCCTTGTTTCCCGATTGTTGGAGGCGAATCGCTGTTAAAGTGGATGGCGCAGCGCTCCATTCGAATCCACTCTGCATCAGTGGACAAAATACACGCATGTATGTCCCGAAGCAGCCAATCCAGCCAGACGTCATCCGCATCAAGGAAACACACCCACTTGCCCTTGGCAGTATTCAGGGCGGTATTTCGTGCTGCGCTTACGCCGGCGTTCGGCTGGTGGATAATGTGAAAGCGTTTGTCCTTCGCGGCGTACTCATCAAGAATGTCGCCGGAACCATCTGTTGAACCGTCGTCCACGCAGATGGCTTCCCAGTCATCAAATGATTGGGTCATTACGGAGTCGAGGCACTCTCGAAGATAGGGAGCGACATCGTAGACGGGGATGATGATGGAAAAAAAGGGGTACATTGGAGAGTTTGTTACTTTAGGGAGGCATTCAATGGACCGGAAAGCATGTCAACGACAGTTTTTTGAAAACCTGTAAACGTGTAGGCGCTCTTGGCATATGAGTGGATGGCGTATTGCCTTGCATCTCTTTGCTCTATGCTTTCATTAAGCAACATCGATATGTTTTTGGCAAAGTCCTCGCCACAGTTAAACAGAATAACGCCCATCTTGTCACGCTTCTCGGCATTTAGGCCGCGGGCAGAAAATGGTGTAGCTAAAACTCTCCTCCCGAACAATGCAGACTCAATGACTTTCACACTAGTGCCGGAACCCGTAGTCGCGGCTCCTAAGGTGCATAGTGCACTTTCATACAGTTGTTCAATGTTATCAACATAACCCAAAACTTGAACGCCTGGTATTGAGGCCCAACGTCTCGCGGCTTCTTTTACGACATCAGGAAGTTTCCCAACAATGTTGAGTACAAGTTGAGGAAACTCAGCCATGATCGTAGGCCAAATGTCCTTTAGGAACCATTCAATCCCAACAACATTAGGCCAATAAGCAAAAGTGCCGACCGACAAGATGGTGTTGTTGTGTTGGTGTCTTACGCGATAGTCTGCCGAGGGAACATGTCCCAGATTGGGAAGCACAAGTTTGCGTACAGAAGAGGGTAATGCTTCTCGCTTGTCAGGATTGCATAACCAGACACCTGCGCATTGTCGTGCCATAAAACGCTCCCACCGTTTCTCGAGCCACAAATGAACAAGGCCCTTGAACCGCGGAAACTGTGACATTTGCATAGTTTGAAAGGATTCACTTGGCAAATCATCCAAATCCAAATACAACGGTGCGATTTTCCACGCTGCCGTCCATCTTGCCACGCGTTCATGTCTTACAACCACGCAATCATAATCATTCCGACAGCATCCAAGCCGCTTGAGAATTTCAGATCGATCAAGAAATGCCCAATCCATGCGTCCCAAGAATGAAGATAGGAGCTTGAAGATTGAAAGGCGCCAGCCAAATCGGAATACAGGCTGAAACGGTACGCACCACACTCTGTCTTTTGGCTTGGCATAAGATTCTTCGCCAGGCCTAACAACGATAGTGTCAACCTCACCGATACTTTGTAAAGCTCTCCACATAAGTGATGAGCGCAAATATCCGCCGCCATCCTGCAAGGTGGGATCAAAAGGTGTCAGATACAAAATCTTCATCGTCAAATACTCGCTTGTTTCCTAATCAGCAACCGAAGAGCCCGTAGCCACCGAAATCTTTCGTACACGCAAGCACGTTTTTTCGCTCTGGTTATGGGAACCTTGCTCAAGACTCGCCGCCACTTGCGAAAAGATGGAATTCTACGTATGAAAAACATAGTCAAGTTATCCACGGCGAGATCAACTTTATCAGCAAGACCAACGAGTAGATGACGATCTTCGTCCGAAGATGGCTCCAAGAATGTGACGAAATCATGAAACCATTTTTTGAAAGCATCGGCTGCTTCGGCTTTGTTGGCAACCGTTTCGGCATGGCTGGAGGAAATATTGATGCCCGACTGCCTAAAATAGAAAAGGATGCCAGATGCGCAAGCACACCCTTTGCGCGACAACATCATCCAGGTTGCATCATCAGAGTACCATGCTATGGGAAAATTCACAAATCCACCAATCGTTTTAAGCGCCGACAGTCGAAACATGAATTCTTGCGCGGTCTGCCAACAACGCAAAACGCCCCTTGAATAAGCCATCTGCACTTGCGTTTCCAACTCAATCCGTTCCTCGCCGACTCGGGCCCAATTGTTGTCGGCGTCAATAATGGCGATTCGCGAATGAAACAAATCGCACTCTGGATACTTGGTTTGCAGTCGGAGCATTTCCTGCAAATACTCCGGGGCATACACGTCGTCATCGCTCGCCAACACACACCATTCTGCTGTGGCATACTCTATGGCGTGGTTCCAGGCCGCAACCAGATCCTTCTCGCCTATGTCCTCTTCATTCTGGTAGTAACGAACCGGGATTCCATCGACCATCCACTTCTTGCCCCCATCGGGCAGAACCTCATAATTCTTCTCCCAGGGATACTCCTTGATCACTTCGTAAAGGTTTTCCGGGCTTTTGTCATCAACCATCACGAGTTCAAAATCCCGGCATGTCTGTGCGAGAACCGAGTCGATTGACTGTTTCAAGAACCGCCGCTTGTAAATGGTCATGATGAAGGACACTTTTGGCATGGCGTTACCTTTCATCGGATGTTGATCAAAGCTTTGGAAAGAGAGAAGGGGAGTACTCCAGTCATTAACTAGCAAGCGCAATACGCGTAGCGTAGCAAGTAGTCGCAGGGGCTTTCTTGCTGACGGACCGGATAGTAGCACTTCCAGTTCTGCCATTCAATCTAAAAACGGCTCCTCTGCAATTGAGGAACTGGCGTGGGCGGGCGGATGATTTTCGCATGGTTCTCTCCGTTCGTTGTTGTGCCGCTATAGTCTAGCGGCGGAGTTCGTGTTTGGCAAGTCGGAGATCGTGAGCGCCTCTTCTTCCGAAAGCGATGCGGCGGAGCTCTTCATCAGGGCGAAGACGGTGGCCTTCGCAAGCGCCATTTGTTTCGTCGCGGAAAAGCCGCGGATGCCCTGACCGAGCGGCAGCGGAAAAGCATGCATGTTGTTCTCCGTTCTTCAGTAGGGTTGGAAGAACGGAGAATTCACGAGCATCCTTGCTTGAATCCATGACTTGCGTTTCCTTTTCCACGGCCATTCCAGACTGGGCTTCCCCTCAACTGCAGAAGAGCCTACGATCAAGTTGAGCGCAAGCAGGAAGGACAAAGGAAACACATCTAGGTGAGCGCTTCACAGTACTTACCTTAAGGTAGAGAGCAGATAATCAACTGCTGATGCCCTATCTTTTTTCACTAGGTTGGAAACCTTATCGTAATCAATTCGTTTTTCCCATGTAAAATGATCATAAATCCTATCTATTAGTCCATAATGCTCCAACAAATCATATATTCGTGAATTCTGCGATTTCACATCGCTCTCAGCAAAACGAAGAAATTCTACAAATTGCTTCTTGAGATTGATTGAAAGTGCCGTCCCATGAAATGAATCCGTACAGATCACCGTCGCGTTTTTTATCAATTCAACGAATTCCAGTGGGTTTGCATCCGACACTATAGTCGCGCCACTTATTGAAAAGTCATGGCGTTCCGCAGCTGGGACGACAACTATATCCGACACCCCATAAGCGCGTGCTACATTCATAATCATTTGTTCATCAGTTCGGTTGCCAAGTATGTAACATAGTGCATAATCTTGTGGCGTCTTGTATCCTTCTCCCGAAGACAAGGCATCCCATTCTTCTGCGGACAACAGGAATGTTGGATCGGGAACTTGCGTTATGTCTTGCCTGTTTAACAGGCTTTGAAGCACCGGAATGGCCGATTTTTCCCGTACGCTAATGCGCCTATAGCGAGCCAACAGTTTTTTTATCTGCCGCGAATAATTCGGGTTAACAGATCTTGTACCAATACTTGAAGCATAGGAAATACGGTCTTTCTTTCCTACGAATGACAAGTACATCATCGGCAAGAATTGATAATATGAATTCCATATCTGGTCGCTGCCACTGATGAAGCAATCCGTATGCTTAATCAGATTCCGAAGTGCACTCGCTGAAGATGGCCGAATAATGCACATGGCTCGATCACGCCAGTGCGTAACTCTCTTAATTCTTTCGGCATAAACATTATTGTCACGGGCCTTGCTTTGCATGCTCCGTCCTGAATGGGTTCCGCGAAAAATACGTCGCAGAAGAGATTTAACTATATTTAGACCACGCCTGAAAATGCTTTGATGCCTTGGCAAAGACAGTAAGGTGCAGGCATCAAACCCCAGATCACGAACTTTTTTTTCAAGCGCAAAGGCCTGAAGTGACGTCCCGTAATTGGGGCCGCCGCACCAAGTCACAATAACAATTCGCTTCATTGGCGCACCAGTCCTATCTTTCTAACCCCACGAAGAATTGTCCGCCGGGAAATGTTTGCAACAAACATGTGAATGCTTTTCAAACGTTCAAAAAATAAAACAGTTCCAAGTGTTCTTTTCGACGCATATCGATATCCACCCACAGCATACAATCGTTTAAACTTGCCATTAAGGCTGTGTCGCTTCGCAGGTTCCAAAAGCGAGGGTCTATACAACAATCGCTCCGAATAAGGTCTTTCAACTACATGAAGACTCGGCGAGCATTTGACAATTTCAGAGAATATCCTACTGCCTTTTGAAGAATTTACGGTTACCGATGAAACATTTCTTGTACTAAACTTGAATCTCTCCATCTTGCCAAGCCCTATAAAATCGCCAATAGTTATATCAGACACCCGCTCTGGCCTAGCATACTTGCAGGCATAGCAATTCTCTCTTAACGTAACCCCTTTTAAAAATCCGGCAAGATATAGATTTTCATTGACACCATAACTACAAACGAGTTCCCTTCCGATGTGTCCCTTTTTGCCTCTCCATAGGGACAACGCATAATTTGTCATATTGTGAAGCCCATAGACTTTGTTTCTAAAAGTCATTCTTTCAGAATATTTGTTTCCGTCATTTCCTCTGAATCGAATATCGACCAAATCGCTCAACTTATGCAGATGGATCAAGTAATCAACTTCGTCTTTAAAGTAAGCGGTAGGACAAACGCCATGGCAGATCAAGTCAACGGCAAGAAAGTTCTCGTAATCATGTCCAAGGTATGCCAATGCGCCGGCAATTTGGCAAGGCGTTGCGATGTATACAACAAATCTCCCCGAGTCAAGGAAACGCTTAATTTTCCGAAACACATCTTTGGGGACCACACTCTGGACATATTTGGACCCCTTAAGAGAGTCTATCCTATCAAGGCTTTCCACGCACACCGTAGTAGGGGTAAAACTATCATCATACGCAGTGCCCACCACAACACCATTTCGGAACCTTATAATGAATTCAGAAATAGCTGTGCCTAGGCCCCCGGAAGCACAAATTAAGCGTTTGTCCACATCTGTTTCCCACGCAGCAAAACACTTCATCGGATATCGATACGTTATGTCTACACAATTGGGACAGGACTTTTTACAAGCTGAACACCCAATGCATTTCGAATAATCAATTAAGGGATGCACAGCACCAAATTTGTCTTCCTTCATGGCAATGCAATCTGTCGGGCACGCATTCATGCAAGCCCCACATCCAGTACACACCACTTCGTCGCAAATCGAATGCATTGCAGTATTCATAACTTCCTTTATGTTATGAGCATGTGAGGACATGTGTTTCCCTGTAAGAGGAATTCCGGAAAGAAGGCACAAGATTAACAGATCGAATACTCAAGACACTTATTCGTATGCACAACCTTGCTAATCCAACTTCCACTTTCTACATACTCCTTTTTGCTCTCGCTATCGGCATACCTGATTTCAAATGACAGAACATCGTAAGTAGCGTCATAGCACAGAAGTTTCGTTGTATAGTCTCGGATTCCAACAACAAATTGAAATTTATAGAACCCTTTGAACAAATCATGATGCAGCAGCTTCATTTTTACCGTGAACAACTTGCGATTTTTAGGAATGAACGCCTTGTCAGTAGAGTATTCCAAAAGACACATTTCGGAAGAATCAAATATCTTGGCCGTATATTGGCACTCAGAGGCGCGACTATCATTATTTTTGATGACCAACTCCAGCTCGATAGGTTCATCAGTAGATAAGATCGGACTTTGATTGCAGATAGAAACCGAAACAATTTCAAGCTCCTTTGAATAGTGTGGATTCTTGATGTGATCACTATCAGATAAGACATGCGTTGGACACAGTTCAGTCTTCGTAGCAGATAAATAGGTATTAATCGTATCTTCCGAGGGGCCGCTGCATTCCACTCGCCCCTGATTGAGCAGTATGCCAGTTTTACAGAGATTCCTTACCGCCGCCATATTATGGCTCACGAACAGCACGGTCCGCCCGCCGCCGCGGGAGACGTCCTGCATCTTGCCGACGGCCTTCTTCTGGAATTCGGCGTCGCCGACGGCGAGGACTTCGTCGACAACGAGGATTTCGGGTTCGAGGTGGGCGGCGACGGCGAAGCCGAGCCGGACCATCATGCCGCTCGAATAGCGTTTGACCGGCGTGTCGAGATACCGTTCGCAGCCGCTGAAGTCGACGATTTCGTCGAGCTTGCGCCGGATCTCCGCCGTGGTCATCCCCATGATCGTCCCGTTCATGAAGATGTTTTCGCGGCCGGTCATCTCGGGATGGAAGCCGGTGCCGACCTCCAGGAGCGAGCCGATGCGGCCCCGGGCGCGGATGACGCCCGTCGTCGGGGCCGTCACGCGGGAAAGGAGCTTCAGGAGGGTCGACTTGCCGGCTCCGTTGCGGCCGATGATTCCGACGACGTCGCCTTGCTCGACCTTGAAATCGATGTCCCGCAGCGCCCAGACGTAGTCGCTCGTTCCCTTGATCGCGCGGTCGTTCGTTTCGCCGATCTTCAGGTACGGGTCCTCGCGGTGGAGGACCTTCGTCTGCCAGAAGCGGTTGAGGTCGTGGGACAGCGTCCCGGTGCCGACGAGGCCCAGGCGGTACTGCTTTCCGACGTTTTCGAATTCGATGGCGGTCATGGTGTCGGGTTCCTCCTCAGACCGTGTCGATGAAGCGCCGCTGGACGCGATTGAACACGACGACGCCGACCGAAAGGAGGACGACGCAGAACGCGGCGCTGTAGGCGAGGGCGCCCCACGAGAAGGAGCCGACGCCGAGGACGCCGTACTTGAACGTTTCGACGATCGCCGTCACGGGATTGGCGAGCATGACGGTCCGCACCTTCGCGCTCGTGATGGTGCTCAAGGGATAGATGACGGGCGTGGCGTACATCCAGAGCTGGACGAAGAACGTCAGGAGATACGTCAAGTCCCGGTACTTCGTCGTGAACGAACTGAAGAAGACGCCGAACCCCAGTCCGAGCCCGGCGAGGAGGACGACGAGCAGCGGCGTCAGCAGCGCATGCCAGTTCGGGTGGACGGGGACGTTCGAGCCAGCCAGATAATAGAGGTAGACCGCGAGGAACAGGAACATCTGGATGAACAGCCGGACGAGATTGCTCGTAACGATGGAGAGGGGAACGACGAGACGGGGGAAATAGACTTTCCCGAACACGTGGGCGTTGGCGATGAACGTCGAACTCGTCCGGGTCAGGCAGTCGGCGAAATACTGCCAAAGGCAGATGCCGGAAAGATAGAAGAGGGGTTGGGGAAGTCCGTCCGTGGAGATGCCGGCGATTCCCCCGAAGACGACCATGTACATGATGGTCGTGAGGACCGGCTGGATGAAGAACCAGAGCGGGCCGAGGATCGTCTGCTTGTACATGGTGACGATGTCCCGGCGAACGAACATGCCGAAGAGACTTCGGTAGCGCCAAAGCTCGCCGAGGTCGACGTGCAGCAGGCTTTCTTCCGGCCTGATTTCAAGCGACCAAGGCTCTTCTGGGGCTGTCGAAGTTTGTTCCATGTTTTCAAACGTGCGTTGCGGGGAAGATTCTACCCCAACTATCGGTCAATGGCAAGGATTGCGGTCCACAAGAATTTGCGGATTCATTTTCTAGTCGAGGCCGGGGTAGGAGAGGCGGACGCGGAAGTCGAGACGGAGAGTCGAAGGGGCGGAGGACGGGGCGGGGAGGAGGACACGGGTGCCGGGATCGCCGGGGAGGACGCGGACGGGGACGCAGTCGAGGGAGGCGCGCCAGCCGGGATGGTAGTTGGAGAGCCATTCGACGGAGACGGTTCCGGGCGGGAGGTCGAAGCGGACGTGGTTGCGGCCGCCGGACGAAACCGGGACGGGGAGGCGGGAGCCGTCGGCGAGGACGGCGTGGCCGAGCGATTCGAACGCGGGATTGCGGAAGAGGAAGAAGCGGTCTTCGGCAAGAGGGACGCGCGTCCAGGCGGCGAGGGCGTCCGGGACGGGAAAGCGCGGGTTGGCGACGACGTGCGAGACGCCGGCGCGGGCGAACCCGGGGGGATCGAACGCGTCGGGATCTTCGGGTGGCGGCAGACGCGGGACGGGCACGACGGTATCGGAACCGGACAGGAACCGGAGCCCGAACCCGGAATGGACGTTGAGCGTGAAGAAGTCCTCGTCGGGCTCGGAGGAATGGATCCAGACGTCCCCGGCGGCGCCGGTCTCCTCCCGCAGGGCACGGGTCCAGTCCGGGTCGGCGAAGGGGCCCGCCCCGGACGGCGGCGGAGCGGGACAGAACG
>JAEEGL013668525.1_pt1 | contig 20173 bp, 13 predicted proteins | sample 9134231 | NCBI WGS metagenome assembly JAEEGL01 (sample SAMN16246548, study PRJNA631951) | gut metagenome | biome: gut microbiome; feature: rumen; material: fiber-attached | host: Bos | place: Iran: Karaj | collected 2018-10
AAAGTCCTCCTGGAGTTCTTCAAGAGTATCCCCTTCATAGGTATAAATATGACCGTCAATTTCCACTTCTCCTGTGTAGAAATCAAGCTTCTCATCATATTCTACTGTTCCGATGTATCCTTCGTATTCTAATTTTTCTTTTGACATTTCAATCCTCCAAAAAAGTGGGAAGTGGGAAATTTTAGGTATCTTCATTTCCCACTTTTTATAGTCTATTTCCCACTTCACTTCCCACTTACTTATACACTATTTCCCTCTGCACCACGAAGCTCAATAGGAACAGCACGCAGTCCACCGGAATCTTCACGACAAACTCGGGTACCATTGGCAGTAAACCGGTAAAAAATGTCACAAGTCCACCGCTCAGAAGCATTATACAGATAGCCAGTACCAGATATTTAAGCGCTGCTCTGCTCTTGCTGCCTTTTCCCTTGAATACAACCTTATAATTCACTATAAAGTTGTAGATTGCAGAGATTACTCTCGCCAGAATCGTAGCAAGCATAACATAGCCTATTGCCACAGGCACGTTTCTGAACATTCCACAGAAGATACTGAACATCACAATATCAACCACGCTAGATGACAGTGATGAGAACAGAAACTTCACAAATACTGCGTAAATCCTGATAGAATCCAGTATTGGATTGAAATGACTGGACTTGTTCTCCTCAAGATAAATGGTTTTAATAGGAACTTCCACTATCTTGATTCCCAATTCCTTGGTTGCTATGAGCATGTTTGTCTCAAACTCAAAACGTTCTCCATTTTCTGTCAAAAGATATTTCATAAATGGAACGCTGATGCCACGAAGTCCTGTCTGAGTATCACTGATAGATAAACCGAGCAGGAGTTTCATAACTCTACTCGTCGTCTTATTTCCAAAAACAGATCTTGCCGGGATTCCTGATTCATTAAAATCACGAACACCCAGAACTAAGACTTCGCCATTACATTCATCCTCTATAGAATCTATACCGCTTTTCGCCTTGGATTCTTTACAAGCCTTACTAAGGGCTTCCAAACACTTCCTGATATCCTCTGCCGTATGCTGCCCATCAGAATCAGCAGTAATTATACCAAGTAAATCATCATACTCATTAAGACAGTAATTAAAAGCATCCTTGAGTGCTCGCCCCTTTCCCATATTTACAGCGTGAGTTAAGAGCCTTGCTCCGCGCTGAGAAGCGCCTTCAAATATCTCTTTATACTCCGCACCTTCTGATCCGTCATTTACAACTATAACAGGACCAAGCCCCGATTTATTAAGTTCATCAATAAGACCAAGCAGCCTCGCATCCGGCTCGTAAGCCGGAATTATAACAGGTATTGTCATTAATATAAATCGACTCCCCAACTTTTTTATTATTAGTCAGCACCGTCAATGGTACACTTCGTTCAATGTGCTGTCTACCTCTTCTGTAACATCCACAATATGAGGTATGACGCCATGATAATATAATGTTCTGCTAATGATATCCCCAACGCCTTCTACAAAAAGAAGCTCATCATCACCTCTGGACTCAGGTATTGGCAGCAATAGCTCTCTCTTTCCATCCAAAGCCGCATCTATAATGCTCTCAGATAAATATGCACTTGTTACATAACACTCGCTATAGTTATTGTTCTTGTCGTTACTGGTCTTATACTTTCCATCTGGAAGATATACAAATACAAGCATCACAAAAACTAATATTGGCCAGAGTATTCTCGCCTTATCATATTGCAATAATACAGCAGTGATAGATATAGTGATAAATAGTATCAACAGAAACCATATTCCCCAAGATGCTTCAATCCTGCTCATATACTTAGTTACGCTATTGAGTAATAGTAGAAAGGCAGTCAGGAAAAATTCGGCTACAATTATTTCAACCAGAACAGTCGTTATCTTATGCTTTGCTATTACCAGATATATAAATCCCACAAAGCCTGCAAATATCACAACTCTGTAAGGCGTGGAAATTGCATGAATAACCGCATCTAACTGTCTGCCAGATGCCACTATGTCAAATTCACCTTCAAATCTCCCCGCTCTTCTGCCAGTGCGCTCTATCGCCAGACATATAAACCACATAAGAATAATCACTATGTATGGGAGATTTTTCCTGATGCATTCTTTCTTATCAAAAATCAGACCTTTTATAATCACAGCTCCGCAAAAAGACGCAGTGATTGCAGAGTGAAACAGATTTGAAAAGATAGCAAAGTAAACTAATACTCCGAAGCCTACTTTCATAAATACTGAAGCTTTTGCATAATACATGCCAAAGTCTTTATGAGCCATCATAATCAGAACGACAATCGCATTGAGCAATCCTGGAACAACATAGCAATATACACAGGTGAGATCTGAAGCATGAAACATATAGTTGCTAGTCGCCTTATTTCTGAATATTAAGAAACATGACAGGAAAAGAACTATCTCCGAGAGGATCACAAACGTCTGTGATACATCAAGTCTTTCTCTTATAAAAGAGCCATAAGCAAACAGCATCCCAATAATGAATATTGATAAGATAAGCGCTGAAGAAATTGTTATAGCATGTACAATATCGCCTGTTATCGGATAGAACACACGTGCTGCCAAGAATCCACCTAATGGCATTATCTCTTCGTTCAAAATTCTTGTGGGATTCCATGAACCAATGAGCGGAATGGGCAACCTGAACTGACCAAGATTCATCCAATCATCTGTATCATAAACAATTAGCGGACACAGTTTGATAAAGAAGCTCATCAGTAATACAAAAAGAATAAAATGAAAACTTATAGTTCCAGCATTTTTCTTCTCGCTCATTAGTTATTAGCTCCTTTTATACGGCATATTTATTTGCCGCTAGCCAAAAACATATCATTTAGTTTCTCATCAAAAACTTCTGTAACATATATCTTGTTATCAATAATTCCTTGCATATAAAGAGCGTCGCTAACAGTTTCTCCTATGGTTGGAACAAATGTAAACTCATCATCCTTGCCAGTCTTGGGGAGTTTAAGTGTAACATGTGTTTCACCCGCTCTGTCCGCCTTCATAATACAATCAACCATATATGTACTGGATTTATAGCACTGCAAATAGTCAGGATTGCGAGTACTGCTAATAGCATATTCCCCATCAGGATACCAGGCCAAAAGCACCATAACTGTTAGCGCAGCCATAACTATGCCTCTGGAAATCTGACTGTCACTCATAATATACGAGCAGCACACAACGCTGATCATGATGAGATAGTACCAGATTCCCCAGGATGCTTCTATACGGCTCATATATGGAACTTTGGCAGTCAGAAGCAGTAAAAAGACAACCAATAATCCTTCTCCAATTATAAGCGATCCAAGTATCTCATTCATCTTTCCAGAAAGAACTAAAAAAACAAATCCTATAATAATTCCTAAAATGACAATCTTATATGGAGTCGAAATGGCCATTAGCATAGTCATTAACTGAACAATTGAAAGCTTAATCTGAAATCCCCGATCTACAGAATCCGCTCTTCCTCCAGAATATTCAAAAGCCATAACAACAAACCACATCAGAATGATCGAAACAAATAACAAATGATTTTCAATCGCCTTGATAAAAGATTTTTCTTTTACCATTTCAAGAAAAATCACGGCTGAAACAAACATTACGCTGATAGCTGAGTGAAACAGATTAGAAAACATCGCAAAATAAATCAGTACATAAAGAAGAATTTTCTTAACTATTCCAAGCTCCTTGAACCATTTCTGAGCATCTTCCTGTTTAAATAAAATCAGCATGAGTATGGCATTCAAGATTCCACTCATGGTGTAAAAATATGCTGTACACAAATCAGCTGAATAGAATAAAGACTTACTACCACTTTTATTCCTGAAAATCAGGAAACATGAAACGATAAACACACCTTCCAGAAGTAATGCCTTAACACTGGAGCAGTTAAGTCTATGCTTCAAAAACTGATTGAGAAGTATACACATTATAACTATCATAATGGACATCGTTATGGCTGATGCCAATGTAACAGAAAACACATAGTCTCCTATAATCGGATAAATGATCCAGGCAGCAAATCTACCAGAGAATATTGGCATAGCTACCTCTGGAAATATTCTTGATGGTTCCCAGCCGCCCCACTTAGGAAGCGGGACTCTGATAGTCCCCATGTACCACCAGTCATCAGCATTATATAAAACAAGTGGAGTCCATTTAGCAAAAAATAGTAGCAAAAAAGCAAATAATCCAATATGCGCTATAGCATAAAGTACCTTTTCCCCATTAAAACTCTTATTTAATTCTTTCATTACCTTCCCTCAACTTACTTGTAACTTGCGTTACTATTATTTCTCCCAGATATAAACATCTCTGCAAGCGTCATACCAGCCATGATCACACCAGCTAACTCCCTATAAGTAAAAGTGTGAATCAGCGAATGCTCGCGGACTACAAAATACCATGCAATAGGTATAATCATAGTCATAACAATCGATATTATATATCCTGTACCAGCTACAACTAGCTGTTTTTTCTTATAAGCAACTATATATTTAATTACAATATAAAGCAAATAAATTCCAAACATCAGGATAAATGGTTTAATCATCAGGACTTTCACTTTCTCGATGAGAACCTGAATAAAAGTCACTTCACTCATTCCAGATCTGTAGCCGAGCTCGTATAGTACATGATCTAGTCTGTTATCTCCAACAATCAGTGGAAGGAACCATTTGCTAGCCCACATGAATACATATCCTACAGACCAGTAGATTCCTGCTCTAAATACTGCTAGCGGCATAGAATCCAGAGTAACAATTGTCTTCCATCCCTTTTCATTAACATCACCAATATATGCAGGATGAACCCCCTCACCTCTCATAGTCAGGTATATGATAAGAGGAAATACCAGCGCTATTGGAGGATATGTCAGGAAGTCAAAGAAAGCAACGCATATTCCAATCATAAGAAAGGACAGCGAGAAATTATGCCTTCCTTCTGTCAACTTAGGATATTTGAGCATCAGTATCATGGATATTACTGAGATGTAAAAAATACTGGAAAACTGTAGACACATTGCCGTTGAAACAGTATTTATAACAATCAGTCCTGATACAAGAGGAAGGAAATACTTCCCCTTAAACTTCAGACTATGCAGCTGGAACAAGTACGCAACCAGCAGAAGCTGAAGGATCATATTCAAAACTCTTATATTCCTTGGATGCATAAAAAGAAGCAGCGGCTTGAGCCATACCAGATATCCATGCCAATAGACCTCATAAGTAATAGGTCTGTACTCACCCGGCTGATCTGTGGACCAATAGGCCACGTCCATGCCATCCTCATACCACATATCTACATGTCTGCTAAGAAGCGCCTCGTGCAAAACACTCTCTTCACCCGGATAAGCAGCAGTTCCATACATCAGCATGTCAGTATAACCATCAAGCCTTGTAAACTCCACATCATTGGACCAATCGTGATACACTCTCTCATCCATGAAAAGATCATAAGCTGCCGCTACGTTAGCTTTCATGCGCTCTGTTGGAAGCATATAAACAAGGCACAATAAAATAACACCAACTATCGCTGAAGTAATTAGTGTTATCAGCGTATGTAATAATAGTTTTCCTCTAGAAAACTCTGCTTTCATCAACATTTCTCCTTAGCAAAAATAGTCGCCCAAACTGTAAGAACAGCATAAAGCGTAACTCCCATGCTCCTATATACAAGTCTTGGATGTATATAGCTATGATTGGCAGTTACTATTATCCATATAAAAGGAATGATTGCAACGATTGCCATAGAGCACAGCATCGGAATAATATCATCCCTATTAGACACTCCATTTCCAAACTTAACGCCAGCGCTGGCAGCCACAAATATCATAACAATAGCTATCATAAGAATATAGGGCCACTTAGCAAATGAGACATTTATTATTCTAATCAGCGCTCCAAATCTGGTTATTGTTTCTCCGTCTACCTGACTCGAAACACGATTTCCTATCTGTCCAAAAGCATCTGCAATAATACTTGTTCCAGTAAGCATGCTGCCAACAATCCACTTAAGAGCCCAGAATAATACATATCCAGCTCCCCAGTTAAAAGAGCTTCCACAAACAGCCTTGATACCATCCGATATTTTAAGCTTCTGTTTGGAAATCTCTAACACGAGCATAGTAATAAGAGGCATTCCAAGGGTTGCAATCGGGTATGTTAGAAAGTCAAAATATGCTACGCATATACCAAGCACAAAGAATACGTTCATCATCTGAGATATTTCAAAGCTTTCTCTGGCAAGAACAATAATCATTCCCCCCATAGCTATGTAGTAACAAGCTGAATACTGAAGACTAACGCCCATGGTTGCCGGATTCCATAGAATCATCGCAGGAATAAACGCCCACAAATAATTCACAAGTCCCCTTTTCACAAAAAGAACAATGACTATGCACAGCAATATCAGCTGGACTGCCTGATTCATGATTCTGAAATCGCTATAGTCAAAGAAGATGAAAAACGGCTTAAGCAAAACAAGATATCCATGCCAATACCTTGGATAAGTTGAAATACCTGGGTTATCATCTCCGTGAATCGCCCCCATAAGTGAATAAACATTAGACTCAGCTGTAGCAAACTCCAAACGTGGCACCATAACAGCATCCTGAACGGGACTACCGCTTGCATACATCACTTCGCCCAGCATAATAGCATCTGTTTCATTATCAAAAATAGCTGATCTATAGCCTTCAGCATACTGATATGTTGGCCCCTGTTCCAGTAAAATATCTGCCCCTCTTCCGATATTCTCCCTGATTCTGCCTGTAGGAATCAGATATACAGCCATAAGAGCAAGTAGTCCAATCAATAACGCCATTATCAGAATTATGATCTTTTTAGTAATATGTCTTATAATCTCCATTAAGTCCTCGAAATCAATCCAATATTATCTAGTCAAGATTACTTGTGTTTCTCTTTCTTACATGCAACAACAATCAAAATAATTAGCGACAGCAAAGATATTATTTCGCATACTCTCCACAGAACTGGCTCTCTATACAATACGCAAATCTCTCCGCTGTAACCAGCACCTATCCTCAGCTTAGCAAAACCGTTGTTATCTTTAGTAACCTCAACTGCTCCGTTACTAGCCACGTCAAATGCTCTATAACCTCTGTAATAGATAAATGGAACAGCTACATCAGCAAAATCAGCAGAGCCATTTGTCACATTAACATATATCCTTCCATTGTCTCTTCTCCAACTATTTATAACAGCCGTTTCAGAATATGGATCATTGTAATTTGTATCATAATCCTCGGCAGTTCCACTTGGGAGATACTCAGCCCCCATGATACCACCTTCTTCAAACTCATCCACAATGTATGTGAATTCGTCGCTTGTTCCCTTCTCAGTCATATAGTAGCTGGCTGAAATGATGCTTACTATAACAACCGCCGTGGCAAATATTGACAGTAACATCCTCGTGCTTACCAAAGCGTCTCTCTTACTCTGATCTAAAATATGAATATTCACCGGAATATCTGCCAGGCACTCGATCATCAAACCTGTAAGAAGTGCAATACACAACACCGCCACACTAAGGAATCTGAATGGGAACTGAACATTAGTTATCAGCGAATTCATAACGCCCGATATACGTTTAAGCCCATCCCAAGGAAAAAGAGGTGTAGTCATGAAGATTGTTAAAAGAGATACTACAAATAACCCATCCATGACGATAATACCATTATTCTCATTAGAATCTATCTTGGTATTTCTGCCAAGTAGCCCATACGCTTTCATTACCGCATAAGAAACAATCGTTATTATTCCAGCACCAATGGTAACCACCATTTCCATAGGACGAGCTTCACCGATTATCTCTTCAGAGCTAAGTGATATGCCAGGTCTTGGGAATAGTGACAATACCTGCCACAAATATGTTCCATTAGATCTGAATCTGCCATTCTGCTTAAGTCCCATTACTCCGATTCCATCGGCCATGACCTGAACAAATGGAACAATGTACCACAGATTTAGAAGAAGTACAGCTGCAGTTGTAAAGCCAATTCCTACGAGTACATCTCTGGTAAAAGTCTTCTTCCAATTGATAAGTGCAAAGCAAATAATAAATATTGCTACGATGATTCCAGATAGTACGTGGCAATTGATTATTCCAGTAACGCCAATCACAAGAGGAAGCAGCCTGACCATAGTACCTCGTAGCCCATTTCCGCCTCTTACACCATTTTTAACATTGACGCCATCAGCCTCACAGGTATTCCCTCCAACACTTATTCTGTAAAGCCTCATAAGCCCAAGGAACACCAACGGATAAAACACAAGGGCTGTATATTCACCAACAGCAGCTCTTGAATACAGGCACACAAGCCTATAAGGAGCAAACACATAAATTACACATGCTATTATTGCACCGAGCCTGTTTCCCATAAGTTTCTTAAAACAGATAAAGCTGACTCCTGCAGTAGCTATATTTATAAGGAATATATAAGTCTTGTAAGCAAACTGTACAGACGCTCCAAATAGTCTCAGCACAGCTGGAATCATCAGGAACAGGTCGCCGTAGAAAATAGAAGCTGCATAACCTTTTCCATTAAGCCAATCAGCTGATATCCTTGAAGGGAACTGTCCGATCTTAAGATTAGCTGCAAGAGCCTCTATTCTCTCCAGATGAAATCCCATATCATGACCAGTTATAAGATATGGATCAAACAATGGCAGAGAAGCAAATAATGCAAGGATTGCTACGATCAGTACATCTCCTCGAAGCTTTGTATCTTCACATTCAGATAACGCCATGCATCCATTAATTACAAAGCTGATTCCTATAACAACCAGCAGCAAATATATCTTCCACCAGTTTGTCTCAGAAATCTCCATGCCATATACATACAAGTAACCATCACCGCTAAAGTTATACTCTACTCTGTAGCCGCTAACTTTAAGTGCGGAGTTGAGCTTGATCGTCATACCACCATCAGCAGCTTCTACTCTCTTAAGACCTGCCTTGGTTCTTCCAAGAGTGACTGGCATTGTATTCCAGTCAGATGTGCAGGAATAGGTATTTCCTGTATTGCTGGCCATATATTTCAATGTCACATCATAGCTTCCAAACCTAAGATCAGTAGCCTGAGATACTACAACACTCTCTGCACCTGCTTCTGCAACGGAATTATCTACGTAATATCCTGGCTCTGCCACATCCATGAGCCCTTCCATAAAAATGCCAGTTTCAGACTCAAACTCTGCTCCAGAATATTCATAATGAGATAATGGCATCAGAAAAGTCATCAAACATGCCACTAAAGCTATGATCTCAACTATATACATGAGCTTTCTTTTATTCTTCATCAGTTTATTAAGCCCCATTCTTCAATATTTTTAATCATACAAACCCAAAATAGATTATATCGTTTTTTAACCTTCTATGCCACTATTAGCAAATACTGTTATAATGGTACTTACAGATTACCTGACACTAGGGAGAATGAGCATTTTATGAACAAAAACACTCTTAAATCAAGTATATACGGGTTTCTCACTGCATCTGCCCTATTTATATCACTGGATACACCTGAGCCTTATGAATCCTACATTACAAGAGGCTCTATCAATGCTATCTTCAAACTCTTTGAATATATCCACAGTACCTTTGCTGGTAAAGGCTTCTATATTCTTGTTGTAGCAAGCGCATTGGCATTCGTATACTATAGATTTCTCGTAGCCCCAGAGAACAAGCTGGCTAACATAAAAGGTGACAAGATTTTATCAGCATTCCTGGCAATCATGTATGTGGGCGGAAGAGCTTTCGCATACTCAGATTCCCTATCATCTCTTTGGATACCCAAATTCAACCTCCTAAAGGCTCTTACCCTTGGATTCGGGCTTTATTATCTGTACCTATTGATGATCCGTGGCCTTAACTATATTTTCAGTACATACAACGAAGCCAAACCAGCTATCAGCGTAAATCCTACAAGATTCACCAAGCTTAAGAGCCTATATCACGCTCATCCATTCGCATTTTCTTTTACCCTGATATATCTCTCATGGATTATTCACCTGATAATGCGTTTTCCAGCTGCACTTAGCGCTGACAACTGGTATGAGCTTAATCAGTACTTTGGTGTTTATGAATATAACAATGCCCAGCCAATCTTCCACACCTGGATTACCAGCCAGTTTGTACTCATGGGGCGTGCCCTCTTCGGAGCAGGTAATGGCGGCATTTTCATCTATGTGTGCATACAGTCGGCTATTATGGCGCTGGTTCTGGCATATACACAGGTTATGCTATATAAGTGGAAATCTCCTAAGTGGCTGCGCCTTCTAGTCTTCTTCCTGTACTGCTGCACACCATACTTTACAGGCAATGCGGCCTGGGCAATCAAGGACTATCCGCATATAACAGGCTACGTGATCATCGCCCTGTGCCTAATTACCATCGTAACCGAGCACAAGACAAGCTTTAGCATCAAAAGAGATTACAAGCTTATCCTGGTTTGGATCGCTGGTACAATGCTTCTGACTCTCTTTAGAAAGAACGGTCTTCACATCTACTACGCAACCTGCGCCGTACATGTGATCACATACATAGTTCTTTTACTCAAAAAGAAATGTAAGTTTAACCCACTTCCATTTGCAGTCATGATAGTTGCACTTTTGTTGTCAAACGCCGCCGAACAGGCCGTAATAGTGACTCACAATGTTACTATTGAAAGGCAGAAGGATGCCTATTCCTTCCTGTTCCAGCAGACTGCCAGATACGTCAGAGATTATGGAAACGAAGTTACAGCTGAAGAAAAAGAGGCCATAGACGGAATCATAGAATATGACAAGCTTGCAATAGCCTACACTCCACACTGTTCCGATAATGTAAAGAGCTTGTACCGCGCCAAAGCTACAGACGAACAGCTAAGCGCTTATTTCAAGACATGGTTTAAGATGTTCTTCAAGCACCCAATGTGCTATGTGGAGGCCACCTGGAATCAGAGCTATTATATCTTCATGCCTGACTTTGACAACATTGTCTACAATCAGGACGTGGATGCAGGTAAGGGAATCACAACGCCTGAGCTTATCGAGTATCTGGGACTCTATGTACCTGAATCCATGCAGGGTCTGCCTATTATGATATGCAGCATGTACCGTATGCTTAATAGCCTTCCAATTATTTCTTCACTCAATAATCTGGCTCTATATGTCATTGTAATGCTGGCAATCATACTATTTATGATAAACAGGAAGTATGGCCGATACCTCATAACCTTCGTGCCAGTGCTACTGTGTATCGCTTTCATCTTCCTGGCTCCGATGATCAGAGACCAGCCAAGATACTCATGGGCTGTTTTCTACATCATGCCTACGCTTGTTGGAATGTATATGAATCTACTTAGGACAAACAAATGAAAATGCTTAGAACATACTTTAGAAAAAATAGATTTATGGAAGACCTTTTCTGTGTCCTGGCGCTGATAGTACTGGTTCCACTGTTCTACCTGTGTCTCACAAAAATAGGAATCAATCCAGACCCGGCGATAGAATATATCACCGTAAACGACATGCCATGGCAGAATAATGTCATCAAACTTATCCTGGCGCTTGTGGTCATTGTGGTAATAGGACTTCTATATGACAATTTCCTGTCTCGTATACCAGATTGGGTACTTCTCACAATAACTTGCGTTATCATTACAACCATTGCAATTTCTTGGATAGTACTTACCAAGACATCTCCCGAAGCCGATCAGATAGCAGCATATATTTATGCAACCAATTACCTTGATGGTGATCGTTCCATGCTGGCCAAAGGCGGATATATGAGCCTTAACAGTCAGAACCTCGGCCTGATGTATGTGTGGATGATCCTCATCAGGTTGTTTGGCGAAGAGCCCTATTTCCAATTCAAGCTAATCGCAGCCGCTTTGCTTCCAGCAATGATCATCAGTGGATATCACATAACTGGCTATCTTTCAGATAACAACCGCAAGGCACAGTTCTTTTACCTGCTATTTATGCTGACTGATTTCCCAATATATGGATACACTCCATTTCTGTACGGAGATCTTATCTCTACGATACTTATCGTGTGCAGTGTATGGTGCTTTATGTGCTTGCTCAAGAAACCGCGCGTTTATAAAGCCATCATTCTGTTCCTTCTCTGCGGACTTGCAGTATTCATGCGTATGAATGCAGTCATTATGCTGGTTGCCTTCCTGGTTGTACTGCTTGGCCTATTTCTTCGCAGTATCATACATAAGAAACACCAGGGGCATAACTTCTTTTTCCTTGCTATAACTACTATCGCCATAATATGCAGCATCATCGCTTCCAAGGTGGCAATCAATACTCTTTTTGATATACCTGAGGATGCACCTGCAACTCCAGCTCTTGCCTATATTTACATGGGAAACTATGATTGGGAACACCCAGGATGGTGGAATGGAACTCACGTTGAGATATTCAGTGCCAATAATTATGATGTCAAAGCGACTAATAAGGCTGCTGTAAAAGAGCTGCAAAAGGTTGCAAAGCACTGCATAGATGATCATGAGTTTTTTGCAGACTACTACGGCTACAAGCTCACAGCCCAGTGGGAAACGCCGATGTATCAGTGTCTACCTATGTCCCGTTTGTACCACAATGACTCTTTTACATTTGTTTCAGATATATATACAAGACAGGGTGTAGGCCTTCTGATAGAAAAATACATGAAGCTCTATCAGCTTCTTCTATACTTTAGTTTACTCGTGATAATAATAATCCGCCTGTTCAGAAAACAAGCGGATCTCATCTGGTATACATCGTTTATTGGATTTTATGGAGGCTTTTTATTCTCCATGATCTGGGAAGCCAAGGCCAGATACGTTTTCCCTTACTTCGTCTACGCCATACCATATATGGCCTGCCTGTGCGGAAGCCTGTTCAGATCATATAAATCGAAGTAAGACAAAGAAAAGCTCTCTCCTTTAGCCCATTTTCTCCAAAGTCATTAAGCACTTTCTTAGTAGCTTTTTTATCCATGAGGAACAGATCATCCCATCTGTACTTATGAAAAAAGCCGCTCTTAAAACCTGACTTTATATCAAGCTTGATCTGGTCTGTGACCTGCCTTAGCATACGGGCTGATGCATAGTAATCGCCCTCTGCTACAAGGCCGTTGTCATGGGCCATTTTGCTTATATTACCTAGTGTATTCCTGTAGTTCTGCAATTTAACGTCATTGATAGTGTGAACTACAGAAGAAGGCATCTGATAATAGTTGTACAGCTTGTCAGGCACGTAGCTCACACGCCTGCATGCAGAAATCGACCTATACCACAGGAACATATCAACAAAAGCCTTCTGATCCTCAGGATATCTGATATTACCATCAATCAGGATGCTCCGTCTAACCAGCTTGTTCCAGGAAAAACCCTCAATCCTATAGGTTGTGAGAAAGTCCTTCTGGGCTTCTATAGAGCTAACAGAAGTTCTCACAAGCTCCGGTTCGCTCCAACCAAGCTTATTCCCCCCCACATCAACGTAGTTAAAAGAACAGCAGGCCATATCCGAATCATCCTCACAGATTGCGCCATACATCTTCTCCATAAAATCAGGATACATGTAGTCGTCGCAATCCATAAAGGTTATAAACTCTCCAGAAGCTGCCTCAAGCCCTCTGTTCCTTGAATGAGCGTGTCCTACATTTTCCTTGTGGATAACCTTAACTCTTTCATCTGCTTCAGCATATTCATCCAGGATGCCAGGAGTAGCGTCTGTAGAGCCATCATCTACAAGGATGATCTCAAGATTCCTGTAGCTCTGTCCTACTATACTGTCGACACATCTTCTTATGTACTTTTCTGCATTGTAAATCGGCACAACCACCGATATCAGTTCGTTTCTATTATTCAAATCTGTTACCAACTTTTCTTTTATAATCAAGCTCTTTTTCTAGGGAAAAGAGCTACAAATCCAAATCCTAACAAACTTACTAGAGAAATAAACTCGCTTAATCTCCACTTCATTGGAACTCTATATCTGACTGTTATGTTCCCATTGTAATCGCCTGGCACATATATATGAATCCTATTATTATCTCCAATGTAGGTCTCCAGCTCATTGCCATTTTCATCGGTAGCGTTGTAATAGGGATATGCAAATCTTGGAATAATAAGGTTTGCAGCTTCTGGAACATCTACTGACAGTACCATATCTGCGCCCCTCTCAGAAGCTATTACAGCGCTGCCTACATCAGTAGTAATTGTTCTATCAAGCTTATCCACATCAGTTCCCGCAAGTAGATATTCAGCTCCACCAACCAGAGGATTGCTTCCACCTGTATGGGTAGTAAGTTCAGCTGTATCAAGGAAGTTTACCTGACGAACCGAGTCGCTATAGTTACTAACAAAGCTTCCAAGGCCTATCACAATGCCTATTCCCACGGCAACTGTCAGCTTCATCACATCATACCCATGCTCCACAGCATACTCAAGAATAAATCCAAGGAGCAGCGCAAGGAAAATAGTCGAATATCCCACATATCTCCAAGGGAACTGAATAGCAGCCAAGGTGTTAAAAAATGGAACTCTTAGAACCAGCTGATTCCAAGGAAAAATATCAGTGGACACAAAAAGTAGAACGCATGAAGCTATGGTCATAGCCTTGATCCTACCAGTAGCCTTACCTGCAATCATCAAAAAGATTCCTACAAGTAACGCCATCATAAGGACAAATCCAGGAGTTATCTGCATCCTCTCAACAGCGTAAAGTGAATTATCTCCGAATACCCCTCTAAAGAAAGCAAAATAGTCGCTGATAAACGCTCCGCCTTCCTGGATATATTTTTTCTCACTTCCCATAACCTTGATATAAACATCGGTGTTAAGGTAGTAATCCAGAAATGGCACTATAAATGCAAGTCCCACAAGAACAAATACCCCTATAGCCTTGGCATAAACAAGTAGCGTTTCTACCTTAAATATCTTCTTGTAGCACACAAGGGCTATTACAAGGAGTACAATCACCGTCATCTCAGTTGACAACACGTGTGAATACAACAGCCCCAACATTCCCGCTGCAAGAGGAATGTAGCTTCTCTTAAATGCCTTATCACCAGCCTCACGAGTATATATATTCCATACAGCCAGCGCAATTATTGGCAAAAAAGCCATACCAGTATATTCCCCAAGTGACTGCCTTCCCCAGACATTCACAAGCCTGTAAGCAGATAATGTGTAAGCTGCAGTCACAATCATAGCTATCTTGTCATCGGTAAAAATGCTGCGACCAAGCAAGTATCCAAACACAGTCGTCAGAATGCTGATAAATATAATATACGCCTTATAAGATGTGGCAATAGAAAAGCCAACAACCCTAATAACCGCTGGAATATACAACAGGAGATTCGGGTAAAAGACATCCACGGGATATCCATAAGAATCGTTAAAAACAGTATTCATGATAACTGGAAACTGCCCTTGCCTTAGCCCCTCTGCAATTCCCTCTATTCTCAGAAGATGAAAGCTAGTATCATGCCCTGTTCCAAAGCCATACATAAACGCCGGGATTGATGCTCCAAAGGCGATTAGCAGAAGTATCATAATTGTTTTCTTATTCTCTTTTACCCAAGGACAGAAAAGACAAACATCCACCAATAGTGCCAAAAAGGCCAATACAAAAACAAGAATACGCAGATTTGTGTTATTCTCTGCTATCACAGCCTTCTGAATACTGTACTCTCCTGCATCAGCATCCGTAATACTAAGCTTCAGATCATCTATAGCATGTGTCACGTAGAAATCGTAGGAACCCCAAGTCATATTGTTACTAAGAATAAATGGGTTGGCATGAAGGAAATGACTTCCATATTTGGCGGACAAAGTGGCATTTAACTGTTCCTCGGATTCATACTCCACCGTAACAGTGTAACTTCCAGCCCCTATAGCTATCTTCCCGTCATCCCCAGCAGAAAGGTCAAATTCATAAGACTTCAAATGGCTGCCATGGACAATAAGAGCTAAAATCACCGCTACTATCGCCACAAGTTCCAATGCTATGATTATGAATTTCTTTTTATTCTTAGTACAAGTCATTTTTATTACTCCCCAATCAGAGATTCCAGTCCATCTACTGACCTAGAAATATCAAATGCAGCAGCTCTGGAAATAGCTGCTTCCCTGTAGCTTTCATATGCATCCCCAACGCATCTCTTCTGAGCGTCTATAATTGCCTCTGTCAAAGCTTCAGGACTTCCTGCTTCAAACAGAATACCCTGTCTGTCTTCTTCTAATATCTCAGGAATTCCACCGACTCTGGAAGCGACGCAAATAAGACCATTACTCATAGCTTCCAAAATTGATATTCCAAAGGCCTCTGGACAAATCGATGGGCACACGAAAATTCCATCCTTGTTAAAAAAGCTATCTTTTTCCATTACTATCCCATGGAAAATAACTCTCTCAGAAATCTCCTGCTCTCTAGCCAACTTTTCTAAATCACCTCTTGCATCGCCGTCTCCAATAATATCAGCTTCAACAATGATTCCTTGCCTTTCAAGAAGCTTAATAGCCTTAAGTAGCACATCTACACCCTTTTCAGGAACAAGTCTTCCCACGTAAAGAAGTCTGCTGCCATCAACGGAATTCCTACTTTTCACGTCACTTACTTCAATTCCATTGTATATGACAGAAATAACCTCATTATCAATTCCAAGATCATCCGCATAAGATTCCTTTACAAACTCAGACACCGCAACAACATGATCAGAATCTAACATTGTTTTTTTCAACAGATGACGATGAATCAAATTTTCTACAACATTCCCCGAAAAATAATCATCTCCAAGAGCCATATGAAGATATTTAATAAAGGTCACATCAAGAAGCTTAAGTCTATCAGCTCTATTTATAAGAGCCTCATACAGCAGATAAATCTTCACCCCTTCATGATGAACCACAACAGCATCATAGTTACCCTCTTTAAATATCTGCAAAAGCTCTCTTCTCTTACCAAAAAAGCCCTCTCCACTCAGATCATATGTAGTTATACCGTTTTCTTTCATCCTGTCTGCAATAACTCCCCCAGAAAAAAGAAAACAAAACTCATGCTGATACTCACCACGAAGCCCTATCTGTTCGCACAGAACCTCTATTCCTCCGGCACCACCGCCGCTTAACAAATGAAGAACTTTCTTCATGAATCTTTTCTCCAATAAAATTTATACTGCGCAATAAAAGTCATAAAAGAGCACAGAACCCATATTATTCCTGATTCTTGATCGGAACTATCTTTATTCTGCTTCTCTAGCACTTTTAGCCAATCCAATTCATAGTAGATTTCTTTTAGATCGCCATTACATTCAGTACCTCTGCATAAATAATTGGCCTTCTTGATGTTCAAATCTACAATATACGTTAAGATCTCACGTATTTTATCACCTAACAACTCTTCGCTTTCAATAGATAATCTTTTATCTCTAATCGTCAATAAAGCGTAGTAAACATTCAAAATCTTGTCGTCCAGATATCCGAAATTGCCTAGTATTCTGGTTACTTCATCCTGTACTTCTTTTGGAGATATCATTATCATCTCTTGTAAAATAGTTAATAATTCGTTATCCGACAAGCTTTTCTTATTTCTGTGTAAAGCCTCCTTAAGATCCACCAACGCATCAAAATACTCTTTAACAACAGAGTTAGCATCTACATAGTCCTTGTACTTTTTCCCAGGGTTTAATGTAACAGGAATACTACTCTCATAAAAGCCCCTATCATCAAAACTAGTAATATTCATATACGACTCAATCATTGGATAATTTATATATAGTATTCCATCATCTGTGGCACTATCAAAATGATCTTGCATCCTATATATTTTTTCATCGCTATATTTCACATCATGATGTTCATAGTCGAAAACAAGAATAATATTCTTATAACGTCTTTTGGATAGAGGAGGGTTGATTCCTTTCATTCTGCTGATTAAAAGAGGGAGATTAATATCTGTCTCCTCTTCATACCATTTGGATTCGTATTCATTTTCTATAGCATCGTACAGGTTATAAATATTTGTTCCAAATACTTCTACGTCATCATAATTAATATCCAGTTCTGGGAAGCACGCCAGTATGGTCATCATTAAAGTTGTTTTTTCGTGCTTACCTTCAACAATTATCATTGTTTTTTCTCGTTCCACCACTGGCACAGAGTAATCATTCATACTTATTAAATTCTCCACTTACGTACATCTTCTCCAGATTGTGGCCCTCTCTCAACTCTCTTTCAGTAGCATTGCAAAGAGACGTAATTTGGCCATCTTTTGATAATATAAAAAGACAATCTGGTCTCATTATGTCATTATTCATCAAATTTGTATTATGAGTAGTCATCACCACCTGAATATCCGCGTATCTCTTCTTAAAATACTTAACAAGCCTTTCGGACATCTCATAATGGTAAAAAGCGTCAAATTCATCCATGTAAATAAACGACGGTTCACGAGGTATAACTATGTACCTTCTGTAATAATCGGCTAAAGAAATTGTTCCGCTAGAAGCATTTTCAATAAAAGGAAGTGGAGTTTCATGATCAAAATATAATTCCGAACGCCCATCCGCTGACATTACAAGTTTTAATTTGCACTCAATTCCCATTGCATTAAGGAAGTTTTCAAAGTCCTGTAAATTTGCCTTATCTCTAAGATACTCATAAAGAGAATCATATATCATAATACCGGTATGCCCAACCTGCTCAGTAACGCATGATTTTACCATTCTCAAAATAAAATCCTTCATTTGGGCAATCGGACTACCCGCATCAAACATTGTATTTGATACCAGATACCTCAAAAACGGAATACTATTATCTACCATTCCCCCATCATCAACTTGTTCAAATTCGGAAACGTTTAACGACCCGGCATTTATTTCATTCAGGTCCAAAATAAAAAATACTTTTTTATCTGCAGAATATTTAAAAATCACCTTATCATCAATACTTAGCTCTTCTTCTACCACAGCCAAATTTGCATTTCTCGAATACTTATACTCAACGGTTCTGCCATCAAAAATAAACTCGTAATCAAAATAAGCTGGTGTGTCTCCGCGATCAGCATTAGTAATTCTTTTCTTTCTATTATCAACAAGATTCTCTCGAAGGACAGAACATATATCAACAATAGCACTTCCTAAATTAGTCTTACCTGTAGCATTTCGCCCATAAATTATGCTTTTCCCTATCAAGCCATTTGTTACGCAATCTTTATTAAACTGATATCCGCCTGCGGTATCAAAATTTAGTTCAATCTTTTTTTCAAAATTCTTGTAATTTTCTACGCTAAACTTTTTAATCATCGTGCCACCTCCGATTACTACTAGTATATAATATGTTCCTCGAACAAAGCAATAAGCTGCCGTAAAAAAATTACGACAGCTTATTTTTTATCTATATTCCTCTATTATTATGACCTTAATATGTCATCATCTAACCAAAAACTTCTTAATCCCAGGTGTATACATTTCCATGAAAAGAGATACTTTCTTTTTTAGACTAATATTTTGAGCTCTCCAAATCTCTCTGCAATTCTCCTTCAAGTTCTTACTGATATCACTTATGTACTTCTCTTTATCCTCTATATCTGAGTCCTTAAGTTTCCTCAAAGCCTCTATCTGCGTGGTGCAAAGTCCCAATTTAGCTAACTGATATAGCTCCTTCTCACCAAGATTCTTGAAGAACTCACATCGTTCCTGCCTTGCATACATCGCATCAAGGCGCTTTAAACTATACCCGGAATGGGTAATGCTCCCTTTTCTCTTAGATCTGTAGTGATACACTATTTTATCCGTAAGGGCCACTTTCCCCGAGTTCCAATACAGCTTATAAACCAGGTACTCATCCTCATGAATGTGTCCAAGTGGGAACTCCAGGTCATCAAAGAGGCTCTTATCGAACATCTTGGTCATGACAATTCCCCAGCCCATCTTGTACTCACTCATAAGAGTCTTGCACATATCATAGCCGCTCTGTACACTTCTCTTATCCTCTGATACGAAGCCTGCAATATCCTCTTCTTTAAAAAAGTTCTTGGATCGTCCCTGTGCCATTCTAGTACCGCTCTTAACGATGCAGTCATATAGCGTAGATACATAGTCTGGCGCTATCATATCGTCAGAGTCGATAAAAGAAATATATTT
>JAEEGL010332157.1_pt1 | contig 20172 bp, 4 predicted proteins | sample 9134231 | NCBI WGS metagenome assembly JAEEGL01 (sample SAMN16246548, study PRJNA631951) | gut metagenome | biome: gut microbiome; feature: rumen; material: fiber-attached | host: Bos | place: Iran: Karaj | collected 2018-10
AGTAAGAGAAGAACAAGAATATATAATTGACAATATAGAAATTAAAGAAGGAATAGCAAAGAATGATGCTTTAAAAGAGAATTTATTTACATTATTTGTATGTATAAATACAGAAGTTCCAGTTTTTATACGTGGAAAACCAGGATGTAGTAAATCTTTAAGTATTCAATTAATATTTAAATCAATGAAAGGTAAAAATTCAGATAATCCTCTTTTTAAAACTTTACCTAAATTAATAATGAATTCATATCAAGGTTCAAAAACTAGTACTTCAAAGGGAGTGTTAAAAATATTTGATAAAGCAAGAGAAGTTATTAGGAATATGAAAAATAAAAAAAAAGAAGAACAAGAAAAAATAATATCAATGATATATTTTGATGAAATGGGTCTTGCTGAAATTTCTCCAAATAATCCTTTAAAAGTAATACATTCTCAATTAGAATATGATGAAAATGAAGATAAAGTTGCGTTTGTTGGAATTTCAAATTGGACTTTAGATGCAAGTAAAATGAATAGAGGAGTTTATTTATCAATACCAGAACCAACTGAAAATGATTTAACTGAAACAACAATTGAAATTGTTGAATCTTATGATGAAAATATTGAAAAACAATATAAAGTTTTTTTTGAAAATTTAGCTTCTACTTATTATAATTATAAAAGACTATTAAAAGAAAATGAAGAATTTCAAGATTTTCATGGTTCAAGAGATTTTTATACTTTAATTAAAGATGCAGTTAAATTAATTAAAAATAATAAAGAAACAGGAGAATTAAATGATGATAAAATAGGTGATATTATTGGAAAACAAGTTTTAGAAAAAAATTTTGGAGGTTTATTAAATGCTTATAATAATCAAAATTCTGTTTATGCCATCAAAGAAATATATAAAAGGTTTTATCCTAATATAAAAAATGAATCTGATTATAATGTATTAGAATGTATTAAATCAAATATTATAAGTAAAGATGGAAGATATTTATTAATAGTTTCAAAAAGTTCAATTGCTCCTTATTTATTAGATAATATTTTAAATGATATGAAAAAAGAATATGTAATTTATTTAGGTTCTCCATTTGAAAGTGATCAATATGAAGAATTTTACAGTGCAAATGTTTTAAATAAAATTTTATCATGTATGGAACAAGGAAAAACTCTAATATTAAAAGATTTAGAATTAATTTATCCATCATTATATGATTTATTTAATCAAAATTTTACAATTGTTTCTGGAAAAAATTTTGCAAGAATTGCACTTGGTTCTACTAATAATTCTCTTTCTATTGTACATCCTGATTTTAAATGTATAATTTTAGTAAATGAAAAAGAAATACAAAAAGAAGAAGCTCCATTTTTAAACAGATTTGAAAAACATATTTTATCTTTTGAATCATTAATTGACAAACAATTAAGTAATATTCCTAATGATATGAATAATTTAATTCAAAATATTATTAATTTCTCCTATGAAGCAATTCCAAATTTTAAATTTGATTTAAATAAACAAATAGTTAATTTAGATATTGAAGAAATTCAAGCAATTGTTTTTTCTTTTAACAATCAAAAAATTTCTAAAAATGAATTTATGGATAAATTCTTAGAAAAAATAGTTCCTACCTTTTCACAGGATATTATTGCTTGTTTAAAAGTCTCTTCTTTTATTACTAAATATCCTAAAGAAATGGAAAAAATATTTTCAATATATCAAAAAAAAGAATTTAATAATTTAGAAAGCTTATTTGAAAAAACTACTTCAAATAAAAATATTGTTTATACTTTTTCAAGTATTCATGAAAAAATAAGTGTTGAAAAAAAAATAGAAAATAAAAATTTGAAAATTAAAATCGATAAAACTACAATTGATGAAATATTAGTTTCTGCTTTAAAATCAGAAAAAGATATTGAAAATAAAATTGATAAATTTATTGAAAGCAGAGAATTTAATGTATTGATTTTCAGTTTTTTACCAAAAGATTGTTCAAATATGAATGAGATAAAATATACAATTGAAAATTATGAAAAAGAAAGAAAAAGAATGAATGATAAAATTTTTGTTTTTATTATCCGTTTGTGTAGAATTGATAGAGAAATAAAAAAAGAAAAGAATAATAATATTATATTTAATCAAGAAGAAAAGAAAAAAGATTCAAAAGTAATTGAAAGAGAAAAAGAAGAAGAAAATTTAAAAAAATCAAAAATTATACAAAATCAAGATTTAATTTCTCATTCATCAAGTTATTCTCAACTTTTTATAGATAATTTAAATGGAGTTAATGTTTCATTAGTTGAAGTTCTTGAACAATCTAATAGTGAAATTTTTAATAATAAAGTTTTAATAAATATAGAAAAAGAAATTGAAGCAAAAATATTTGATGCTTTTTCAACAATAAATTATGTATTTAAGAATAAAATAAAAGATAAAGAAAATCAAAAATATCAAAGAGAAATTACAGAAAAAATAATAAATGATAAAGAATTTAAAAATAAAATATTATTTTCAATTAAAAAAGAAATTAATAAATTAGATAATGTAGCATTATTATTAATAAAAGATCCTACTTTTTTTAAAAAAGCTCATATTGATTTTATATCATCTTTAAAGAAATATCAAAGTGATTTAATTCAATTATATTTAACAAAAATTATAATTAAATGTGAAAGAGATCATGTATTACCTTTTTTATTAGATAATAATAATTTAAACAATGATATTTTAAAAAATATTTTCAATGAATATTTTAATGATTTAAACTTATCTGAAGAAAAACCTAATTTAGAAATGAATGGTAATGAAGTTCAAATTTTATTTGGAATAAATATTCCAGGAATAAAACTAATTTATGAAACTATAATTCAATATGTTGATAGTTTAAAAGAAGAATTTTTATTAAATGAAGATATTATCAGGAATTATCAAATAAATAATGAAGATTTTGATATTATTAAAAATAATTATATTACTCAACAAAATATACTTATTAATAAAATTGCTTCTGAATTTCAAAAAAATAAATTATTTTATTATTTAGAAGAGACAAATAAAATAAATAATTTACCCAATGATGTTATTCAAAAAATTATAAATGATTATTTAATTATCTTTCTTTCAGAAAAATTCAATTGTGATTTTAGTGATTTATTAAAAGTTCTTAATTTATTAATTAAATTCAGATTTAAAAAAGTTGAAAAAGATAATTTCACAAAATATATTTCTAATATTATTATTTGGGTAGAAAGTTATTCAAAATATATATATTCTTTATTGGAAATATTTAAAACAATTCAACAATATAAAAATAATATTTTTGAAATTATATTAAAAATAATTGAAAATAAGGAAATAACTTATGATATTACTCAAAGAAATCAAGAATATAGAAAGGAAGTTAATGAAGCTTTTTATTTAGTATTTGAATCTATAATTCAATCAATTTTTGATACTGAATTTTTCGATAAAATTAATAGTATTGATTATTATAATTTTGTTAGATCATGTAAAAATATTCTTCAATTTGCAAATCAAATTGAAATAAATTTAAGACTTTTTTCAAAAGAGATTTATCAATTAAAAATATTTATTGAAATTGGAGATTATTTAGATGTTGAAAATGAAAAAAACATAAATGAAAATAATAATGAAAATAATAATGAAAATAATAATGATAATAATAATGAAAATATGAATGAAAATAATAATGAAAATAAAAAAAAAAATGAAGAAGTTAAGTATTTCATTGATTTAATTAAAAATGAAAGTAAATTACTTCATAAAAATAATAACTTAGATGATGGAAATATAAATGAAAAATTAATGGATATTTTAGATAAGGAATTTAATTTTATTGATAAAAAATTAAAAGGAAAAAAAAAATATTATGATATTTTAATTTTCATTCTAACTACAAAAATAAATCAATTTCCTAATTCTCAATATAGAAAAAAAATTTTAGAAATTATTTTAAAAGATAATCAAATGCTTATAAATTCACAAGTTATTTTTAATATTATACTAGATAAAGAAATAATAGGTCCAAAAATAGAAAAAGATAATAATAAAGAAATATTAAAAGAAAATTATTTACAGTTTGCATATGAAGAAAATGATTTATTTCAAATTTTTGAAAATTATAAAGATAATATAATTCTAAATGACATTATCCTTTATTTATTTGAATCATATTGTAATTCATACTTTGATTCAATTCAAAAAGAAGAAAATCTAAAAAAAATTCTTTTTGATTTATCTTTAGATTATTTAGATAAAAGTTTAAATTTTATTGATTCAGTTTTAAAAAAAGAAAAAATTCCTAATGAAAACTTAGGATTTTTAATTTCTATTGCTTATTCAAAATGTTATTTAACTAGATTTATCGATATTATTATGGATGATTTAAAATTACAAACTATAGGACCTATAACAAAAATTATGGAAACTATTGATGGATTAGTTAAAAATAAATTTAGATTTGTTTTAAAATTATTTATTCTTAAATTAGTTAGAAGTAAATTAAAAGATTATAATGAATTTTTAAATTTTAATTTCGAAAAATGTGGATTAAAGTTTGCATTAAATAAAGAAGAATTTAAATTTGAAGAAAAAATTGCAAATTTAGATTTTTCTTTTTTGGATTTAAATACTATTGAAATATATAAAAATTATTGGGAAAAATTTATTAACCCTTATCATGCAGGATTTAAAAATATTGACAATAAAGAATTTGTTAAATTAATACAAGAAAATGGATTAGATATTTATGTAAATATATCAATTAATAAAATATTATCGAATTTAATAAAAGCCAATTACATAAATGAAAATAAGGAATTACTTAAAAATTTTTCAACTTTCTCTTTAGATATTATTTCCAAATCATTTCCAAATACCAATGATAAAACTAAAGAATTTATAAAGCTTTTATATGACCCTGAAAAATATACAAAATCATTTTTACCTAACATAAATAATATTTCACAATTGGATTATGAAATTCTTTTACATGCATATAGAATAATATTAAATAATTTAATATTAAAAGAAGATAAATTTTACAATAATTTATTTTCTCCAGAAATAGAAAAAATAATTTCAGAAAATTATATTCCAGGTGATGAACCGAATGAAAATATATGGATAAATTCAATAAATGATATAGAACAATTTTTAGAAGATACTCCATCAACAGGTCAAACACATATGATAGGAGCATATATATGTCCATGTGGTTTATGGTATGATGTAAAAATATGTGGTTTTCCTATGGAAGAATCAATCTGTTATAATTGTAAGGAAAAAATAGGAGGAACAGAACATGTTCCTGTTGATAGAGAAGGACATATGAGAATTTTTAAAGATAAAACTCAATCTGATTATATTCATAAATGGGTTAATGAAATGGGGTGGTTAAACAATCATCCTGATGGTAAGCAACATGTTTTAAGAAGTAAAACTATTGATGAGTTAAAAGAAGATATTAAATCTATTGAAAATGAAGTTCATAAAGGAATTAAAACAGTCAGTCTTGAATATTATAATAAAGAAGATAAAAAAGTAAGGAAATTAAATCAAATTTCTTATAGGCTTTTAAGTTTTATTTTTCATTCTTATTTGTTTTATTCTAAAATATCAGGATTTATTTCTGATAATGATATTAAAGAAAAATATATTCCTAAAAAATCAACAAATATATTTGAAGTATTAAAAATGACATGGAATCATTTAAATAATGCTTTAAAGGCTAAAGGAGTTAATGAAATTCATATTTTCTTGAATTTAATTTATCCTCAATTAATCAAAATATTGCGTGCTGTTCCAATAGTGAATACAAATGAAATAAGAATTAATATAGAAGATAAAGTTAATCAATTAGTAGAAGAAGTAATACAAAATTATGAAGATAATAAAAAAAAATATTTAGAATATAATAATACAATTAATCAAATAGATTTTTCTTCATTAAGAATAATTATGCATGAATCATTATCACCAATGTATTACTCAGAAAATGATTATCCATTTTACAAATATTATATGCTAACCAAATATCCTTCTAAGTTACATTTAGAAGAAGCCTTAAGTTACATTCCAAAGTATAATCAAAAATATCCAATTTTAACAAATATTTTAAAAAATGAAGATATTGTTGAAGCTCTTCAAAATTTATCTTTAATAAATCCTTTTATAAATAATATGATTGAGCAATATTCATATAAAATAACAAGAGAAAAAGCTAAAGAATTAAAAATAGGTGAAGAATTAAGGAAAATTAATAATCCAATATTAAATAAACAATTTGATAATTTTAAATTAGGATGGGAAAAATTTTGTGATTTTTTAATATATAAACAAGAAAATTCAGAAAAGAGAGATGAATTCTTATTACAATATTTATGTCGTCCAGAAATGAAACCTAAAAAAATAACTGAAGAAGATCCAATTGCAAATGTTTTAAATGATGATGGTGAATATCTTTATGGAATGTATATTGCTGCTGCTTATCAAAAATTTACAGAATGGCAAAATAAAATTCTTGGAAATATTATTAGTACTAATATTCAAAATGGTATTTTAAATTACTTTAAAGAATCTATTTCACAAGAAATTTACTGTCAAAATGCTACAAGTAGTGAAATAATATCATTTAATTTAAATAATGGAAATTCTCTTTTTAAAAGTTTAGAAGAAATTATTATTAGTTATTCAAAAAGAAATTGTTTTCATCAAAATAAAACTTTAAATTATTCAAATTATAAAGTTATTACATATGATTTTGATTCAATTGAAGATGAAATAGGTAAAATTATTTTACCTGGAAAAAAAATTTTTAAAGAAGAAGCTCAAAGATTTATTACTTATGGTTTTGAAGGTTATAGAGGAGGAAAATCAACAGTTATTCAAGATTATATTAACAAATATAATCAAATTCCTTTTTCAATAGAACAAAAAAAAATTTTATATGATTTTTCAAATCAACTTTTTGAACGTGATAATTTTCTGTTTTCTCTTCAATTACTTATATTTTATTTAAAAGATGAAAATTATCAAAGTGATTTTTCAATTAATGATGCTATTCAAAAAATTCCAAATTATGTAAAACTAAGTGATGATTGTAAAGAATTTTTCAATATAAATAATACTTTTCAATTAAATATTTTGATTTCTATTTTTGAATATTTTGAATTATTATGTTATCCTCAAATTATAGATAATGTTAATGATGAATATAAAATTGATATTAATCAAGAAGAAATTGATAAAATAAATTTATATTTTGAAGATAATAATAATAAATTGATTTCAAAAACACTTTTAGCTACTATTGTTAGGAAATTTATCTCAAGATTTTTAAGTGGAAAAAGAGGAGAAAATGAAATAAAAGAAGATGAAAATTTGTTATTCTTTATTAGATATAAAGAAGATTTTTGGCCTAAAGAAATTTTTAATAATACAAAATTTAATGAAGAATTCGATCAAATGATTGAATCCTTTTTAGTTAATGTTAATCAAGCTATTAAGTTCTATGAAGTATTAGGTGGAGATAAAGAATTATTAGGAGATAAAAAAGAATTTGAAATTCTTGAAAAAAAGAATAATAATGAAATTAATACTGATGGTGAGAGAAAAAAAGAAATGAATGATGAATTTGATCATGATGAAAATGAATATATTCATTTAATTGAAAAAGAGGATATTGATGTGAAAAAAAAAAAGAAAAAAATAAAAATTCATAAATATTAATTTAAATAATACATACAAATATATATTCATTATTAAAATATATTTAAAAAATTAATAATTATATTATTGTCTAATAATGAAATTGAATCTGAAATTAAAGATATTTCTTCATAAAAAAATCATTATTTTTAAAACAAAAATTAAATTTTGATTCAATGAATAATAATATTTATAATTATATTTTTAATATTTTTCCTTTTAAAAATATCAATGTCAAAAAAAGGTTTATATACTTGATATATATAAATCAGTTTTTTTAATTGGTTATGTTTATACCATCACATCACAAGAGTAAATTTAAAATTGATTCGCATTTAAAAATTATTTTTCAATCAATAAAACAACAGCTGATTTAAATGAATAGCCTGATGAATCTTAAATTAAAAAATAAATTCACATAGTATTCAAGTTAAATTAACAACACATATTGATAAAATCTGATAATTTTTTGATTGCGAAAATACTTTAAAATTTGGTCATTAGTTTAATAAAAAGAAAAAATAAAATTATTGTATTTTGAAAAATTATTATTATTATAAATTAAGTCAAATTGTTCCAATTTCATGCATTAATATGCTTTTTGGATTAAGAAAAAGAAGTATATTTTATTAATAAAGAATTAGAAAATTATTTAAAGGCTGTGAAAATGTTTATGAAGTTGTTATTAAAGTTTTCAATTTAACTTATTTAATGGCATAAAAGAATATTGCCACAGAAAATTATATGGAAGAATATAAAAAAAGTTATCAAAAATTTAAAAAGAGAATGTACTCTTCTTATTCATATTACAAAGAAAGTGGAAACACTGATATTGAATAAATATTTAGAAGATAAAAATAAGATTTTAATTTATCTATGAAAATTCTTTAAAATATGGTATGATTATATAATTATTTTAATTGGATAAAGCTTTTTATTATTAACAGTCAAATAGAAACACCATTCTTCAAAATAAAAAGATTTTAAATTATATAAGCATAAAAATTATTTTGAATTTCAGTAAGTTATATTAAGATATAATTTTTTAAAAATATTTAAATTTTAAATTATTATGTGAAAAAAAAATAAAAATGATTGGTAAAATAATGATATTATTTTCTCTTGTGATTTTAATTATATCATATATCATTTATGATGCAAATCAAAAATTAAAATCACAAATACCTCAATTTGAAGAATTAAAAGAAACAGGAATGGAAAAAAGGAAATGTAAAAGAATAAACTCAGATTATTCTTTTGAAGATATTTTTCAATTGAATGATGAATTTATTATAGCATCAACAATATTTGATGATATATATGAATTTAAATATTATAATGAATATATGACAAAAGGTAAAATTTTTGCCTTTAATTTAAAAACTGAACAATTGTTTGAAATTCCTATAAAAAATTTTCCAAAAACAATTTCATTTTCTCCTTTAGGAATAGATATTTTAAATAAAGAATTTTTATTTGTGATTAATCATAATGGAACACCAAAAGGAAGTAATGATAGAATAGAAATATTTAAAATACATTTATCAGGTGAAAAAGGAATTGAATTAACATATGAAAAAAGCATAATATTACCAGACAGATATTTTGGAACTTTAAATGCAGTTGCTGCAATAGATTTAAATAGTTTTTATTTTACAACATGGAAAGTTTTTTCTTTACCTTTAAAACCTTCAATTTATGAAAAAATACTTTATAAAATAAAAGAAATTCTTAATATGATTTTACTTTCATATAACATAAAAGGAAATTATGTTTATTTATATGATGAAGGTAAAATTTCTAAACTTGAAGAATCAGGAGCAATATTTACAAATGGAATTGTATATGATTCAACTAATAAATTTTTATTTGCTGTTAGAACAATTGAAAAAGATATTCTAATATATAAAATTGCTGATTCTGGAAAAGAAGGAAGTAGAATTGGTAGTATTAAGACTCCGTATAATGTAGATAATATTTTTTTTAAGGATAATACATTATATTGTGGAATTGGTTCTAATCTTCATATGGTTGAAAAAATTAAAAGTGCAATTAAAGAAAAGGGAAATGCAAATGATATTTCACATTTTTCTGGTTTTATGGAAATTTCTTTAAATCAAGGAAACAAGATTACTGATATTTTATTACAAGATAAATTTAAATGTGTTAGTTCAGGAATTAAAGTTGGAAATAAGACTATTATGTCTAGTTTCGCTGATAAAGGTTTATATGTTTGCCAAGAAAAATAACTTAAATTATTGTTAAATTTTTTATTTAAATTGAGTAAACTCCTTATTTAGCTTAATTCTTTTTTTTAATTATATTATTTTTTTATTTGTAGAAAAGAAATTTAAAATATTAATTTTGTGAATTGAATTTATTAACTAATATATTTAACTTTAATTAAATTATCTCACTCCTTAAATTATCTTAAAAAATAATTCTTAATTATATATTTTCATTTTTAAGGAAATTTTAAATTCTTTATTCATCAATTAAAGATTTAAGAGAGTTATCCTTAGAGAAATTATTATTTTCATTAATTGAAATAATTGACTTCTCAAAATTTCTTGTATTCTTAAGAAATTAAAAATGATTTATTTTTTCCTTTTTCTTATTTCTCTCACATAAGTAATTTCATTTCTTAATATGTTCATTATTGATTAATATATTTTGATTTTTTTCTTTTTTCAAAAAGAATTATAATCACATAATCTTTAATTATAATTTTTTTACCTTTTTTTTTTCTCTTTTTAATTTCTTCTTTATTCAAAAAAAATTTTTGATAAATATCCAGAGTGTAAAATTCACACAATCATTATCTTTAGTTTCGAAAAATATGAAATGAAATTGAATCAATTAAGTTCTTTTTATTTATTTAGGAAAAATATAGATTTTACTTAATCCTTCTAAATTCATATTCATTAAATTATAAAAATGAATCTCTGAAAATATTCTCTTAATTTCATTCCATATTTTTAAAAATTTTTATTTTTGATGACTAAAAACTTTTTTGACACAAATATTTAAAAGTTCTGTTAGAAAGGTATAGAAATAAACTGAAATCTTAATAGTTATATTATCCAAATAATCTTTGATATTGACTCTTTCATTCTCCTTTTTATACATTGAAGTTTTAAACTTTACTTTTTATTAACCTTTATATAACATTGTTTGATTTACAAAACAAGAGTTAAATACTTTAATAAGGTTTAAAATAAATCAATCATAAAAAAGAGTGAATGTTATCCCAATGTTACAATTTTAATCTTATAAATGAGTATAATTAATAATCTATTTTTAATCAGTTGTTTGATGATAATATATTATCTATTTTTTATTTTAGATAAGTGAAAATATAATCAAAATAAATTTAAAAAATATATGTAAATTCTTTAAATTAATTGATAAAATAAATATAAAAAACTTGATTGTTAAAATAAATGTTTATGATTTTTTTATTTTAATTAATTTATTAATTTACTTTGTTTTTATATTACTTGATGTCATTAATGAATATGTTTATTGATTAATCTTATTAACAAATTATAAATAAAATAACCATAGTTAATAAAAGTTCAAGAATATAGGAATATAATATTTTTTAATTTAAAAGACATAATAGATTAAAAGAAATTTTTACATCACATCAAATTTATTAACTTTCAATAAATTAATATATATAATCAATATAAAATTAAATATAAGAAGTTATATACCTTTAATTTACTAATAATAATTATATTCATAATTTATGAATATTTTTTAAATAGAAATATTAAAATATTAGAAATAAAAACTTCAAAGAAATTTCTTTTTGAAATTTTATTTTAAAATTTTCTTTGAAATCCTAATATAAAAAAATAAAATAAATGTAAAGATAATTTTAAATATAACTGAGATATTTAAACAAAGAAATAAATAATCATGCAATATTGAAAATATATATCTATAACAAATATTTTATTAAAATATTTTCCTAATTTTTTTCTATAAAAAATGAGAAGGACAAAATCATTTTATCAAGCAGACGCTGAATTTGATATAATTCAAAAAACAAAAAATAATAAAACAAATTTTAGAATAAATAATGCATATGATGATTTAGAAAATCAATTGGATAATACACAAGCGAATTCTTATTTATCAGGATTAGTAAATGAAATAAAAGAAACAATGTTAAATGTTGATGATAATATATTTAACCAAATAAAACAATCAAAACAGAAAAAAAATTCAGATTATATTCTTTCAGTAAATTATTTAGGTGGAAATAAATTAAAAAAAGTAGCAACATTAAATAGGACAACAACATTATTATCAAATAGAAGTGGAAAATCAACAAAAAGTAAAAGAACTTATTGTCCAAAATTAAATAGAATAAATACTAGACATAATTCAAGTAAAAGTAATAAAAATGGTTCTAAATCAAATAGAACGAATACTAGACATAATTCAAGTAAAAGCAATAAAAACGGTTCAAAATCAAATAGAACGAATACTAGACATAATTCAAGTAAAAGTAATAAAAATGGTTCAACTTCAAGCAGAATGAATAATAGACATTTATCAAGTCTAAGTAATAAAAATGGTTCTAAATCAAATAGAACAGTTAAAAAAAATATTCATTTTGAAAATAAAAATAATTTACCAAGAAATTTAAGTCTTGCTAAGGATATTCTTTTAAGAAAAGAAAAAGAAAAATTAAATAAAATTACTTCTGATAATAATGAAAATCCACAAAATTTATCATTTATTGGTTTAAGACATATGAATTCAATAAATGCTTTTACAAAAAAAAGTTCTTTTAAACCAAAAGAAATAAAAAGATTGAGTTTTTTTATGAATCCATCACCAAATTTTTTAAAACCAGTTAGAACATCAACAATGAATAAAAATCCAAAATCTGTTAAATTTGATATTCCAAAAAGAACAAGTACTTTGTTTGAAAAAAACAAACCAAAAAAAAATATTAATAAAAATGCTAGAAGATGGAGTGAAATAAAAGATAGAAGAAAAAGTACAAGAGAAAATAATTTATTTTCTTTTTTTCAAAGACCAGAATATTTTGAAGAACCTAAAAATAATTATCAAAAAAATATAAATTTATCTTCTAAAAGATATTCTTCTGTTAGTATACATAATGATAATGATAATAATGAAGAATTATTTAAAATTAGTCAATTATCAAATAAAAATATATTACAATTAAATGAAATTTCTCGTTCAATGAGAAAAAGTATTTGTTTAACAAATAATTCAAGTGTAAATTTTAAATTAAGTGATTTAGATAAAAAAAACTTTCTTCATGATGAAGATTCCTCACAAAGTTCAAATGGAAGTTCAGAAGAAAAAAATAAAGAAAAAGTAGATGAAGAACTAGAAATAATTGATAAAGAAAAATATAGAGAATTACAAAGAAAAGGAACAGTATATGATTCATTAGATGAATATAATGATGATGATATATCTACTTTCTTTATTCATCCTGATTCTGAAATTTTAAAAATTTTAGATTGTACAGTAACTTTTTGTGTTGTATATAATTTAATTGAAATTCCTTTTTTTTTAGGTAGTAATGAAATTTATTGTAGAATTGGTAATTATTTTTCTTTTTCTAATTTAATTGAATTATTAATTGATTTAATATATTTTATTGATTTTGTTGTTCATTTTTTTGTTGGATTTTATAATAAAGAAGATGTTTTACAAACAAATTTAATAGATATTATTATTCATAATTTAGAAGGATGGTTTATTATTGATTTAATGGGTGTAATACCCTTTAAAACTCTTTTTTCTATTTATGATACAAAATGTCAAGATATAAGTTTTTTAAGTTCTTATAAATATCAAAGCCAATTTTATTATTTATTTATTTGCTTTAGATTATTGAAAACTTTCAGATTACATAAAAATAAATTTTTACAATATTGTGATGAAATTTTAGATAAATACGAACATTATAATAATTATTTAAGTTTTTATTTAGGTTTTATAATTTTTTGTATAACAATCCATATTGTAACTTGTTTATTAATTTTTATAGGTAGGAATGATTATCCAAGTTGGATAATTTATTTTAATTTTTCAGAGTATAATTTTCCTAAATTATATTTTATTGGAATTTATTATATCATAACAACAGTAACTACTGTAGGTTATGGAGACTTAACTTGTATTACACCAAAAGAGAAAATATTTGGAATTTTAGTTGAAATTGTTGGTATTATTGCTTATTCTTGGGTTGTTAGTTCAATTAGTAATTATGTTAAAAGTAAAAGTGATGCTGAAGAAGAATATTTTAAAAAATATCAAATTTTAGAAAAAATAAAAATGACTTATAAAGACTTTTCTGATGATTTATTTGAAAGAATTGATAGATATTTAAAACATAAACAAAATAATGAAGAACAAGAAAAAAATTTAATTGAAGAACTTCCTATTTCTTTAAAAAATACTCTTGTTTATACTATGTACGAACCTATAATTCAAAATTTTATTTTTTTTAAAAATTTTGATAATAAAGATTTTATAGTTAAAGTGATATTCTGTTTCAAACCAATTTTGGCAATAAGAAATGATATTTTAATTAAAGATGGAGATTTTGTTGAAGATATAATTTTTGTTAAAAGAGGTAAATTAAGTTTAGAATTATCAATAAAATTAACACCAGACAATCAAGAACAAGACAATAATAGTAATAAATTAAATATGGTACATACAAATTATACAAATCAAAATATAAATCAAATGAAAACTCAAACAACAAAATTAGCAAATTTTATGAATAATATGATATCAAATGAAGAAGAATCAGAAGAAGAAGAAATAATAGAATATCAAAATTTTAAAATATTAGATATAAGAAAAAATGAACATTTTGGTGATGTATTAATGATTTCTAATGAAAGAAGTCCATTAACAGCAATAGTTAAATCTAGAAAAGCAGAATTATTTTATTTAAATAAAAAAGATGCTCTTGAAATTTCAACAAGTTATCCTCAAATATGGACTAAAATTCAAAAAAAATCAGTATTTAATATGAAACAAATAAAAAGATTAATGGCAAAAGTAATTAAAATATTTCAAAATACATATGGAATATCAAGTAGAAAAGATGAAATAAGTAATTCTGATATATCAAAATCAGAATATGAATTACAACCAATTCCAACAATGTCAGAATATAATGAAACAAATCTTGATAATAATAATAATTATCGAAATAAATATAGTAATAATAATATTCATGATGAAATTAAAAATTTAAAAACTATTGAAGAAGGTACTTATATTGAAGATGAATCAGAAAATTCAAATTCTGATATTTCTAAGTCTAAAATTTCAAATACATTAACTCACAATTTAGAAAGTATAAATGAAACTGATTCAAGTAATTTTAATAATAAAAAATCTAATAGAGATAATTTAACTATTAAAATGGAAAAATGTTCAAATAGAAATATAGATTTTTCTGATGTTTTTTCTATGAATTCTAAAAATTTTTTATCAGGAAGAAGTCTTTTAACTCCATATAAACCTGAAGAAATTAATATGGAAATTTATCCAAATGAAAAACAAAATTTTATGGAATTTAAACATTCTGAAAATTTTAATAATATAAATAATGATTATTTTACAAATATATATAACAATAATTATAATGAAAATTATAATAATAATATAAAAATTTCAATAAATAATAATAATTTATCAATGTGTTCTACTGAAATTTCTTTTTCAATAAATAGTAAATATGAGAATATTGATGAATTAAGTGATTATAGATATTCTAAAACTCCAAAATTAAGAAAAAGAATAAAATCTTTATTAAAAGATCCAGAATTTGATAATGACTTTGTATATAGTAAATATAAGTCAAATAAAACTATGTTAAAAAATTCAAATATATCAATTAATTCTCTTAATTTACCACTTCGTAAAAAAACAATTAAAAAAAGTGGTTCTCAAGATTTAAAAGATAAAAGAAGAAAAAATCAACATGAAAAAAATAGAAAATCAGAAAATGATATAACTTTAACATCTTTGAAAAATAATCCTAAAAATCTTTTAAATATGATTCATGAAAAAAATAATCAAGATTCTATTAATTTAAATGAACCTCCAACTTTTACTGAATTGATTCAAAATTTTTTAGATAAAGAAAATTTAACAAACAATAAAGAACTTCAAGAACAAAAAGTAGAATTAAATAAAAAAATTCAGAATATAAGAAGTATGAAAGAACAAAGTAGAAATGTTTTGAAAAATAAATTGGCTAGTTGATTGTTTTTTATTTTGATTATAATAAATTCTGAGAATAAAATATTATATGTTAATTATAGATAAATAAAAAAAAGTATGAAGTGAAAAATAATTAAATTTGTTGTATAAAAAAAATAAGTTTTATAATGAAGATATATCTTTAAATGCTATTTTTAATTTAAGATATTTAGTAAGATAGTAAACAAATATAAATAAATAATACATATTTTATTTCTTTGAATCACTTAGAAAAAAAAATATTTAATTTTTGCTTCATCAATTTGAATATTTATTTCTTATATTTCTGAAATTTGTTAAAGAATTTTCTTATTATCATTTATATCGCAATCTGAATTTTCAAACTCTTTATTAAATTGAAACTCTTAGCTTTCTTTGAATTTTTTATTTTTTAATTTATTTTTATTTTTTTTAGGATAAATATATATTAAAAAATTTAAAATTTTCTGGTTTTTTTTTAATTATTTTTTTTTTTCCAAAATGATTTAAAAAATTATCAAAAAAAATAAAAAAAAATAATAATTAAATGATAAATAAATTATGAAAAAAAATATTTAATCACCATTTCAAAAAAGGATCTTCTTCAGGATCAATTTCTTTTGCTTCTGTATCGGTATCAACAATTTCAATACCTTCAATTTCATTTTTTTTATCTTTTTTTCTTCTAGGTTGCTTTTCTTTTTCTAATTCTTTTTCATTTCTTTCTTTTTCCATAATTTCTTTTTTTTTCTCAAAAGCTTCAAACAGTTTTTTATTAGTTTTATCATTTGAATAATAAACCAAATCATAATAATCATTTAATTTAGGAATAAAAGGAGCATCAATTAAAGAATCTTCTATATTTTTCCAATTAAAGTCATTGAATAATCTATGATCAATAATATCTTTAACACCTCTTCTTAAACAACCAAATCTTTTTTTAGGATCAGGATTTAATAATTTCTTAATTAAGCTCTTAACATCTTTATCAATAATTTTAGGAAATTTTAATCTATTTGTAATTATATTTTGATAAACTAACATAGGATCATGAGAATGAAAAGGATCAACTCCAACAATCATTTCATATAATATTACTCCAATTGCCCAATAATCAATACTTTTATTATATCCTTTATTAAGGATTAATTCAGGTGATAGATAATTTGGTGTTCCACATAATGTATATGTTAATTCATTATTTTCTAGTTTTTTTATTAAAGATATATCTAATAATGTTAAATAACCATTCTCTTTTATTAATATATTTTCTGGCTTTAAATCGCGATATATATAATTAAGACTATGAATATAATTTATTATTTGTAAAATTTGAGAAAAATAAAATTTGGATTGTTCTAATGAAAATGATTTTTGCTTTTTTAATAAATTTCTAAATGTTCCTCCTGGAATAAATTCAAATAAAAATCCTAAATACCTAGGATCATGTGTTGATATTCCTATTATTGTAGGAAGAAATGTAGTTTCTTGAAATTGTTTATATAACTCTATTTCATTATGTAACTTTTCTTGTAAATTTAAATCAAGAATTACTGATTTTTTAAATACTTTTAAAAAATATATTTTTGGATTTTTTTTCTTATTTATAAAATGATAATGACCACATCTTCCTAAACTTATATATTTATCAATTACAAAATCTCCCATGCTAAATTTTAATTTTTCTAAAGGAGTATTATGTAAATAATTTTCTACCATAAATAAAATTAATTTATTATTTTATAAAAAAAAATATATTTTATTAATTAAATAAATTTTAACAGAATAAATTATATTGATGATTGTATATTTTTTCTTTGATTGTCGAAATAATTCAATGTTTTTGTTAATTCTAAATAATCATTATTATAATAAAAAGGAACATATTTTTTCTCATAATTTATATTTTGTTTTTTTTTCGGTAAATAAGTATCTGTATTTAAATATAAATCCTTTACTTTTATTTTTTCATTATTATTAATCAATTGAGTCTTTTGTTTTTTTATACGATCAATTATATTTGAATTTTGTCTTTTATTAAATGTATCTAAATTATCATTTAATTGCTTTATCTTTTTACTTAATTCAAGACTTTGCCTTTCACTTATTGAACAATTATTTTTTCCATTTTTTTTATTATTTCCTAAATCACTAATATAACTAATAATTCTTTTGCTTTTTAAATAATCATTTGAATCAAATTTTGGTTCTATTTTATATACTTCATTATGTCTTGAAGAAATTGGTTTATAAACACTACTATTATTATTTTGATTGTTATTATTATTTTTATGAAATTTTTGCCCAATTATATTTATTATATTATTGTTAAGATTAAAAGTATTAATTTTTTTATTTTTATTAATTACAGAACTTTTTTCTGAATTTTGATTTGATAATATTGAATTATATTTAGAAGGATTATAAATTGAAGGATTAGTTTGATCTAAATTTAAAATACTTTTCATAATTTTTTGATGAGTATTTTTACTTACTAAATTTACATAAGGTGTTACTTTATTTTCTTTCTTCATTTTATTTTGAATTATCCCTCCATATAATTCATAATTTGTAGGAATTCTATTATAAATTTGTTTTTTAGGATTAAAAGTATTTTCAATTTCATTTGAAAATCTTATTTTATTTTCTTCATTCTGAGTTAAATTATATTTATTATTCAATATATTATTACTTAATGAGAAATCCATAAAATCTTGAATTGGAAAATTATCAGTGTTTATTTTCAAAGATGCTCTAATATAATTTTGTTTTTTAGGATAAATTTCATTAATTATTTTTTGTTTTCTATGAAATTCATCTAATATTTTTTCAGGACTTAATTCTTTTGTATTGGAATTACCAATTGTAAAAGAACGAATTGTTTTTGTTTTTATATTATTATTATTTAAATTATTATTATTTTTTATATGAATATATTGACTTTTTATAATATTTTGATTTATTTTTTTATTATTTAATGATTTTGATAATTTAATATTATCTCTATCTTTTGAATTAGATTTCCATTGAATTCCTTTATTATCAATATTTATTATATTTTGAGGTTTTATAACAGGTTTAGAAGTTATAGGTCTTTTTATTTTTTCTTCAAACATTTTTTTTTTTTTTTCTGTGGCACTTCTTTTTCTATATTCATTTAATAAAAGATTTTTATCATTATTACTTGATCTATCTGTAAATGAAATATAATTATTAATTTTATAATTGATATCATAATTAAAATCATCTTGAAAAAATTCAGGATGTTTCATTTTAAATAAATTTTTTCCTTGAATATAAAAAGGATGACATTGAATTTCTGCAATTTTTATTCTTTTATTAGGATCATTTACCAAAATCCTTTTAATTAAATTTTTAGCAAAGTTAGAAATAAAAGGAGGATAATTAACATTGCAATTAATAATTTTTTTAAACAATTTCCTATTATCAGAATCTTCAAAAGGTAAATAACCACAAATCATAGCAAATAAAATAATTCCAGTACTCCAAATATCATTCTTAAATCCATTATATTTTTTACCACTTACCATTTCAGGAGAAGCATAACAAGGGCTTCCACAAGGAGTTTTTAATAAACAATTATTATTATAATAATTCGATAAACCAAAATCTATTATTTTTAAAATATCTCCTTTTCCTAATAATAAATTTTCTGGCTTTAAATCTCTATGAACTACTCCTTTCGAATGAATATATTCTAAACCTTCTATTAATTGATAATAAAAAAAACTTGCTTCTTTATCATTTAATTTTTGCTTATTTACAATATAATTAAATAATTCTCCATTTTCACAATATTCCATTATTATATAATGTTTTTCTAAATCTTGGTATATGTCATATATTTTTATTATGTTTCTATGAGAAAAATTTTTTAATAGGGTAATTTCTCTTTTCACTCTTTGTAAATCTTCTTTATTTATTATTTTTGATTTCTCTAAAATTTTTATTGCTACTTTTTCATGAGTTGACTTTTTAATTCCAAGCTTAACTACACTGAAGGTTCCTTTTCCTATTGTTTGTTTAATGTCATATTCTGATAAAATTTTTAAATATGATTGAGATTTATAAATAGATGTCATTAAAAAATTAAATTTAAATAATTGAAAAAAATATTATTCAATAATGATGATTAATAAAACAATTACTTTTTAATATGTTAAAGAAGGTGA
>JAEEGL010934708.1_pt1 | contig 20172 bp, 22 predicted proteins | sample 9134231 | NCBI WGS metagenome assembly JAEEGL01 (sample SAMN16246548, study PRJNA631951) | gut metagenome | biome: gut microbiome; feature: rumen; material: fiber-attached | host: Bos | place: Iran: Karaj | collected 2018-10
ACCTATCAAAGTTAAATACGTCTTAGTTCGTCCATTTTCTTAGGCACAAAGTCGACGTCAACACGGGACACACCATTCTCATCTACACAATGATAGAACTTATTGCTACCAACGTCAAACTTTGCAGTATCGGGAACGTTGTTCTCACCATACTTGTTCTTCATATGAATCCACCAGGCAGAAAGCTTAGCTTTAGCCTCGTTTTTAGAAGCAAGAGCCGCCTTAAAGTACATTTCACGATTCAACTTCTGGTTCTCGTTCTCAATGGGAGGAAGTGAATCAAGAGCGGTAGGATCGCAAGCCTGCTCGGCATTATCCAGCTCATTGTTGATAACTATGAAAGCTTTGGCATCTTCATCATCAACTACAAGATCGCTAATGAAAACACGCTTGAGGGCACAATCAGCGCAACTGTGAAAAACTGTAGTCATATTATTCTCCTTTTCAGACTAGTATTCAATTTCATCATTATATTTGTTATGTGTCTATTATTTTACTACTTTATATAAGCTATTCTTCCAATCTATAACTGTAGTTTTAGCATTCATATCGTGGAATGCTTTAAGTGATTTATTCAAGAAGTCCGATGTAAGACGCTGTGAACCAAGTCCACAGTTTTTAAGTCCCATCCTTCGATACAATTCTCCAACACATTTCCAACAGAAGTTATCACTCATACAGAAAATAGGAGATCTTACTTCAACATGCTTTCCTATAAAAGACTTCATGTTATCAGGTGTAATGACAATAAACTTCTCAGGATTATCAGGATCCCTAGCATAACGCCATTTAATCTCATTAAGATTATTAGGTGTAACATCTATTCCTAAAGTATATTTAGTTCCGCAATCATCTTCTGTAACTATTTGAGACTGGAATGCTACAGCAAACTCCTTAGTTTTAGCACCACCTTTCTGGGTGTTAACTGCACGAGCATAAACTCCAGAAATTCCCTGATTAGTAATAAGTGTCTGTTCAGTAGGATCGATTCCATCTCCATAAGCGTGGGTCGTTATTTCATTTTTTCCAGTAACGATATTCTTAATAACACCAGTTGCTATATAACAGTTTTTGAAAACATTACCAAACTTAGGTTTACCACCTTTAGCAAACAAAGCCCAAGATGGATCTTCTGCTGCATGCTCTTTATACCAGTTTTTTGCAAAATCCAATGCAGGCTTTTCTATCTCATTATTATATCTAACAGCATCGTTGTTTATAATTATATCCTTATGCTCATTACATAATTTTATGTAATAGTCTTTTATTTCTTTAGGAGGCATAACTATATTTTCTGAAGCAGCAGGAACTATAAGTTCAGTAAAGTTATTAAGCCAAACTAAACGAGTGTGAAATTTACCAAGTTCTGATCCATCAATACGTTTCATAAGAAGCTCGTCGATTAAATGATCGTGAAATTTAGCCCAGTTACCATCATTCAAAGTTTGATTTAAAAATTCTATTTTACCATTAAATGCTGGCTGAACTGTTACAAGATTAAATATGTAACGTCCAACAGTCGTATTCATATCCTCTTTGATACAAGACATTTGTCCTTTATGAACTATAAGAGGATCTGAGGGATCAAACAATGCTGGCTGAACTGTTTTCTTACCACCGTTATTTATAATCTTTTTATTGAACAGAGTGTATATATCAGACGAAGTTATAGTCTCTCCATCAAGTGAAAAAAGAAACGGTTCTTTGTTTTCGTTATTTATCATATCGAATACCTCATGGAAATGTTTAGCTATTACAAAAAATAACCGAGAGGTTTCCTCTCGGTTTATTATCCATCAAAATACATTCATTCTATTTCTCATCTCTTCAACATAATCTGTTTCCTCTTTTACAACCAAACGTTTGGGTATATACGTTTTATTAACGAATATATTGAGTATTTCCTGTTCATCTTTCTGAGCTGAAGCTATAAGCCTTCTAGCTGAATCTGCAAGCAAATCGGCTGTCTGTCTTGCCATCTGCTCTACAGTATCAGTTTCTTTATAGATAGCTTTCGGTTTAGAATCTAGTTCTACATCACCGTTAGCGATATCTATAAGTTCTTTAGACATTCCGTTCATTATTTCCTCCTAAACACTTTGATATTCCAAGCTCTCGAATACTGCTATATTTCTCTCCGAAGGTTCAATCCCCATTCGCTTACAAAGTCTTATCCTAAGATAATGCTTTATATAAGTAAAGATGAAGTTTGCTATTGATGAAAGCAAGTTGTTAACGATTAAAACTACTGCTATCTTCATCATCTCATTCATCTTTATCTTGTTGAGGAAAATTGTCCCTATAACCAGGAAAAATCCTGATATTGTCTGATATGGAACAGCTTCAATCAATACAGTTTTAGCTCCTCTAGTTTCTGAATAGACTGGTGTCTTTCCAGATTCCATCTTAGCTTTCGTTAATTCACACTGACGTTTGAAGTCTTCCAAATCTTTCTTCTTGTACAAAAACAGATAATACAAAATTCCACCTCTATAATATTACTCTATATTATAGATATACAATTCAATTTTCATTTTAAAGTTAAACTAACCGTTAAATTATATATTCATTTTTATGAAATTTAGTTTAAGGAGTTTAACATGGCTAAAAACAACAAGGAACATTGGATCAGGATCGTCAAAAAAGAAAAAGATGGTCCTACTCTCAAATTCAAACTCCCGAATGGCGAGACCAAGATCGAAAAGACGATCTGGAAAGAGTTTGAGAAGATCTACGAGATCCGTGATGGGGAGCCCTATCGCGGATATATCCGCAAAGACTATGCCGAAAAGGCGAGAATGGCTAACGACATATACGCGCAAGCTATGGTTAACTTCATGCGCGCGTCAGCCATTGGAGAAGATCCTAAAGATGAAAAGCTTCTCAGTGAGAAAATACAATGTATATATTTGATGTATCAATACATCAAAGACGCTGCGGAGCTTCTTGGGATGTCAGAAGGAGAATCTGTAAAAACTTTCCGGGACTACATGGAAATTTCTTTCAACGCTCTTGCTGGAGCTGGAGCCGTCTTCAACACCAAAGCTTTCGATTCAATGTTAAACGAGGAGAATCTTAAGAAAATGGAGAAAGCTCGCGAAGAGAAAACAAAAAACGTAGAGGCGTAGTCTTAAAAGAACCGGGGAATGTTCCCCGGTTCTTTTTTATTGAGCATACATAGCAAGACCAAAGTTCTCATCAGAAAGTCTATCCATCATCTTACGAAGCACGTATGCTAGCATAGGATAAAGATAAAACTGATTTTGATCGAGTATACTAAGATCATTAAACTCATCAATATTATCACGCAAAAGATATATTCTTGAAAGAATACTATCTTCTTTTCTATTAACGTAAAGACCTATAGTCTCACAAATCAAATCGACCATATCGTTATATACATTAACCGATATATCCTTTACACTACGATTCTCACATCCTTCCCAGAACATGTACTTCATAAGACACTTAGGATACATAGGAAGGCACATAGAATTATAGACTGGACTTGGGTCTAAAGTTACAGTACCATAAAGGTTTAAAGTACTTGCTATAGTTACACGTGTAACAGGGGCAGGAATAAGATGCCTGTACAAAAGCCTTGAGGTAGTTTGGTTTTCAAGAGCATAGAAAATAGTTTTACTATACATATGCTCTAAATCTTCTTGAAGCTTAGTAACATATCTTATCTTACCATTTATATTAAAGAAAAGTTTAGTCCTAGTTATGAACTCTATAAGCATTCTGTCATACATAAGACATCCGTGCCAAGAGTCATAAATATTAAGCTTTGGAGGTTCAAGCTTCTTTCCTGTTCCAGTCCTAATATAAGGAATCTCTTCAATACGAGCTTCCTCAAGAGGAACCCCAGTTTCATCTTTTATAACAGCAGTGTCATATCTTAAGATGTAAGTGTTTTTGTCTTTATTATAAAAGTTCTCATTATACACTTCAGCAAGCTTAACATAAATTTCTTCCATCTTCTCAAGAGCATGATATTCTTCTTCTTTAAAGATGGTTCTAAAACCTTTACCTACGTGAGAATAAACGAAGATGTTAGTTTCTGTAACAACAGCTTCCAATTCTGAAAGTGTTTCTGATGCATTCTCTTCAACTAACTGATAAGAAATTTCATAAGCCGAATCATCTTCTATTGATGACTTAGTTACATTAGTAATTCTGTAAAGATTACGTTTGTTCATTGTCATCATAATAAAATGATCGTTCACTAAAGGCTTAATGGTTTTAGGAAGAATCTTAGCAGTTCCTTCACCTAAAAGATCAGTCTTACCTTCTTCATAATTAACACTAACATTCAAAGCATCTTGACAAATGATTATAAAATCCTTTATCTTCCTAAAAGACATTTTGAGTAAGTTAGTAGTTCCTATATTACCAGTGTTTATAGTATAATCATTCCTAGCTGTAACATTCTGGGAATAATAAACTACTTTGGTAGTTATAGCAGTAAGACGAGAAAGTGGTGTATTTTTTACATCTATCTTATCTTGAATAAAAGCGTTACCTATACGTTGCTCGGTCTCGTGAGCCGAAGTAAGCATAGAATCTTCGCCATGACGAGCAGCATTAGCATCTCCAACTCTAAAAGCTCCAGTTTCCTTGAAATATGGCATATCACTTCTCCTTAATCATTTTCTTTAAATCCGAATTTTTTGTATAGTCTTAGTGCAGGTTCATTAGTTTTAACTACACTAACAGAGAGGTCTTTGTTTACAGCAGTAGCACGTTCCTCAGCAATTCCAAGAAGCTGAGTAGCATACTTTTTACCTCTACATTTTGGAGTTACATAAAGCTTAGAAACGTGATAATTTTTCTTTTTATCTTCAAATGATATAAATCCTTCGATAGTGTTATCCACTAATAAGAGAACAGTACCATCAAGTTTATCTATCCAAAGCTTAGCTATCTCATCATCCTTACCAGGAGAGTTAATTCCTTTAAGGATTTTATCAAGTTCTTCTTTTGAGTAATAACCTTTTAGATAGTTATATTCCTCATTAAGGAAATCAATGCATATTTTCTTAAATCTATCATAGTTAGATTTAGTAAAATACACATCATCTGTAGAATCAAGAAAATAAAAAATAGCATCAGATGCACGTTCATGTTCTTTATCAAAGTCTTTCACAGGCTTTATAAGCTTTTCTAGATACTCTGGATCTGATTGAGAATTAGCACTAGCAGATTCAAATGAACGCGAATATTTATCTATATCTATTATTATGGGGTTTGCACCCTCTTGAGAGATAGTTAATTTCATAATAATCTCCAGTCATTTGGATGTCAAAAATTAATATCTATGAAGTTAAACCTATATATATATCGACGTATATATTATATTAGTGATAAAGAGTGTGGACTAATATAAATTAAATCCAAATCACACTCGAAGGAGTTATACTATGGAAAAGTACAATATGAATAAACTTGAAGGATCTGTCTTTCAGTGGGATCTGACCTGCCTGGATGAGACTGGGCAGGAGAGAATGATCTTCTTCTCAAACAATGGATTTGGCGACGACGCTGCTTATGTGTTGTTGCGGGCCCTTTGTGAGAAGGGTGTCGTTGACATACATGCCAAGTGGTGGTATATCGACGACAGGGATATCCCCGTCGCGAAAGACGGAACGTGGGACAACTTCATTGGAGTCAGATCCAATGGAGTTGTTGTAGTAACAGGGCCAATGGTGGTCCAGCACCGCGAGTTCCTCGAGAACTTCGCGGTGAAAGTGGCTTAGAAAGCAAAAAGAAAACTGCTAGGAAGGTTCGTTGGAAACCTAGAAAGTTTTCTACCGGGATAAAGACCCGGTTCTTTTTTATTTAGTCTTGTATATATTTAATATTCTGAATTTAAAGGTGTAAATCTAGAAACCACCTTTAAGAGTTTCTAGAAAGGAGATTACTATGAACGCTTCTTTTTGGATTGGGATTTTTGTTGGATTTTCATTTGGATTGTAGCTATCATTCCATATCACGCTAAGCGTCGGCTATATCATAGGCAGTATATATAAAAAGTGTTCCAAATACACAAAAGACGCAATTGAGAAGGCTGTCATGAAAAGCTTCATGGAGTAGAACTCTAAAAAAGAACTCAGGGATATCCCTGAGTTCTTTTTTCAAAGAATTGTTTTACTTCTCATCTGACATGGAACGAATCCTGTTCAGGTTAGCCTTCTCAAGATTATCGAGGTTAACCTCAATCTTGAACGGCTGGTTGTTTGAAGTGAATCCGATACACTGTGCAGTATTCTTGGCCTGGTCAAGGCTATCGATCTGCATAACGACCGGATTTGACATCTTCTCCTGTGACTTAAGAATCACAGGCATTGCAATTTCTGCTTGTGCGCGCATATTGCTACTCCTTTACATATTTGTATCACTTAAATGTGATATATAAACTATTTTTTTATCGTTATTTAGCATAAATGCGATAAGTAACTTGCCTTGAACTTCCTTCCTCTGAAAGGTCAACGAGTGAAGAAGTAATCTTGGTAAGAAGCTCAGCGCCAGCAAGCTCGAGACGATTATTATCATCAGCATTCGGAAGATCAGCTCCAAGAACAAGACCAATCTCACTCATGCTAGCTCCAGCAATCGTTCCCCTTGTGACACGATAGTACTCTTTAACCTCAGTCTCAGTAATGTCAAGCGTGAACTGTACATATGCCAAAACACTACCTCCACCAAGAGGATGGGAACTATCATTCTCATCAACCGGAGTAGTGTGAGACTCGATAGGTTTATAAGTACTTGAATTGTACTCAAGAATAACATTTCCTACATTGAACTTCTTTCCATAGTAGGCAACATAATCAATTCCGTTAATCTGTTCAATCCTACGAAGACGATAGTTATCCTGCTCGGTTGTAGAAAGATCATTGTTCAGAGGAACAAGACGAAACGGAATCGGCTTATAAAGCTTAGTCTCATAATTCTTCGGAGTGTAGAACTTCTGAGGAACCTCAGTACTAGCAGCTCCAGCTCCAATCATGAACGTATTACAAGTACGCCTAATCTGCCTATTTCCGATAACGTTATCGTTCTCGGAGTGAGGAATAACGAGAGTATCGTTAATAAGCATATGCTGCTCTTTATTGCGAGTAACATCAAAAAGCTCTTCAAGCTGGGCAACACGTCCAGGAAGAACAGTCGTATTATGTCCGTGGAACAAAATAGCTCCACTCTTAGAATCCTTTATCTGGATCTCAGTATAGAATCCCTGATTACCAATAACATTATCGACAGCGTTAAGGCAATCTTCAACATTCGTCCTGATTATCTTATGGTTCTTACCGTTAAGAATTGTACTCATCTTATTTTATCTCCTACACATTCGTCTGTTAGACTCATTTGTTGTTCACCAAAACTAGTGATTTTGTCTTTCAGCTTGTATTCTTCCAAAGCCAAAAAACTATTATATACATCTAAGTACTTAAATTTGATACACTCATCATCAAGTACCAGATTGTTAGATCCTTCTCCAACTCCTTCACCTCTATCATCGTAAAACACTTTAGTCTTACTAGAAGTGAATTCTTGAAGTACAAGTTCATCAAAATTCTTAGCCTTAGTTATATCGTGAACTACACGACCAACTAGTTCGAGTATAGTGTAAGCCTTTCCACGGGTTTTACTACGTACAGCATCGAACAGAAGGACTAATGAATTATCGTCTTCATTATCATAGGTTATATGATAATCAGCTTTATAAAGCTGAGTCAATATCGATATAAAGTTATTGAAAAGTTTCTCAAGTTCATGAACATCCTCACCGCCTGCAATATCTTTATCGTTCATAATAATGATAGCTTGGTGAGCACTGACCTCTTCTATATAGCTTGCAAAACACTTAAACAGTTTATCACTTAAAGCTTTAAGAGCTTCAGGAGTTTTAGCTGCTGTTATTGCAACATCAAGGTACTCATAGAACTCTTCAGATACACTCATAATGTATTCACTATAATTTCTAGCACCATTAAATAGCTCATTTATAGTGTAATAAGTCATGTTGGCTCTGTACATTGTATCCCAGAGCATATATTCAGAATAGCTAAAGCTATTAGATATCTTTTCTTTTATAGCTTCGATTATAGCATAGTTATCTTCATACTGGTCAAAAAGCTCATAAACAGTAGTAGAAGGCTTAAACTTAATCATATACTTGGCAATCTCTTCATCAGTAAGATAATCACCAACAGTATTAGCATAAACGAAAATAGCATAGAACGGATAAGTGTCTCCATCCCTAAGCATAAGGTTTCCGCTAGCATCAACGTAAAGATTAGTCTCACCCCAAGCATTAATTGAGGGAATCCATTCTCCACCGTCCATCTCATAAACTTTGAACTTGTTAAGATTTGCCTCAGTAGTAGTTTCACTCTTGGTAATGATGTTTATATCATCGGGATTAAATCCACTTTCTTCATGGACTTCATTTCCTACCATAACTGCTGAAGTAGTTTCAAGGTTATATTTATAAGTGGCTATAGAAGTTTTCTTTTTACCATTACTGTCCTCAGAAACAGTAGTCACTTTATAACCTGAAAGCGTATTAGCATCATATGCATAAGTTCCATCTTTGGTATTATTCTTATTATAATAAAAAGTAGGTCTTAACTCTGCTAAAACTGAAGAGCTTCCTGATAACCCAATATACTCAGCAACGCTGTCACTATATTTAAAGACGTGTCTGTAATTAGGATTAGGAACACTGCTAACTTGAACTTCACCAGAAGTCAAATCATCTTCAGGATTAAATCCATCTTCATCCTTTATATCTTTTACTTCCTCAGTTTCAGATTGTCCTGTAAATCCATACTTTACAGTCGTAGTTACGATTCTTTTCTTTCCAGCACTATCAGTAAATGTAGCAACTTCAATTTTCTCAAGGAATTCCCTTCCGTCATAGGCTAGAACTCCATCAGCTTTATCCGTATTGTAAATAGGATAGATTCTAAACTTAGCTACATCTTTTGAAATCTTGTTAAGTGAAAAATGACTAAACTTTGGATGCCTTTCAAGTATTCCAGGTTTCATCATCTCAACTATAGTCTCAAGTTTTTGATCCCTACCTGTAGCATTTTCTGCAGTATAGGTTTCATGGAAAGTTCCCTTTCCTAAATCTATAACAAGATTTTTAGTCCTCAAAAGTTCAGTCTCAAGTTTATCTGTAGTTCTAAGCTTCATTATTCCTTCGATTAGAGTTCTTTCAACTGGGATCTTATCAGGATCACTCATCCCATTCATCTTAGAATAGACTATACACCAAGCGGCAAATACGGCCAAAGCGTTAACATCTATTCCATCAAAGAGAACTCTATCTGAAGCTATTTGGTCATTATGTTCCTCAAGATACTGATACAAAAGACCAAGTTTATTGTTTATACTTATGAGTTTTGCTGTAATATCGACTATCTTACTTAAAGAGATATATTTGGTTGTAATAGTTGCAAAATCAGACTGTTCTATCTCTTTCATCATAGCTTGCTTTATAGCAAGTTTTTGTTCATCAGTGTCGACATCTTGTGTACATCCCCAAGTATCATCAGGCATAACAACCGTTTCATATTTAAGCTCTTGGTCAATCGAATCTTTAACGTCTGACCCTTTTCTCAAAGTCCTTTCTTCAAAAACTATATCGATATTCTGGTCGTAAAGCTTTTCTTTATCAAGATCAGCTACTTCATCAGATTTAGTTCTATATTTCTTAGTCAAGAAAAGACGTTTAACTGTAAGTGTATTATCAGCTACGATATCAAATATCAAATCAATAACCTTATCAGTTCCAGTATAGCACTTAAGATCTGGAAGGTTATCTACAATACGTCTAAGTAAAGCCATACTAAGACCACGAAGGTTTCCAAGAGAATGACTTTCAAGGATATCATAAATCTCTTGATCTGTAAAATCTCTAACTGCATACTTTTCAAGCATCTTAGCACAATACATATTGAAAGCATAACTAAGAATAAACATGAACATCACGCTAGCATAGTTCTTATAAGTATTCTCAAAAGAATCCATATAATCTATAGTAAGAATTTCATTCCTAGCTTTATCATATACTTCAAACCAGTAAGCAAGCTCACTGTTACTCAAGATGCTTTTATCATAATAACAAATCTGAAATCTATCAGCATTACGAATATCGTAAGGTGTCATAGGCTCTTCAAGGAACCTAAGATAGATGTAATCAAATTTCTTGTATATCTTATTTATATCCCTGTCATAATACAAACGAGAATAAGTTCTAGGATATTTTGAAAGAGTGACTTTATGTAAAGGAATCGTATCAGGATCAGAGTCATCCTTTTTATCATTATTGATTATTTGTATTACCTGCCCTTCATCAGCAGGATAGCCACAGAATTGCTTATAATAAGCATTGGCTTCTTGGTATTCTTCAACACGAAGTTTTCTCATATGAGCGATAAATGCTTTACCAAGATAATCACCATTCATTATCATTGTCTGGAACTCTCTAGGATCTGCGTAATACTTTTCAGCTTTGAGTCTAGGGAATCCAAAATTAACTAAATCACTAACCGTATAATTATACGAAACTATAGAGTCTTGCTTTATGTAAGCTCCTTCGTATAGTTCATACGCTTTAAGAGTATCAGCTGTTTCAGCCTCTTCTCCTTCTATTTGGTTTTTAACGATTAAGGATTTCATGAATCTTAGTAAATCGTTAAATTGACCTTGATGTCTTGATAACAACAAAGTTTCTATATTCATTTTGAACTCCTAAGCTGTCTCAGTCGATTCCCTAGCCTCTTCTCCATTAAATATATCAGCCCATTTGGTTATACTTTCACCAAAGACAGAAGGCTTATCAGGATTAACTGCATATTTTTGATATTCTTCAAAATAACGTTTAAGTTTAAGATAATGAGTCATAGACATAGAATCTTTATACTTTTTAACGAAGTCATACAAAGATCCCCATCCAGATCTAATATCTATGAAATATTTTTTAATTCCAGAGTTAGTGATAAGACTAGCATGATACGCTTTATGTGCCATCTCACATAATGGAACTAAAAGAATTATATTTTCAAAATGATCTTTTAAGACATGGTGTGCTACATTAGAAGAGTTTATCCTATCACCTTGTTTAAAAAGGTGAGCTATTTGAATCTCAACGATATCAAACAGTGTAAATATCATATGATGAAATTCTATAGGAACATCAGAACCTATGTTTGGGAAAAGCGCACAATTCTGAAGACCTACATCATTTTTAAGATATGCGATATACCTTGAATATTCGGTACTCCGTCTTATGCTAGATTCTGTTGCTTTTATAAACTTTATGAAATCTATAGGATTCATAAAGTATTTATCCTTCTTATTAAAAGGTAAATGTACGAATTTCTCTTTACCTGTAACACCCACAACTATATTACCGTTGTCTTTTTCAACTGAATTTATATTGACTATTTCAGTTCTTTTTACATCATTTGGTGTCATTTTAATCCCCAATTTATTAAAATGTTTTACCCTTATTTTTTAGTTGAAAAATATCTATGAAGTTGAGTTAAATATAACTATGACGTATATATTATATTAATAGAATAAGAGGAACGATAATATAAATTAAATCCAAACGTTCCTCTGAAGGAGATAACTATGGTATTTGTTATTGGATTGGTCATGTTTGCAATCGGATTTGGTCTCTGTAGGGTGGTCCTCGAGATCAAATCTCGGAAGATCGCCGGGCGTGTGCTCGGCGTAAGCTGGACCGATAAAAAGGTCTCAGACTACATGGCAGAATCTAAAAGATTCGCCAAAAACTATAGGTAGTAAGAAACTAGAAAACTGCTAGGAAGGTTCGTTGGAAACCTGGAAAGTTTTCTACCGGAGGGAGAATAAAAAAGTCCGGTTCTTTTTTTCTCATTAAAGCACATCTAGCATTCATATTGTATAATCTGGATTTAAGTGTGAGTAAGTTTATAAGGAGTAAAACCTTAGACGAAAGCAGCCAGGCATGGTGAGTGGCATTGTACCCACGTATGCATATCAGGTTACCAGGTTACCTTAAATATCTGGAGGAGATTAAACTATGGAATTAGGAAACAGGCTCATCAAAACGAATATCGGAGACGTTTACGCGTCTAGAATTGCTGCAAGTTATTCGAATGTAAGAAGGAAACTCAGTGACGAAGATGTAAAAAAGATGAAACTGAAACTTGATGATATCAAGTATTTTAGGAAATATCTTACAGGCATCGGGATCGTCAATGAAAAAGATGTAAATCATTGCATCGATTTCTACAAAAACGGAAAACTTGAACTTGAAGATTTCGTAAGAGATGAAATACTCAATCCAAATGTACCATTAGAATAGTCTAAAATCCACAAACTAAAAGAACCCGGGTTTATCCCGGGTTCTTTTTTTATTTAGACGAAGAAGGCATAACGAGAATATTATTCTCTTCGTTCTTTTTGTCATCGAAAGCTTTCCTATCAGACTCGGCCTTACGCTTAGCTCTAAAAGCTGTAATGACTTCATCTGCATCAAACTCGATGTTGAACATGTGCTCGTAAAGCTCAGCCTCTTCTTTTATAAGGCATCCTTCAATCTCATCGAAAATGCTCTCTTCAACAGGAGAAACGAAAATCCATTCATAGATTTCATCAGGAACACCGCCATTATTCTTATCAACAGGCTGAATCTCATATGTAATAACGATGCTTGCCATGATGATCTCTTTATCAGTCCTTAAGATATCACCACAATCGTTAGCAGACGGATTGAAATAGATATTCGGATGAATCTCTCCATCAGGATTCTGGGTATAAATTACAACCCAAATATTCTTAATCGGAGGACATCCAGAAAGCCCTGCTCCAACAGCCTTAAGTTTTGCAATATTGGAAATATTCTTTTCAATATCAACCTTCATATCAGTTATACTGGTAGCACGGTTATACTGAATAGTATCATGTAGTTTTGCCTTACGGAACTCCATCTTAATTGGGTTAGGACTAGCCTCACCTACCATCTCAACAAAGCGTCCATTCTCTTCAGGCTGACCGGGGAGAGTATCTCCATACATAAGGTCGAGTATAAACGCTAACCTGAAATCATCGTCAGACCTCTGATCCAAGAAAAACGGAGTCCTATCAGTTACAGGAATCCTTGTTTCTGACATACTGCTTAAGTTCATTGACTATCTCCTTTATATTTTCTTTTTTAGTAAAATCAGTTACTAGCCTACAAGACTGAGGATATACTGATTTTACTCCCGTTTGTTTATCCTCTATAACTCCGATTGTTACATCGTGTAAAACTCTATAAAGTTTCATCTTTTTAAATTTTCCATATCGTCCAACGAATATGTACATTAATGCTTGTAAGCTTTGACCGTGATGAAACTTACAAGTATCTAAGCTATCTACTAGATGAAACGTATCATCAAATGGATGATGATTAAACCACAACCCAGCATTTTTATTGAGATCAAATAATTTCTCAAAACTATCTTGTGGTGCTAAAATACATGAATTTGTCATAGTGTAGAATAACGTCATCTCTTTCATATCATAAGGAATATCAAAATATTTTCTTAATTCATATTCCACTCTAGGACTTCCATCTTTCATAGGAAGCTGTTTTATAAAACTCTCAAAAGCTTCTTCAGTGTCAAAGCTATCAGGTTCAAGGTGTTGCATTCCTCTAAACATGCACTCTGACGCATCTTCATCGGTTACTTTTGCCCCTAAGAACTGTGGAAAGAATATGTAACTATATCCTGACGTATTCTTTGGGATAGGCCTACCTAAAGCAAATACAGCAATATCCCTTACAATATTCAAATGATTTTCATTAACGTCAAGTTCATCATCACTAATCAACATGTCTCTTTCATCATAGTCGTCGTCATCATTTTCATACATAATCAGTAATCCAAACCTATATCTTTCATATAACCTTTTAAAATCTTTTTTGGTAACGGTATATTATTTCGTTTCCATGATGATTTATTTGCCTTAAGTACATTGAGTTTTATAATATCATCTGCTGCAGATCCGCACCAATACACTATTCTCTCAGCAACTTTTATCTCAGGTACAGACGCATCCTCATCTAGCTCAAATTCCTTTATTGTATCTTTCATAGCTTTGAGTCGTTTATTCAATTCTTGTATTTTTAGTTTTGAATCATTAATATCATTACAACTAGGATCTTCCCGTACACCGGATAAGATATAGAACAACAAAACTGTCATAACAACACCACAAACGAAAATCAAAGCTATTTGTTGAATATTCAAAAACATTTTTACCTCCAAAAAAAGAACCAGTTTACTTTTACATAAACTGGTTCTTTCAATTTTATGTTTCTTCTTCGCCTTCGTAAATGTCACTTATTTCTACACCAACCATACTGTAGAGAATAGAGTGAAGCATAATCGCAGGAACAGTATCCATTATCTCTTCGTCCTTGATATCAAGGTCATGGAGCTGGAATGGATCTTCTGTTAATACCATATGAGCCAGTTTCTCACAAAGCTCAGGACTAGTAGAATGTGTTGCCATAAACCTATTCTCAATGAGAGGATCAACACGAGTAAAGTTAATATCGTTATCCATCTCACAGAGCCTAATAGCATTCTTGGCATAAGGAGACATGAGTTTTGTCTGTCTCCCTATCTTGTTCGGAATACCTACCTGATTAACAGAGCCAACGCTTCTTGCTGAGAATTTCTCGTCAGGCATCTGCTTAAGAAGTATGTAATACTTCTTTCCGATTATAACAGGACTTATACTTTTATACTGCCTTACCACATGACCACGCTCGTTAACCCAAGCTCTAACTACATTTCCAGGTGTAGTCTTCTTGCTACGAGTATCGTTAACTTGTGCAGAATAAGTATAAAGATTGACTCCGTGATATCCGCCATTACCGTCAGGAATAACACCTACATCAGTTTCAGTGTACTCGGTTCCTTTCTTGATATCATACGGTGAAACTCCATAACGATCTTTTGTACTCATAGATTTACTGGTCGGAAGTACAAAAGTTTCATCGAGCTCTTCATCGACAGTTGTCTTAACAGGAGTAAGATTATCAAGTTTTAAAGCGGTAAGCGGATCCTTAAACTCACGGCAGATAAGAACATGACTTGGTTTTATCTTATATGTATTGTAAATCTTCTCAAGCTTTTCAGGAGTAAATTCTCCATCGAAAGGCTCTTTAACTAAGACAGGACCGTAATCAACTATATCCTTATAGAACCTTTCAATCTGTGCTCCGGAAGCCTTACTGAACCACTTTCTTAGTGAAACTGCAACTTTAGGAAGAATAATGTCATAGAAATTAAGGACGTACTGTGTTCTTGCGGATATATCAGGAATTTTCATAGCCTTCTTAAAAACTTCATCAGCTACAAAGTTAAACTCCTGCTCGTAGTTCTGACCAGGGTTTGCACGTCCAGGAGATCCAGGAGGTGAAAGTATAAGGTCAGCTACATTTCCGTATTAGTCCCTAGGCATATACTCATCTGGCCACACGTGTGTGATAACACCTTTAGAGCCAAACCTATCGGTTATTTTATAACCATCGGTTGCATACTTCTTTTCATAGGTGAAGATTTCAATATATGCGAACTCGATATTGTTATTGTTCTCAGTCCACATATTATTCTTTGAAAGATAGCGAAGTGCATGTTCAAACGTCCACCTAAGTTGATAAGTGTACTGAACATTATCCCTAGCCCTTGCGTTAACAATAGGATTAAGGATGTTGTACACTTTGGTGTAGTAATCTACAAGACACCTGTAATACTTGTAGATCTGAACTTTGTCACCGGAATCCTGGAACTCGTCAGTATCATTTACCCAGATATCAATATCTCCAACTACACCACCACCTTTACAAATCTCATCCGAAGTAAGGATATTCGAAAGAGAACTTGTAGTACATTCAGCTGCAATATTAGCATAGTTTATAGATCTTCTTGCAAAGAGTATACCATCTTTTACCTCTTCACCAAGATCAGGGAAACACTTATAGTTGTTGCTATCACCATAAAGGTTTAAAAGCTTCTGGTTTTTATTCAGCGTGATAGGTGTTTTTACCATATCATAGAAAGAGAACCTTTCCCTAAATCCAGCCCTTATAACAATTCCATCTTCCTCAGTCTCTGGGATAGAAATATAGGCAGCTTTAGCATTTACACCATAACGATAGTTTCCGTATTCATCGTGGTTATTAGAACGATACAAAGTAGAGCCTTTCTTTATAATATCACCAGGATTAAACATATCTCCAGGAGTATAAGGCCTTAAGTAACCACGATCTTCTGAAAGGCAGCAATAGTGTTTCACTTCTATTATATCATAAACTTTTGTCATAACGTTCTGAACTACGTAAATGTAGTTGAACTTACTGATATTCATGAACTTAGGAATAACAGCTATGACTCTAAAATCTGCCTGTGCTACAGCATAGCTATCAGTGTACTGACCAAAAGCTTTCTCAAAACCTGTGGAAAGGTTAGGAGATTCCGCTTTTTCAATAGGAACGTATTGCTGCAAATGACTCGACCACATGTTGAGCCTGTTACCAGAAACGAATTCCGGCATGGTAAGATTACCCGAAGACATAGTTTTATACATTTTGTCATTTGGGTATTTCTCATTAGCTTCAATTAAAGCTTGTTCTGAAGTCATCGATTCATCCTCCGAGAAGGTAATATATAAAAGAAAAAAATATTACCAATTCCTCATTATATTTCCATGTCAAAGGGAATATATTTTTGTAATTAACGTAATAATTGTCTGGGGTATGTAACCCCAGACATAGTTATCAACCGCTAGCTCCGCCTTGTTTATTCAAGGCAGCAAATCTACTTGGCTCTAAGAACCAGTCGTTACCGAGTGTATCATTTAGTAAAGAGTCTCTATCGCTTTCAGCATTACTAAATTCTGATATATCAGTTTGTATTTCAACTCCATTTATAACGCCATTATCCCTAGCTCCAGGATATTCATGGTAAATGTAGCTTTTAACATCAAGCACAAATAACTTATTAAATGTTTCCCATAATCCACTGGGTATTTCACTAAGCCTTGTTAATCTTTGCATATCAAGAACAAAGTTTACATGACTCCTTCGATACGGGAACACTTCAACAAAATCAGGTTGTTCGAATTGACACGTCCATCTAACAGGAGGAATGGGTTGTAAGCTTCTTATCTTACCCCATATAGCTCCCATGAGAGGAGTTGCATTTCCAACCATTGCTTGATCCCATCCATCTCCAACGAAATGAAAGCTCTCTATACCTATATACTCATCTTCAGCATTAAACTTCGGTATTCTATATCTATGATATTCTTGAAGATTATTCTGAGGGTCATATGTAGGTATAGCATTTGACATTGTTATCTTAATACCTTTGATTATTTTCGGATAATAGGTTGACCAAACTGTAAGTGTTTCATCATGAAGAACGTCTATATATTCGTCAGGATTTATACAACTAAATAGCTTAGAACCTATTCGTCTACGTAAATGATTCAATAAGGTGGTTTCATTAAGTGCCATAAATCACCTCTCTTATATTAATGTCAAAAAAAGAACGCACACTATACAGCATGCGTTCTAAAGCTATTTAGGGGTACTACTTTCCAGATGCCGAAGCGATCATACTGTCCGCAATCTTTTCCCTGAGAGAAGTCATCTTCTCACGAATTGCAACAGTTTCCTTCTCACACTCGCGAATGCGCTTGTTCATCGCAACTACGCTACCAATGGTAAATACCGTTGATATTACAGTCGTAACTGCACAAGCAACAGGATGAGCTGTTATAAATTCGCCGACAACTTTTACAGGGTTGGATGTTGCTGTTCCAGTTTCTTCGTTCATAGTTCAAATCTCCTTATAATTTATATTTCAGTTTCACAACTACTATTATCGTCGTGAAACATACTACCAATATCTTCAGTTCCGGCTACTATCGGAACCGATGAATATGCCATCCAATCGTCTAAAGACGAATCGTCACCATACGAGTATGAATCACAATCGTATGAAAACACAGATGATACTAAACCGAGAAGGTCAAACATTATCTGCTACCTCCGCTTTTAGACGATATCAATGCTATGGCTACCTTAGCCAAAAGTGATGTTACAGAAACTATAGCTACAGCTGTTGTAACTTTAGTTAATGCAGCACTAACGTTTTCATCCAGTTCAACTCGATACCGCTTAGGTTCCCTGGATGCTGCTATATATTCTTTTATAACAGCCCTAGTTTCGGATTCAACTTCCAACTTAGGAAGAGAAACGCTGACTGGAATCTCTTTCATAAAGTACCTCCCAAATACACGATACTAATAAATGAATATACAATGATAAATCGATTCATTTGAAATATTAAGAACCTCGGGAAATCCCGAGGTTCTTATTCATTTATATAGCCTTTTGAGCAACAGCTCCACTCTTATCGATGAGAAGAGTGATAAGCTGGTTACTAGTAAGGAACAAACCGACAATACTAAATACTGTCCTAAGAATCTCAGAATCAGTGTTTCCAGGAACTATGAGACTAGGAATATTCCCAGTATCTATGATATCATAGTTGTTATCAACCTTATCACCATCAACAAGATCTTCTTTCTTGAAAACAAACTTCTCAAACTTATTCGAGATAATATTATAAGTCTCGAACTTTGATTCATATGTAATTATCTTTTTAACAATTTTCTTTGCTACATTCTTATCAATCTTAGCATCAGGATTGTCTATCTCTTCACAAGTAAAGGTTTTAATCGTGTTAGAATTACCAGCCTTAATACGCTTGAAGACATTCTTCTTGAATTTCTTATTGTTTGTGGCGTTATTGAAAACTTCTTTGAATGCAGCAAGGCTAGATTCGGCTATGATATCAATAACATCTCCGATAATACTATGGAGTTCTTTCTCAGACGTCAAAACGACGAGGTTCTTAACACCAGATGAAAGATCCTTTAAAACATCATCGATTATAGCACTCTTATACGTCTTACAGCAATTGTAGATTCCAACATTTCCACCAAGAGAAACACCATTATTCCTACAAGCCTTAACAGCAAGATAAGCATCGTCGAAGATAAGCTTACGATTATTCTTCTCTTTGTAAGAGTCACCACCAACGTGGATAATCATCATCTCACCTTCAAGCATAGCAATACGATGTTTCATATGCTCAAGCTGATTCTTGTAAACGATTCCGTGGAGAGCGGCGTCCTGGGCCTTATCAAGCATATGCTTAATCTCTTCGATACGGGCAAGGCGACCATTCATATCTCCACCGCCACCACGAATACGAGTATAAGCATACTTTGACTCGATATGATCAGCACGACCTAAGAGCATATAGAACTCAGTAGCATTACTAGGAGTTACAACAAGATGACCACTGTTAGTCTTTAGAGCCTTAGCTCCAAGAATGGCTTCAAGATCCTGAAGCTGGCCAACACCATAGTTGCTTGACATGTTGAATCCGATTGTAAGAATCGGATATTTTACAAGAACACGCTGTCCATTTACGGTACGAGTAATACCAGTTCTACAAAGGACTATGTAATCCATAACCTCTTTAGCAAATCCCTCTGCTATAATAACAAGAGGCTGGTTATCCTCAATAGTCCAGCGGAAAAACTGCTTAATCTGATCCAAACTCTTAGCAGAAAGCATTCCGTCAATGAGGAGGAACAGAGGTTTCTCATACTCAGCTGTAAGACCATCAGCAGCATTAGCCATGAACGGCATAGAATAGCCATAAGGCATTTCAAAACCAATATCGGTATCGATTTTAGTCTCAGAATCCATAGCCTTCTGGATATCTATATAAGTGTAGTCGCTCTTACTCTGCTCGAACGCCTTGGCGATAGTGTCACCAATATCAGAATCGTTATTGGCAGCAATAGTTGCTACTTTCCTATAAATCTCAATCTGCTCTTTCTTCGGAAGATCTGAGATATTGATAGTATATCCCTTCTCCTTGAAAAGATTATCAATGCTCTTCAAAATAGAATCAAGAATGTGCTTAATTCCATAAGGGGTAATCATCTTGTGCTTAGCAAGATACTTCCTAATGCTCTTATAAAAAGCAGCTGCTATAATAACGACAGAAGTCGTAGAATCTCCAAGAT